>MKWU01003123.1_pt1 | contig 22685 bp, 19 predicted proteins | sample 809101 | NCBI WGS metagenome assembly MKWU01 (sample SAMN05860141, study PRJNA318959) | sponge metagenome | host: Aplysina aerophoba | place: Slovenia: Piran, Adriatic Sea, Gulf of Piran | collected 2013-05-07 | reverse complement strand
CCGCAGTCAAAGACTCCGGGCAAGCCGGCGAGTTCTGGGGGGAAGTGGCCCTCGCGGGCGGACCTAGTGACCAGAGAAGAAACGCGCTATCGACACACCACCAATCCCGCGTAGCGGGTTAGTTCAACCGCCACTATTCCGCGTTTCGGAATATTCCGAGTTGATGGTTTGAGACTGGCGGAGCTCGTGTCGGATGGGACATCTGACTCGGAATATTCACAGGCTGTTGAGGAACGCCAGCAGCTGGTCGTCGGGGCGGTACCGGTTCGGCGGCACCTCGGCGGGAGTGGTCTTTGCCATGGCCGCCTCCTTCAGCTTGAGGTTCGCGTGCAGATAGACATAGGTGGTCTCGACAGACTCGTGGCCCAGCCATAGCGCAATCACACTGCGGTCGACACCGTTCTGCAGCAATTCCATGGCCGCGCTGTGGCGCAGCACATGGGGTGTGACGCGTTTCCCTGTCAGCGAGGGGCAGGTTTCTTGAGCGACGGCTACGTGCTTGGCCAGCAGGTAGGCGAGTCCGTCGTGGCTGAGCGCGCCGCCACGCCGGTTGGGAAAGACCGGTGCTTCCGGTGCGCCGCGCCGTTCTCCCAGCCAGGTTCGCAACGCCGCCACCGAGTCCTTGCGCAATGGCGTGCAACGCTCCTTGCGTCCCTTGCCCTCGCAGCGCACATGGGCGCCCGTGCCAAGCCGGACATTCTCGCAACGCAGGTTGATCAGTTCCGATGCTCGCAGCCCGGTCTGCACCGCCACGACCAGCACGGCGCGGTCGCGACGCCCCGCTCGAGTGCTCGTGTCCGGAGCTGCCAGCAGGGCCTCGATCTCGTCGCGGTCGAGAAAGTCGACCGGGCGGCGGGTATAGCGCTTCGCCGGCATGGCCAGGACCCGTTGCGCCAAGGCCGCGTGCCGCGGCTCCTGCACGGCGACGTAGCCGAAGAAGGAGCGGATCGCGACCAGGCGGGCATTGCGGGTCCGCGCGTCATTGCCGCGCTCGACTTCAAGGTGGTTCAGGAAGCCACCGAGGAACTCGGTGTCCAAATCGCCGAGTTCCAGGTCGGCGGGCGCTGTGTGCAATTCCCGCAGGGCGTACCGGACGAGCAGGCGGAAGGTATCCCGGTAGCTGGCGACGGTATGGGGGCTGGCCCGGCGCTGCTGCTGGAGCCGGTCGGTGAAGAATGCAGCCAAGAGGCGGGCGAAGTCGGCTGCGGGCGTCATGCGGGCAGCCTCCGAGTCGCGCTGTCGAGGCGCTTGGCGACAAGCTGGAGCAGTTCCGGGGTGGCCGTGAGATACCAGTAGGTGTCGTTCATGTGCGCATGCCCGAGATAGGTCGCAAGACGGGGCAGATGGCTCTCGACGTCGACGCCGTCGCGGTACCACCGCAGCAGCGTGCTGACAGCGAACCGATGGCGAAGATCGTGGAGGCGCGGGCCGCGGGAATCCGACAGGCTGCGCAAGCCGACTTGCCGGGACAGCTGCACGAACGTCTGCTCCAACGTGTTCTGCACGATCCGGGTGCCGCGCTCGGACAGGAAGAAGGCCGGGCTGATGGTCTGCGGGCACAGGTGATCGCGCTGCGTGGCGTAGGCTTCCAGCGCCTTCGCCGTCGACTCGTGAACGGGGACCAGCCGCGATTTGCCGAGCTTGCTCTCGCGGACCGTCAGAACTCCTTGGTCGAGATCGACGTCGTTCCGATCAAGACGCAACGGCTCGGAAGAGCGCATCCCGCTGGCGGCGAGCAGCGCCAGCAGCGTGGTGTAGGTGCGAGGGCGGAGCCCGGTGCTTCCGGACAGCCCCCGTGCCGCGCCGATCAGGTCGGCGATCTCGTTGTCACTGTAGATGTAAGGGATTGCGCGGCGAGGCCGGGCGGGGAGCAGACCTTCGGGCGGGACTTCGTGGCGAGGGTCGGCAGCGCTGGCGTAGCGTGCGAACGCGCGCACTGCCCCGAGGCGGGCCGCCAGGTGAGCGGGCTGAGCGTCGCGCGGCTCGGTGGCCCACCGTAGCGCGAGCGGCGTTGTGACGAAGCTGTCCTGGCTCCGAGCGAGGAACGCGACGAAACTCCGCAGCATCCTCTCGGCACCGGCGAGGTCGGCTCCGAGGGCACGCCGGGTGGCGAGATACTCCTTGACGAGGAATTCGAGATCCTTCATGCCGTGCCTCCGGGCCAGACCGGGGCGACGGTGCGGAGTTCCTTGATGGCGACTTTCGCGTAGATCCGGGTGGTGTCGGGATGGCGGTGGCGCAGGATCTGGCCGATGTCCTCGAGTGTGGCGCCGTTGCGGAGCATGCCGGTAGCGAGGGAATGCCGCAACAGGTGCGATCCCTGGAAAGGGAGGTCCAGACCGGCGCGCCGCAGCGCCCTGCGCACGACATCGCCGACAGCCTGGTAGGAGCGGAAGCCCTCCTGCGGGGCTCGCGCTCGGAGGAACAAGGATCGGGCCGGGCTCTGCGGCCGGCCGTCCCGCAGGTATGCCGCCACGGCCTCTCCCACCTCGCTGGGCAGGGGTAGCGGCTCGCGCCGCTGCCCCTTGCCAGAGACGGTGACGGTCCCTTCGTTCCAGTCGAAATCGTCCAGCGCAAGCGTGGCGACCTCCCCGGCGCGCAGGCCCAGCCGGGCCAGCAGCAGCAGGATGGCGCGGTCACGCCGTCCGACGCTCGTGTCGCGGTCGCAGCTTGCGAGCAAGGACTCGACCTGCTCCGGCGCGAGCGCCTTGGGGAGCCCGGACAGGCGCCAGTACACGACCGGGAGTACCGCGCTGGCGAGGTCGGCCGGAAGATCCCCGCGCTGGTGCAGGTGGCGCAGGAAACTGCGCAGTGCCGTGGCGACCAGCTTGGAGCGAGTCCGGCTGAGGCGCTTGGCCTGACCCAGCACGAATTGGTTGGCGTCCCGGGCGGTCAGCCTCTCCAGTGCGACCGGCCGAGTGCCGAACCGCTCGGCGAGAAAGGCGCGGGTAATGGGCAGGTAGTTGATGACCGTTGCCCGGCTGAGGCCGCGCTCGTGGACGAGGAAGCGTTCGTAAGTGCGCGCGATCCGGTCGATCGGGCCATCGCAGTCGGGCTCGGGAGCGGCGGCCGGGATCCGGCCGACCTCTCGCAAGTAGTCCAGCAGTTGCCGGACCGTCGTGGATTCCCCGCGCCGAAATTCGCGTCGTGGTCTGAGAGTTTGCAGGAACGCATCCATCCGCTGCTCGTCGAGCGCTTCAGCGCCGAGGGCTTCGGGCACGAGCCAGGCCCCGAGATGGCTGACGGTTCCAAGCTTGAGTTTGACTGAGGAAGGGACGTATCCCGCTGTCGCAAGCCAGTCGGCGAAGCCGTCGAGATCCGGTGCCAGGGGACCGGCTCGCGACCGCAGTGGGCTCGTTGAACTGAGGTGAAAGAGTTGAGAACACATAGGTCTTCCCAGCATGGCGACAGGGTGTCCATCGCAGGAACGCGGCTGGGCTATTCCGAGTGATCAAACGGAAGACTGCCCATAAGGTGTTGAAATTCCTCGAATTCCGATCCGCTTTGGGCGATCAACTCGGAATATTCCGAAACGCGGAATAGTGACGAATGATGTGTGGGCTGACCCGTTTGCTGGCCAAGGATGGCTCTTGGGCGGCGGCTCGCTCGGCACAGCGCTGGACCAGCTTGCGCAGGCCCGAGCGCGTGAATGCTCGGCCTTGGCGATTCAAGAACACAGGAGCCGTTGCGGCTCGGCCGTCAACCAGTTCCGCGAGTGCGCTCGCCGTGTCGTCCCACAGCGGGCACTGGCGAGTCTTCCCGCCCTTGCCGACCAAGGTCGCGAGCGAGTAGCTGCGCCGGCGAGTGTCCAGTTGCAAGTCCCCGACTGTCAACTGCGCTACTTCCGACACCCGTGAGCCGGTGTTGTACATGAAGGCCAGCACAACCGCTTCGCAGCGTCCGTGCGCGGACCCAGTGTCGGCTGCTGCCAGCAGGGCCTCGAGTTCATGCTTCTCTAAGTACGAGACCGGTTGCGGCGCGGTTTTCTTGAGCGGTATGGAACGGATCTGAGTGCACCATTCGACATGCTCCGGACTGTGGCTAGCCACGAAGCGGGCGAAGGCCCGGATGGCGGCGAGGCGCTGGTTGCGCGTCTGAGCAGAACAACCGCGGTCGTCTTCGATGGACTGGAGGAACCTGCGCACCCGCTGGCTGCTGAGATCCCGCACGGCCAGCCGGTCTACCGCACGGCCAGCCTGGCGGGCGACGAATGGCAACAGTAGGACGAAGGCGTCGCGGTAACTGCGGCGGGTATTGCGGGCGAGATTCCGCTCGCTCACGAGATGCTCTTCGAGAAAGCGTCGCAGCCAGGGGCCGAGGGCTTGTCCGTTATTCATGGATCCCCCCGGTCTCGCCGCGTGCGTAGCGTTCGAAGCGTGACGACGCTTCCCGCAACAGGTTCGGGATCCGATCCAGATAGACTTGCGTTCCGGCGATGCTGGAATGTCCCAGATAGGTTGACAGCAGGGGCAGCAGGCGCTGCACGTCTTGGCCTTGGCGGTACCACGAGGACAGCCGCTCGACGCAGAATGAGTGTCTCAGGCCATGCAGGTTTGGCTGGCGTTCTCCGGCTGCGCCAGCGACTCCGGCCGTGCGCCGCAGTCGGCGGAAGGCACCCGAGACGGTTGTGGGGGCCAGCGGCGTTCCGTCGCGGTTAGCGAAGAAGGGGGTGTCGCCGGATTGCGAGGCGCCATCGAGCTTCCTGCGGACTGCGTAGTGCTCCATGGCCCGGGCGAGTTGGGGACCCAGCGGCACCAGCCGCGTCTTGAAGTAACGTTGCGCGCAACGTTAGCCCAAATCGAGGCTCGTCCCCCTGCATCCGAGCACCCAGGACGCCTTGGGCAGGTATGTCAAGCTGCGTGCGAGCCACGGCGGCAAGGATGACCATCTGTTCGTTCTCTCGACCGGCCGACCACCGACTCCGAGCACGCTGACCAGGGCTTTCATCAAGGTCGCGCGGCAGATCGGGCTCCGCGGCGAGCCCGGCGAGCCCGGGCCGCGGCTGCACGATCTGCGGCACGCGTTCGCCTGCCGGTCCCTTGAGCACGCGGTCGCGACCGACCCGGACGGCGTGAACCGACACATGCTGGCGCTGAGCACCTACCTTGGCCATGCCAGAGTGGCGGACACGCAGTGGTATTTGGAGGCCACGCCCGCACTGCTTGGGCAGATCGCCCGGGCCGCGGAGAGCGCACACGAGCGGAGGACTTTGCCATGACCGACTTCGCTCCCCACATCCGTGCGTTCCTCTGCGAGTACCTGCCGCGGGACCGGGGCGCCAGTCGCCATACGATCGACAGCTACGCGACCAGCTTCCAGCTGCTGGCGTGTTTCGCCAGCGAGCGGCTGGCCATCCGTCCCTGCCAAATCCAGATCGAGCACCTCGGCACGCAACTGATCCTCGACTTCCTCGACAACCTCGAGCGCAAACGCGGCAACGCGATCGGCACGCGGAACGTGCGGCTCGCGGCGTTCAAGTCCTTCTTCCGGTACTTGGAGCACCGCGTGCCGGCCTGTCTCGAACTGGCCCGGCAAGTGCATGCGATCCCGGCGAAACGCGGCGACGAGCCGCTCGTTGACCACCTCAGCCGGGATGAGGTCCAGGCTCTGCTGAACGCACCCAACGCCCGCACCGCCTCGGGTGTGAGGGACCGGGCCATGCTGCATCTCGCCTATGCTGCCGGGCTGCGGGTCTCGGAGCTGATCGGTCTCAGGACCGGGGATCTCAGGCAGCCGGACCTGGGCACGGTCCGGCTGACCGGAAAGGGCCGGCGCGAACGCGAGTTGCCGCTATGGAAGCAGACCCGGTCGGTCCTGCGGGACTGGCTGGCGATCCGTCCGGAGCAAGCCGACTGGCTGTTCCTCAACGCCCGTGGCCAGGCCATGAGCCGGCACGGCTTCGCGCAACGCTTGCAAGTGCATGCGGGCACAGCCCGGCAGCAGGTGCCGTCGCTGGTCTCGAAACGTATTTCGCCTCACGTGCTGCGCCACAGTTGTGCGATGCACACGCTCGAAGCCACGGGCGACATCCGCAAGGTGTCGCTCTGGCTGGGCCACCAGGGCATCCAGAGCACGGAGATCTATCTACGCGCCGACGAGGGAGCAAAGCTCGAAATGCTGGCGAAGCGATCCGCTCCTGTGATCGAGCAGGGATCGTTCCGCGATGCGCCGGACAGGTTGCTGGCAATCTTGAAGAGTGCCCAAGGCTAACAGTAATGGTAAGCAGAATGAAGTTGAACCGCTTTGTTTCCAGCCAGATGCGGAACTGAGTCTCCATTACAGACTGCATTCCATTATGGGGCGTGATCGGCTTGTCCAGGCCGGACCGCGCGAGGGCCTTCTGGCAGGGCCGCTCCGCCGGGGGGGGGGGGGGCCGGGGGGGCGGGGGGCGGGGCGCGGGGGGAGACCCGCGCCCGCGGCGGGGGGGCGGCTGACATGGCGGCCGGGAATCAGGCCCGGGAAGAGCCACTCGCCCGCGGGCCGGGTGCGCCGCCAGTAGTCGCGCAGGACCTCCAGCAGCCGTGGCGAGAGCATGACGTAGCGGTCCTTGCGGCCCTTGCCCTGCTCGACGCGGATGACCATGCGCTGGCTGTCGATGTCGGCCGGGCGCAGGCTGACGGCTTCGGAGATGCGCAGGCCGGCGGCGTAGCAGCAGGTCAGGATGGCGTGGTGTCGGGTGCTGGCGACACAGCCGAGGAAGTGCACGGTTTCCCCGGGGCTGGGTACGACGGGCAGCTTGCTGGGCTGCCGCGGGGCGGGCAGGATTTCCGGGATGTCCCAGTCCTTGCCGAGGGTGACGCGGTAGAGGAAGCGCAGGGCCGAGACGGCGATGCCGATCGAGCCGGGCGCGAGTTGCCTGGCGCTGGACAGGAACAGCTGGTAGTCGCGGATCTGCTCGGGGCCGAGCCGCTCCGGCGACTGGCCGAAGTGGCGGGCGAACCGGGCCACCTGGCCGATGTAGCTCGCCTGGGTGTTGGGGGACAGGTTGCGAATGGCCATGTCCTCCGCCATGCGCTGGCGCAGTGGTGTCATGAGAATGCTCCTTTGCGGTATCGAATGGGATGCGCTGCCAAGGGCAGCCACCCCATGCTTCCGCAGTCGGAGCTTGCGGGCAAGCCGGGCAATGCGTGGGGAATTGGCCCTACCCGACGGACTCAACCACGGCAGGAAAACGCTCTATCGCCGAACCACCAGTCCCGCGTAGCGGGTTAGTCCTAGCGAACTTATGAGATAGAGTACTAAGCTGCCGAACCAACCGCCACGGTCTCCACGACCTGCCCTTGGGAATCGAATTCAATCGGACGGGACGGACCGCAGGTCTCGACGCAAGGGTTGTCCCGTAGCTGTCCGAGCAGGTTCTCGCTGACTCGCATGCGACCGAGTTCCATGGTGTTGCGAATCCACACCACACTGCAGTCTCCAAGTTCCGCGCGACCGCAGGTAGCGAGAATCTTCTCGATGCACTCCAGGTCGGTAGGAAAGTGCGGCGGGCACATGCAGCCAATTGTGCTGGAGGCGGTGAATGAATTGATCCAGGTCTTGCTGAAATCCACCGCGTCGAACAGGCGGTCGTGAATGATGTCGCAGAGTCCGATTCCCACGGCGTTTCCGCCGCCGTGAGGCGTCAGGCTCCGCGCATAGACTCGTTCGATGCGAGGCAGGTCCGGCCAACAGTTCCGTCCCATCCAGGACCGGTTGATCACCTTGGTGTCCATTCCCGACCCGGAGATGTTCTTGCCGATTTCGTCCACGATCAGCAAGTCGCACGCGGGCACTGGGATGTTCGCCTTCCAGGACTTGACCCGCTCCAACAACGTCTCCTCGTGCTCGGCCATGTCGGTTGCTCCAAGTGCGTGCACTTCTGCGGTCCGGTGATTGGCGTCTTCCAGAATCGCAATTCCCCCTAGCATCTTGCCGGTGTCAAGCATTACCCGACCCACGGCTCGAATCACTTCCTCCAGGCCCAGGCGTACGGCCCACCGGTGGTACCGCTTGGCTCCTTCCCACTTGCCAAGGCCGATCGCCATCATCTTGTGGACGCCGCTCTCGAGGCGCCCGTCGAATCCGGTGTGCCATTTGACCCGGCTGCAGAGCATGACTCCGTCAGCATCCCAGGCTGCCTTGTCCATCGAGACCGCGATTCCCTGGGGGGTCTCGCCGATGGGAATGACGTCGAGAGCACTGACCACCGGCACACCCATTGACTGCTCGGTGATCCCGTAGTGCGCAAGAACCTCTCGCTGTCCTTCCGCCGTGCCGCCGCCATGGCTTCCCATCACGGGGATGATGAACGGCTTGACGCCCCGGGCAGCCCATGCGTCGACAACACCACGGGCAATTGTGTCGATGTTATCGATCCCGCGGCTGCCGACTCCGACCGCGACCCGGCTGCCGGGTGGGACCGCCGCGACCCAGTCCGCCCCTTCCATCGCCCCGCGGACAGAGGAATAGACGTCGGAAAGAGCTCGGTCCGGGAACTTCTGCCGGATCTCGACCAGTCGGGGAAGGCCCATGGGAGAGAATTATAGCGACGCCGCATGGCGTGCTAGCCAGAGGATGCGCTGCCCCGTGCCAGATCCGGTTGTTTCGAGGCGCCACGTCCTGTGCTTCGCTGCAGGGCTTGGAGCAGCCCGTTTGGCGGCGCAGGGAGAAAAAACTGTGAATGCCACCTTGACTGCCGTACCTGGACTTCGAGTCGGGCACTGGACCCATGAGTCGGGCTCGACGGGTTGCACCGTCGTGCTGGCGGCGGGCGGGGCGGTTGCGGGTGTCGATGTCCGAGGCGGCGGCCCGGGCACCCGGGAAACCGATCTGCTCAGGCCCGAGATGACCGTTGACGGTGTCCACGCAGTTGTGCTGTCCGGTGGCAGCGCCTACGGCCTGGCGTCGGCTGATGGCGTGATGCGCTATCTCGAGCGGGAAGGCGTGGGCTACCGGGTCGGTGCCAACGTCGTGCCGATCGTGCCGGCGGCCATTCTCTTCGACCTGGGAGTCGGCGAGTCAGCGGTTCGGCCCGATTCGGAGGCCGGATTCCTGGCTGCCGAATCAGCATCGTCCGGTCCAGTTGCGATGGGTAGTGTCGGAGCGGGAGCCGGGGCGACCGTCGGGAAGATGTTCGGGGCGGGCCAGGCGATGCGCGGAGGGCTGGGGTCCGCGGCGGTCCAGCTGCCGGAGGGGCTGGTCGTCGGTGCGCTCGCTGCCGTCAACGCGCTCGGCGACATCGTCGAACCGGCAACGGGCGAGATTGTCGCTGGCGCCCGCAACGCGGAAGGGAACGGTTTCGTCAACAGCATGGAGCGTGTCCGCTCGGGGTCGTGGGACGGCGACCGGACCTCGTCCGGCAATACCACGCTGGGCGTCGTCGCCGCGAACGTGACGTGGACCAAGGCGCAAGCGACGAAGGTGGCGCAGATGGCGCAGGACGGCTTGGCGTTGTCGATTCGGCCGGCCCACATGCCGCTTGACGGGGATACTGTCTTCGCCCTCGGCACTGGCGGGAGGCGAGCGGACAGCCGACTGCTCGGCGTGATCGGCGCGCTTGCGGCCGACACGCTGGCGCGCGCGGTCGTTGCGGCGGTGCGGGCGGCAAGTCCGGGGTTTGGTCTGCCCTCGGTCTCCGCCGGGTAGCGGTCGCGTCGTAGGTAGCCGACCCTAGTTGACCTCGACGATCTTGAGCGTGTTCGTGCCGCCCTGCACGTCGCGGAAATCCCCTTTCGAAAGGATGACGCGATCCCCCGCGGTCACCGCCCCGTCCCTCTTGAGCCACTGGATGGCGGCATCGTTGATCAAGTCGTCGTCAATGTCCCCGGTCTCGAACAGCACCGGCTGCACGCCCCGAAACAAGGCTACCCGCGCCAACGCGCGCTTGTCCGGAGCGAGCGCATAGATCGGGAGCGTGGAATAGATCCTCGACATCAAGCGCGGCGTGTTGCCGGTCGCCGTGAGGCAGGCCAGCGCCCGGACCCCCGATAGATTGGCCGCCGCCGTCATCGCGGCTAGCGCGACCGCCTCGTCGATCGCGTCGCAGGGAGGGCGGTTGCGGATCCGGGCCTGCAGGTGCTCCGTAGCCTCGGCTCCCTTGATGACCCGCACCATCGTTTGCACCGTCTCGACCGGATACCGGCCGACAGCCGTTTCGGCCGACAGCATGACGGCGTCCGTGCCGTCCACGACCGCGTTGGCGACATCCATGACCTCGGCCCGGGTCGGACGCGGGTTCTGGATCATCGATTCCATCATCTGGGTAGCAGTGATCACGCTGCGGTTCAACGTTCGCGCCCGTTCGATCACTCGCTTCTGGACGGCCATGAGCGCCGCGTCGCCGATCTCGATACCGAGATCCCCTCGCGCCACCATGACCGAGTCCGATGCGCGGATCAAGTTGTCCAAAGTCGCTTCGTCCGCCACCGCCTCGGCCCGCTCGACTTTCGCGACCAGACGGCAGGTCGCATCGAGCTGGTCCACGAGCTGTCGCGCCCGCGCCATATCGTCAGCGTTGCGCGGGAAGGACACGGCGACATAGTCCGCTCCCAACTTGCAGGCGAATGCAAGGTCGGACTCGTCCTTCCGTGACAGGGCGGGAGCCGAGAGGCCGCCCATGCGCTTGTTGATCCCTTTGCCCGGAAGCAGCGCGCCCCCGGCCAGGACCCGGCACTCGACCCTGGTTCCGGCGGCACGGACCACCTCCAGCTCGATCAGGCCGTCCCCAACGACGAGCACGTCGCCCTCCGACACGTCTTGCGCCAATCGCTGATACGTCGTGCTCACTTGCGTCTCCGTTCCCGCACCCGCTTCCAGCGCCGAGTCGATCGAGAACGAGTCTCCCGCCGCGAGTTCGACCGATTCGGTGTTCGCGAAGCCCCCGATGCGGATCTTCGGACCCTGCAGGTCTGCCATGACGGCGATGAACCGTCCCAGCCGGTCGGCCACGGCCCGCACAGCTCGGATCCTGCGTGCATGCTCGTTGCGGCTGCCGTGCGAGAAGTTGACCCGGAACACATCCACGCCGCTACGCGCAAGGTCACCGATGGCGGCGTCGCTTGCGGGCCCCAGGGTTGCGACGATCTTCGTTCTTCTCATCGGTTCAATGCCTCCTGGTTGTGATTGACGGAGCCCGGTCGGCCAAACCCCGATGGAATGCAGTTGGACCAATGGTCAGCAACTTTCCGAGCCCGCGTCGAGGGGCGGGAATGGCCACATCCGGGCCGCACGGCCATTTCGAATGCCGGTTGCTCGACTCGGAGCTTGGCACGCGTCTAGCGGCGCAGCACACAGCTTACGGCCCGTTTGACGGGCTGCAGCACTCGTCTCCACTATACCCACACCGCGTCCGATCCATGCGGCTCCGGGCAGTCGAAACGGCTAGGCGCTCTGTTACAATCCTTCCGAGTGGGATCCATGCCAGAGAACAGCCCTGTCAATCGACGCAACTTCATCCAGGCCGCTGCCGGCGCGGCGGGCACCGTTGCCGCCGCCAGTTCATCCATGGCGCAGACGGCGGCCTCGAGCCGCCGCGTGCTCGGGGCGAACGACCGCATCAATGTTGCCCAGATCGGCGTTGGCGGGCGTGGCGGCAGCTTGCAGCGCTTGATGCTCCAGATGATCGAAGGCGGCCAGAACTTCAAGATCACCGCGGTTTGTGACGTCTACGAGAAGCGGCGCCAGCTCGCTCAGGAAAACAGCAAGGCGGAATTCTCCACCCTGGACTATCGCGAGGTGCTCGCGCGCCCGGACGTGGATGCGGTCGTCATCGCAACCCCGGATCATTGGCACGGCACGATGGCCATCGCTGCGATGGAAGCCGGCAAGGACGTGTATCTCGAGAAGCCGATGACCCATACGATCGAGGAGGCCCGGGCCGTGGCCCGCAAGGTCCGGGAAACGGGTGCCGTGCTCCAGGTGGGCTCCCAGACAACCTCTGCCGACCAGTGGTGGAAGGCTCGAAAGGCGCTCGCGGACGGCATGATCGGCAAGCTGATCTCGAGCCAGGGCTCGTATCACCGCAACTCGCTTCGAGGCGAGTGGAATTGGACGCCCGAGCGAGGCCGGGGCTGGGTGATCGAGCCGGACGCGGGACCCCATGGCCAGGGCGTCAACTACATTGACTGGGAAATGTGGCTGGGGCCGGCCCAGAAACGGGAATGGGACCCGCACCGGTTTTTCCGCTTCCGGAAATACTGGGATTACTCCGGCGGCATCGCCACCGACCTCTTCTACCACGTCGTCGCGCCGCTCAACATCTGCTGGGGCAGCCCGGAATTCCCGTATCGCGTGACAGCGACCGGAGGCAAGTACGTGTTCAACGCGCCTGGCGACCGCGAAGTCCCGGACACGTTCAACCTGCTGGCGGACTTCGCCAGCGGCCACTCCCTGGTGCTGAGTTCGACGATGGCAAATTCGCGGCACATTCCCGGTTTGATCCGGGGTCACGAAGGCACGATTCTGATGGTCGAGCATGGCCGTTTCGAGGGGCGGACGGATTACATCACCGTCGAGTCGGAGGCCATATTCCGAGACGAGTTCGTCAGGAAGTACGGCTCCGAGAACGTGCAGATCAAGGTCGAGGATCGCGGCCGGGACGCGCACATGAAGAACTTCCTTGAGTGCATGAAGAATCGCGAAAAGCCGAATCTGGATGCCGACACGGCGTACCGGGCTCAGGTTACGATCTCGATGGGAGTGATGGCGTTGCGCCAGGGCAAGGTGCTGTACTTCGACCCCGATCTGGAAGAAGTCACCGACTCGCCCCCGCGGTCCGGCTGATGACGCCCTTGCGCCGAGCCTTTGCCGCGGCGGCGATTCTGGCGTCTTTGGCGTGCTCGGCGGCCCCTCGCGTCGAGCGGCATCCGAATGTCCTGCTCATCCTGGCCGACGACCTCGGATACGGGGACGTAAGCGCCTACAACGACGAGGCCAAGGTCGAGACCCGGCACCTGGACGCGCTGGCGCGCCAAGGACTGCTGTTCACGGACGCACACAGCCCTTCGACGGTCTGCACTCCCACTCGCTACGGCATCCTCACCGGACGGATGCCGTTCCGCACCGGAATGGGCGGGGTCTTTACCGGCGTCGATGGTCCCTGCCTGATCGAGGAGGGCCGCCTGACGCTCCCGCAGATGCTCCGGGAGATCGGCTATTCCACGGCCTTGGTCGGCAAGTGGCACCTTGGAATGACGTTTCTCGCCGCCGACGGTCGTCCGGTCCACGAGTTGGATCTTCCCGTCGACACCCGCGAGCAGCGCGCGTCCGCCGGCGTTGACCGGGTCAGGAGGGTGGATTTCAGTCAGCCCGTTTCCGACGGCCCTCTCCATCGGGGTTTCGACAGTTTCTTCGGAACGGTTGCCTGTCCGACGACGGACTGGCTGTATGCATGGATCGAGGGAGACCGAGTGCCCGTCCCTCCCGACAAGCTGCTGGACCGCGGCCCGTTGCCGAAGCACCCTTACGCCAACGACAACAGGCGTGGGATGATCGCTCCCGACTACGACTTGGAGCAGGTCGATATGGCCTTCCTCGAAAGAAGCGTGCAGTTTCTCGAGGACCACGCGGAGCGTGCCCCGGAGAAGCCGTTCTTCCTGTTTCACTCCATGCAGGCGGTCCATCTTCCATCCTTTGCCGCGCCGCGGTTCGCGGGTGCTAGCGGGGCGGGACCGCACGGAGATTTTCTGTTCGAGATGGACTTTATCGTCGGCGAGCTCATGGCTGCCCTGGACCGTCTCGGCCTGGCGCGCGACACGCTAGTGCTGTTCACGAGCGACAACGGACCGGAAGTGACGACGGCGTATCACATGCGCGAGGACCATGGGCACGATGGTGCCCGCCCGTGGCGCGGGCTGAAGCGAGACCAGTGGGAGGGCGGCCATCGCGTGCCAGCGATCGCCCGCTGGCCGGGCAGGATTCCGGCCGGTTCGGTGACAGACCAGACTTTCTGCTTGACGGACATCATGGCGACGCTCGCGGCCCTGACGGGCTATGACCTGCCGGCAGGCGCCGCCGAGGATAGCTTCGATTTCTCGGCGCTATTCACGGGCTCGGACATTGAATCCCCGATACGCGCGTTCACCCTGCACCAGACGAACCGCTTGGCGCTGGCGCTGCGACGCGGCGATTGGAAGTACCTGGATCACGCTGGGTCCGGCGGCAATGACTACACCCGGCCGCAGCTGGCGAGATTCGATCTGGACGACGGTGCGACCGATGCTCCCGCCCAGCTCTACAACCTGGCTGACGACCCCGGCGAAACCCGGAACCTGTACCCTGCCGAGCCTGGAGTCGCCCGTCGACTGAAGGCGGAATTGGACGCTTTGGTCGCGGCGGGACGCAGCGCTCCGGACAGATAGGGCTGCACGCGGCTATTGCAGGAATGCCGCCAGCGCCGGAAGGCCGTAGAACAGGATCAGCAGATAACCGATCGCTAGTGCCTTGGAATCGGCCGCGAGATCCGCAAACCGCTTGACACACGACAAGACGAGGTTCCGCACGGGCGGCCACGGGTAGATCAGGAATATCCCGGTCAGGTTGAACGTCAGGTGGGTCAAGGCGATCTCCACGCCGGCCTGGGCGTTCGGGCCGGAAACGGCCAGCGACGCCAGCAGCGCCGTGATCGTTGTCCCGAGATTGGCTCCGAGCGTGACTGGGAATGCTTGGTTCAGCGTGATCAGGCCGACCCCGGCCAGCGGAACCAGCAGCGAAGTCGTGATCGAACTGGATTGGACCATGGCGGTGACCAGGCAGCCCACCGCCATGGCCACGAGCGCCGATCTTCCCAGCGACCGTTCGAGAAAGCTCTCCGCCTTGGATTGCAACGCCGAGTGCAGGACGCGGACGATCAGGAAGAGCGCGCCGAAGATCAGCACGCCGCTCGTCAGGATGATCACCGTTCCCTGGCCTTGTGGTGCGTCGAACAGCCATGCCGCCAAGCTGCGAATCGGCCCGAACGCGACCTTCAGCGCCGCCGTCAAGGGGCTCTCGAACGCTCCTCCTCCGAAATCGGGAAGTCTGTCCGCCAGCGAGCCCGCCGAGCGGGCGAGGAAGCCTGTTGCCATTTCGAAGGGCAACAGGACCAAGACTGCCAGGTAGTTGAAGAAGTCGTGGCAGATTGCGACCGAGAAAGCGCTTCGGAACTCGTCCCGCCGGCCCATGTGGGCCAGCGAGACCAGAGTGTTGGTCACCGTCGTGCCGATGTTCGCCCCCATGATCATCGGCACGGCGTTCGCTAGCGGAAGCGGGTTTTCGGGTGCGGCGACGAGCCCCACGACCAGCGAAGTCGTGACCGATGAGCTTTGAACCAGCGTTGTCGAGAGCAAGCCCACCATCAGCGCGATGAACGGGTTGGAGGTGGCGCTGAAGAACGCTTCCAGCAAGTCGCCCCCGAGGAGCTTGAAGCCGTCTCCCAGACCGCGGACTGCGGCGAGGAACACGAACAGCAGGAGAACCACGGCGATCCCCGAGAGAACCGGTCTCGCAGTGGCTTGCTGGGAGGGGTCGCTTGCTGGTTCAGTGCTCATGGTTTGGCGATCCGGCTATTATGAGCGTCCAAGCTTGCTCGGCCCGATCACCGCGGCAATGCCCCTATGTTGGCAACTCGGGTGGCGCGTCATTCCGATATTCTCGCCCCGAAGCTACCATGCGTGATCGCGGTCTTGCATCACCGGAAAATCGCCCGTGACGGATCGGGAGTCCGGCAAAGGCGACCCCATTGTACCCGCCGGTACGTGCTGGAGTTGGGCGGAGCCAGACGGCAGGAAACGTCTGTCTAGCAGCCGTGCCGTATCGATGTGACCGATGGCTGAGAGCAGGTTTTCGGCCACATGGGGGTTGTCCCGGCCTAGCTCGGCCAGGAAACCGCGTAGTCTCGTTCGGACCGTACCCGTCTTGAACGAGCAGACACACGGAGTGATCGGTAGCCCGCACTCTTCGGAGTAGGCCTGCGTCGTGCTCTCGGAAACGTAGACAAGCGGCCGGATAAGCCGGAATTCGCCTGAGCGTGAGGTCGTTACTGCGGGCAAGGCGCTCAATCGTCCGGTGTAGAGGGCGTTGCGCAGTAACGCCTCGCATAGGTCATCGGCGGTGTGGCCGAGCGCGACCACATTGCAACCGAGCTTGGAGGCGACTTCGTAGACCGCCCTGCGCCGGAACCGGCTGCAGCTATCGCATCCGTGGTCGGGTTGCTCTTCCAGCAACTGGAATGAAGGCTCGTCCCGGTAGTAGGTCCAGCGGATTCCCCGCTCGGCGAAGAGCTTACCCAGCGGCTCCACGGGTCGGACAAACTTCCCTTGCTCGATCGTGAACGCTTCGAGCGAGAATTTGACGGGAGCGCGGCGCGACAGCAGGTGCAGCGCGTCAACCAGTGCCAGGGAGTCCTTACCACCGGATACGCCGACCGCGATTCGGTCGCCAGCGCGGATCATCCCGAAGTCCGCGATAGCCTTGCCCGCCTTACGAAGCAGTGTCTTTCGCGCGCTCACGTTCAGGCCAGCCGACCTGCCATTATATCGACGCTCCTTACGGGCATAGCTCGGCGCGCCGTCTGATGGCCAGCGCCTTGCCTGTGTGCTCGTCCACCTCGACAATTACGGCGTTCAACCTCGCCGGTCCGGAAGCCGGCTCGAACCGGCCCGGGAGCGCCGTGAGGAAGCGGTTCACGGATGTCTCTGCTGCCATGCCGATCACTGAGTGAATGGGCCCGGTCATGCCCACGTCCGTGATGTATCCCGTGCCTCCGGGCAGCAATCGCTCGTCCGCGGTCGGCACGTGTGTGTGCGTGCCCGCAACGACGCTCACACGTCCGTCCACGTACACGCCGAACGCTGTCTTCTCGCTCGTTATTTCGGCGTGGAAGTCGACGAACCGCACAACCACCTCGGGAGCCAGTTCGGACAGCAGGTGATCGATGCAGCGGAACGGGCAGTCCGTGCCGGGCATGTACACCCGCCCTTGCAGATTGAAGACCGCATAGGGAACGGCGGCGTCGGTTTGGCCGACAAACACGCCGGAGCCTGGCGCGTCGGGATAGTTCGCCGGACGGAGGAGACGAGGCTGCCGGTCGAGATAGGGGAGGATTTCCTTCTTGTCCCAGATGTGGTTGCCCGAGGTCAGTACCTGGATGCCGGCCTCGAACAGCACCTCGGCGATTTTCGGCGTCGTGCCAAAGCCCGCCGCGGAGTTCTCGCAATTGGCGATCGCAAGATCGATATCCTCGTCGGCAACGATCCGCTGGAGTGACTCAAGCACGGCCCGCCGACCCGATCGTCCGACGATATCGCCAATGAACAGGATGCGCATTCGCGGTTGAACTGACCTCGAGTCTCCGGAGTCTCGTAGTCTACCCCAGCTTCGCGTCCCGGGGACCCCATCCAGACCGGCATGGAGGCCGGACCAGTCAGTCGCCTTCGAGGGTGTACTCGACTTTCGCCGCGGGCGGTCGTGCAGGGAACGAATCCTCCGTCACGGTTCCCCAGGCTCGCAGCTCCGCCAGCAGGTCACCTCCGATGCTGTTGGCCTCCGACACGTCGGCCAGGTTGCGCATTTCGTACGGGTCCTCCTGCAGGTCGAAGAGGCTGTTCACTGCTTCGTGGTTTCCCCGGACCGTCAGTTTGTGCCGGGCCGTCACGATCGACCGCCAGGGCCGCGGATCGGGGTTGGTGGGATTGGGCTGTGCGTTTGAAGGGTTGGAAACCCTGCCCTCGCAATAGACCGATTCGACGTGAGGGGTTTCCCGGTCTGGCAGTACGGCCCCGGAAAGGTCGCGGCCCGCGCACGAGCCCTGCTCGGGAAGGCCGCACAACGCGAGCATCGTCGGCATCAAGTCGACCGAGTTGATCAACGTCTGCAGTTCAATTCCAGCTGGAATGCGACCCGGCAGGCGCATGAGCAGCGGAACGCTGAGCGACTCGTCTTCGGGCTCACCCTTGCGGTACTTGCCGTGGGAGCCCGCCAGCTCGCCATGGTCGGACGAGAAGACAACCAGGGTGTTCTCGCTCAGGCCGGACTCGTCCAGGAACGAGGCAATCCGCCCGATTTGGTGGTCGAGGGATTCGCACAGGCCGTAGTATCCGGCCAGGTCCTTTCTCGCCTGCTCGCTGTGATCGTCCGGGACATTCGGGCGCAGAGCAATCTCCTCCGCCGTGTAGCGTCGGAAATCGCGAGGCGGCCGGAAGGGAGTGTGGGGAGGCCCCCACGACAGGTAGCAGGCGAACGGCCTGTCTTGATTTCGGCGCATGAAGCCAATGGCCGAATCCGTCTGGGCGGCGGGTTCGTAGTAGTCGCGGAGGTCCGACCCCGCAAGTTCCTCCAGCGAGTGCCCCTGATCGTCAAAGCCCCAAGGTTTGTGGTACTGGTGACCGCGGTTGAAGCCCTCAAACGTCGCGAATCCACGGCGGCGCCACCCGGGAGGGACGAAGCCCGGCTTGGGGGTCCCGTCGAGGTGCCACTTGCCGACGTAGTGCGTGGCGTACCCCGCGTCACTGAAGACCTGTGGCCAGCAGGTCTCGGTCGGCGGCAACTGCAGGTCGTTCTTGATCATTCCCGTCTGGTGGGAATAACGGCCGGTCAGGATGCATGCCCGGTTCGGCGTGCACACCGGATTGGCGGCATAGGCACGGCGCCAATTGGCGCCCTGCTTGGCGAGCCGGTCGAAATGCGGGGTCCTGACAATGGCGTCGGAACCGAACCCGAACGCGCTCGATCTCCATTGGTCGGCCAAGACGAACAGCAAGTTCGGTTGTCTGCGCTTCTGGCCCGACGCAAGCGTCGACACGCCAAGCGCAGTGGCGGACATGAAGGTACGTCGACCCATACTCGGCATAGGGGGTATTCTAGCGTGCCGGCTTCGCTTCCGTGCCGCGAGGGTCTGGAAGGGGCTCGGGCGAAGGAGCCGCGATTCCCGGGTCAGCTTGACAGCTCGTCGCCGACGCGAAGGGTCTTGCCTCCCTGGCCGGGGGCCAGGCGGGTGTTGATCGCGAGGCGGTAGTAATGACCGTAGCGATCGAGCTCGGAACCCTGCCATCGCTCCTGCTCGCGCCGCGCGGCGAACCGAGCCGCGAACCCCTTGTCGGGCGCCGAACCGCCGAGCGAGTCGATGCTCGGAACGATGCACCTTGAGCAGGGATTCGTGCCCATCAGCTCGACAGCGCCGATTCGGAACCTGCGCGGCTGGCCCGGGGGACCGAACAGCGAGTCCTCCTCGAACGGCTCCAGGCCGGCTATTTCGAGATTCGTTCGAAGCCGTCGTCGGAGCTCTTCGGTTTCCAGGTCGAACCAGTCGGCGACCGATGCGAGCGAAGCGGATCCAACCAACGTTGGCCCCGACGCGTCGCTGTCGTCGACGAATCCCGTACGGCCGTTTCGGCGCAGTGACACCGGGCACTGTAATTGGAGGCTGAACCACGCTTCCACCGCCTCTCGATCATCTTCGAGGTTAAACCGCTCACAGCTGTCGCCGACCCGCAACTCGACGGATCTGCCATCGCGCTGGTAGCGGGCTCGGATTGACATGATGCGCTTGCCCAGACGCTTGGCGTGCAGAACAGTGCCTTGGGCGTCAAAGAGCGCGAACTCGCGGTCGCCGGCAATGCCGGCCTCGTCGGCAACCGTCGCTTCCTGCAGCACGAGAGGGTCGAGGGACTTGATCGGGTACACCCGGATGCTGGCCAGGTACGGTTTCAAGTTGCCGACTTCGCTCCCACCTTCATCGTCGCATTGCAATCGCCGGTCGTCAGGCGCGGATTCCCGGAACGCCGGCTCGGCCCCCGGGGCTGGTAGCGGTGTTCGACGCGATAGGCTAGGGGAAAGCTGGAATGCGTCCATCCGACTCAGGATCAAGTGAACCAATCGAGGCTGCGGTCCTCGATGCCGTCGCGTCCTTGGTACGCGAACTGGGCTCCGAGCAGACCGCTCGAAGAGTTACCCTGCGGTCTTCGCTGGACAAGGATCTCGGTCTCGGCAGCCTCGAACGCGTGGAACTCCTGGTGCGGATCGAATCCGCGCTGGGGCTGAGGCTGCCGGAGACGAAAGTCCAGACAGTCGAGACGCCGGAAGACTGGGTCCGCGTCGTTCGCGAGAGCGGGCCCTCGGGGCGCGCCGCGCAGCGCTGGCCGATCGTCCAGCCGACGCGCGAGGCCTATCCTCCGCCAGCCGACGCGATCACGTTTTCCCAAGTCTTGCGCAAGCAAGCCGAGCGCGACCCGGCACGGGTCCACATCCACTTGCTGGACCGCGACTCGGGACGGGACATCAGTCACGGACAGCTCTTCGAGAGTGCTTCCAGGGTCGCTGCCGGCCTCGTCTCCTCGGGCCTGAAGCACGGGCAGACCGTCGCCATCATGCTCCCGACATGCGAGGATTTTTTCTCCAGCTTTCTGGGCGTGATGCTGGCAGGGGGAGTCGCCGTTCCGGTATACCCGCCTGCGAGGGCGAATCAACTCGAGCAATACATCCGTCGCCAGACCCTGATCTTGCAGTCGGCAGACGTTCGGTTCCTGATTTCGTTCGATCGGGTCCAAGCCGTGGCCAAGGTGCTCGCTAGTGACCTGCCTGCGCTTCGGGAATTCGTGAGCGTGCCGGAGCTTGAGGAGCGTGGCCGGTATGGGCGTCCGCCGGAGGTGGAGCCCGCCGAAATCTTCTTCATCCAGTACACTTCCGGCAGCACCGGCAATCCCAAGGGTGTCGCGCTGACCCATTCCAACGTGCTGGCCAACATCAAGGGTATCGGCTGGGCGGTCCAGGTCAAGCCCTCGGATGTCGTGGTGAGCTGGCTGCCCCTCTATCACGACATGGGGCTGATCGGTTCCTGGCTGTTCAGCCTGTACCATGGCCTGCCGATCACCGTGATGTCGCCGCTCGATTTCCTGGTCCGGCCCGAGCGCTGGCTGTGGGCGCTGAGCGATTCCGGCGGAACGCTGTGCCCGGCTCCGAATTTCGCGTTTGAGCTGTGCGTTCGGAAGATCGCCGACGAGGCGATGGCCGGCGTGAGCCTGTCCAAGTGGCGGGTTGCCATCAATGCGGGCGAGCCGGTCCTGCCCGCGACGCTGCAGAAGTTCACCGAGCGGTTTCAGGCTTGGGGTTTCGACCCGCGCAGCTTTATGCCGTTCTACGGTCTTGCCGAGTCCTCCGTTGCCCTGACTTACCCTCCGTACTGGAGGGGGCCGCTCGTGGACAGCGTGGACCGCGCGGTCTTCGAGTGCGAGGGCAGGGCGGTTCCTTCGCGCGCCGAAGAGTCCCGGGAAGTCCTCGACTTCGTCGGCAACGGCAAGGCCCTGCCGGACCACGAGTTGCGTGTCGTGGACGACGGCGGGCGAGACTTGCCGGACCGCCGCCGTGGGAGGATCGTCTTCCGCGGGCCGTCGCGGACGCCCGGCTACTTCCGCAACCCGCAAGCAACCAGCGAGGCTCTCGACGACGAGGGTTGGCTGGATTCCGGTGATCTGGGCTACATCGCGGAGGGAGAGCTGTACGTTACCGGGCGCCTGAAAGATTGCATCATCAAGGGCGGGCGCAACATCATCCCGCAGGATGTGGAGATGGCCGCATGGGAAGTGGACGGGGTTCGAAAGGGTTGTGTCGCGGCATTCGGAAGCTTGGATCGCGAGTCCGGCACCGAGCGGCTGGTCGTCGTCGCGGAAACCCGTGTGACCGACGCTTCCGCTCTCGCCCGCATCCAACGGCAGGTGACGGAGTTGGTGGCGGCCAACGTCGGCATTCCACCGGATGACGTGGCGCTCGTGAGACCCGGCACCGTGCCCAAGACCTCGAGCGGCAAGCTGCAGCGCCTCGAAACCCGTCGCCTGTATGACGAGGGCGATCTCTTGAACCGGCCGCCCGCGGCGGCTTGGGTCCAGATGGCGAGGCTCTGGCTCCGCGCGGCTGCCAGTTCACGGCTGCGTCAAGCCCGTCGACTTGGGTGCGTGTTACGCATCGGCGCTAAGAATGCCCTGGGCGGCCTGCTGGCAATGGTTTTCGGGCTGGCAGCACGCGTGGTGCCGACGCCTGGAGCGGCAAGGCGCATGGTCGGAATCGGCGCTCGCGGGGTAGCCGCGCTCGGCGGTCTTCGCGCGGCGGGTAGCCTCGGGAACGCTGGTGGCGGAGTCATGCTTGTCAACCGCTCCCACCGGATGGATCCGTTGCTGGTGGCCGCCGCGTTCCGTTCCGCCTTCGTGTTTGCCGACCGCACCGGATTCGGCGAACTCGGTCCTGCGGAGGCGTTCTTGCTCGATCCGTTGGTCGCTCCGCTCGATGGAGCGGGTCGAGTTCCAGCGGCTGGCGCGCTGTTGCACGCCATGGAGGCTGCCCTCGGGGCAGGTTGCGCGGTGGTGAGCTTCGCGGACAATCCCGTGGGAGAGCCTCCCGAGCGTACCCGGTTTCGCGCTGAGGGCTTCGCTGCCGCCGCCCGGTCCGGAGTTCCTGCAGTTCCGGTCCTGCTGAGGCGTCAGGCCGCTGGCAGGGTGGCTGCGGTCCAGGGCGATCCGCTTGACGGGAACGCGACGAACGGGGATCGGGCCGCGAGCCGCGAAGCCGTCAGGGCCTTCCTGACGAAGGCTTTAGGGCTAGCGCCCCCTCACAGTTGACGCAGGTGCCGAGTGGAGAGTGAGCCGGCATTCTGCGCCTCCGTGCAATATCGGTCAAGGACCACGCAGCGTTTGCATCCCGAGCACCATCGTCTGCAAACGCACGTTTGCCCGCCAGAGCAC
>MKWU01003120.1_pt1 | contig 22692 bp, 21 predicted proteins | sample 809101 | NCBI WGS metagenome assembly MKWU01 (sample SAMN05860141, study PRJNA318959) | sponge metagenome | host: Aplysina aerophoba | place: Slovenia: Piran, Adriatic Sea, Gulf of Piran | collected 2013-05-07 | reverse complement strand
CCCCAAACCACCGAAACCAACCCCACCACCACTAACCCTACCGAACCACACCCCCAAACACCCCCAAACACCGGCCATAACCGGCCAGGCCACACTCCCCGAGCCATGCCCACCCCCACCCCCGGCCCCCGCAGACCAAACCCTGGGTGGATTCAGGCTAAGCCGACGTGTCCGTCTCCGCAATGGGCGGCAGGAAGGCGTTGATGACTATGTCGTTCGATCGCCATCCCTTCGAGCCTTTCGCCACCAGGCCGGCCTTCTTGAGCCGGTTGAGGTCACGGCTGAGCGTCCTCGGCCCCTTTCCGGCATAGAGAGCGGCAAGAGAGGCGTTGACCAAGGGCAGTTCGCGCTTGGGTATTTCCGTACCCGACGGAATTGCTAGGACCAGCGAGCGCTGACGGGTGCGTGCCGGACTCGGCGGAAATTTCCCCATCACCTCGTGGACGTAGTTGATCCAGGTGACGGCGAACTGTTGCCGGCTTACTTCCTCGATCTGGTCGCGTAGCCCGTCTACGAGCCCCTGGGCTGCGTAATCCACAAACCCGGTCGTGTCCCGGGTTCGGCTCGCGGTGGCGAGTTCTCTGTAATAGCGGTCCCTCGTCAGGTTGTAGTGGTTAGAGAGCAAGTGTGCCGCCGGCAGGGGAACCATGCCGGATCTGGCGAGGATCAGATATTCGAGAAGGCGTGCTGTTCGCCCGTTGCCATCGCCGAACGGGTGCAGCCACGCAATGTACAGATGAGCGTACATCGCGCAGGCGATCAGCAGCGCGAACCGGATCTCAGGATTGTCGGACTGGAACGTGTCACTCTCCAGCCATTCGGCGAGAGCGTGGAGCAGGTACTCGCAGTCTTCGGCAGGCGCACCGACGTAGCCGGGGACCCCAACCGAGTGGTTGCGTATCCTCCCGGGGATGGCACTCTCCTCGTGATCGGTGTTTCTGAGGATCCGACGGTTGAAGTCGCAGATCAACTCACTCGTGATCGCGGGCCGCTCTCCGCTCATGATCCGGTCGTCGATGTCGGTAAGGGTGGTCAGGACGTTCGAGACCTCGCGCTCCTGGTACTCGCGGGACGGCGGAGCACGGTAGGTTCCGTCCAGAATCCCGGCTACCTGCTGCTCGGTGAGGGTGTTGCCCTCGATCGCGGTCGTCGCTCGGGCACCCTTGACGAGAGCGACTTCGTAGAAGCGCCGAGCCACCGCGGGCTGGAGTGGGACTCCGGCGAGATGGTCGCACTTGGATCGGGCTTCCCCTAGCAGCATCCAGGTGACAGGACCTAGCTGGTTGAGCTCGTTGGCCTTGAAGGTGATCCACGGGTGGGACTTCTGGTAGGCTCGCACGGCATTGCCACCCTACTATCAGCCTGGTGTTTTGACCACTTGTATGTCCACCATCCTGTCCAGCACACTGTCCCAGTCTTGTCGCTGCTGGCGGATGCTCTCTCTCATATGTGCCCGAGCCGGCGGTATGGCGGTCCGGACGCATGGCGCTGGGTGTATTGGGCCGGCTTCCGGGCTGGGATCTTCTAGTGTCCTGTATCGGGGATTCGCTGGAGACAGCCTCCTCCGCCTGGCACGCACCGGTTCCGGGGGTGCCGAGACCGCGAAACCCGTCGAGGCGGTCTCCTCCGGCGGGCCCTCCCCCAACCGCCACCTCCTCGGCGTCGAACGCGTCCCGCCGCACCCTCCACGAGGGGCTGGGTGGACAACATGAACCAAATCACGGTCCGATCGGTACCGAAAGCGGACCGTTGGCGCTTTGCGGTTACCTACAAGCATGCAACAGGCCTGTGACACGACCACCCCGTCGCATGACCGCACGTCTTCCAGACACAACCGAACTAAAGACTCGGGACATAGGAGGGTGCTGAGCAATCCACCAGCGGCCTGCCAACCGCCCGCAAAATGCCTGGGTCGGCTGGGCGGCAGGCCCGAGCAATCGTCATTGTTCAGCACCCTTCTAGACTCGAACCCTACAACCGATCGAGAGCTTTCAAGCGCCTGACCCCGGCCCTGGTCGGGGTGACGAGGAAGAGGGAGTATCGAACCATTCGGCGGATGCCCTCTCGGCTGTCCACGGTCGTGACGGTTCGGGTCAAAAGCCCCGGGTGACCGGGGTCACAGAACCCGCACCGGAGTGGAGTCCCCAGCGCTGTCCCAAGACGCGCTCCGGGACCTGAGTGCCTGCATCCTCGACCACTGAGGAATGTGTCGAGGAAGGCGGACGGCACGATCCGAAGGCCGCGGCTGTGCTCCATGCAACACCGGGGCCGACCTCTCCGATCGGTTGGGGGCGTCCGGGAAGGCCCTGAACGCCTCGCCTGTCCGGGTGCCATCCGGGTGTTCGGGCGGAGCAGCCGAAGCGGATTGGAGGCGCTCATGTGTGGGATCGTCGGCTACGTGGGATCCAGGTCGGCCCAGGAGGTGCTGGTCAGGGGGCTGCGCCGTCTCGAATACCGGGGGTACGACTCGGCCGGCGTGGCGGTCGCCCACAACGGAGCGGTCGCCGTCACCAAGGCGGAAGGAAAGCTGGACCGCCTGGTCGGTCGCCTCGAGGAGGCTCCGCTGCCGGGACGGGCCGGGATCGGTCACACCCGCTGGGCCACCCACGGGGTTCCCTCCGACCGCAACGCCCATCCGCACCGCGACACCACCGGTGACTTCGTGGTGGTCCACAACGGGATCGTCGAGAACTTCCGGGCGCTGCGCGACGAGCTGGAGGCCTCCGGGGTGGAGTTCCGGTCGGAGACCGACACCGAGGTGCTCGCCCACCTCGTGGCCGCCCACTACGACGGGGACCTCAAGGAGGCGGTCCGCCACGCTATCGCCCGGGCCTCGGGAGCGTACGCGCTGGTCGCGATGACCGCCCGAGAGCCGGGCCGCATCGTGGCTGCCCGGATGATCAGCCCCCTCGTCGTCGGCCTCGGCCGGGGCGAGACCTTCCTCGCCTCCGACATTCCCGCGGTGCTGGACTACACCCGCCGGTTCCTGATCGTCGAGGACGGCGAGATCGCCGACGTGACCCGCGACGGGGCGGCGATCGAGACCATCGACGGCGATCCCGTGGAGCGCTCCCCCATCACCGCCGAGTGGGACGCCGCCGCGGTGGAGAAGGGCGGCTTCGACCACTTCATGCTCAAGGAGATCCACGAGCAGCCCGAAGTGATCCGCCGGACGCTCGGAGCCCGCATGCAGGACGAGGTGGCGCTCGACGGCCTGTCCTGGGTGGAGGGTCACCCGAGCGAGGTTGCCAGGATCTGGATAACCGCCTGCGGCACCGCCTACCACGCCGGCCTGGTGGGGCGGGTCCTGTTCGAGAGGCTGGCCCGCATACCCGCCGAAGTCGCCTACGCCCACGAACTCCGCTACGGCCACCCCCTGATCGGGGAGCGGTCCCTGTCCCTGGCCATCAGCCAGTCCGGAGAGACGGCCGACACCCTGGCCGCCGCCCGCCCGGCCGGGCGAGCCGCCCGCCCCCCGGCCCGCCCCCCGCCTGCCCCGCCCCCACGGCGCCCGCCTCCTCGCGCTCACCAACGTGGTGGGTTCCAGCCTGGCGAGGGAGGCCGACGACGTGCTGTACATCTGGGCGGGACCGGAGATATCGGTGGCGTCCACAAAGGCGTACATCGCCATGCTGGTCGGCCAGAGCCTGCTGGCGCTGTGGCTTGGCCGGGCCCGAGGCGTGCTGAGCGCCTCCGAGGAACGGAAGCTGGCCGCCGAGCTGTCCGGCCTCCCCGCCAAGGCGGCGTCGATCCTCGAGCGCCTGGACGGACCCCGCCGCGTGGCCGAGCACCTGGCCGGGGCCGGCAGCATCTACTTCATCGGCCGGGGCCTCGACCATGCCACCGCCATGGAGGGCGCCCTCAAGCTCAAGGAGATCTCCTACATACACGCCGAGGCGATGCCCGCCGGCGAGCTCAAGCACGGCACCCTCGCCCTGGTCACCGAAGGCACACCTGTGGTGGCCGTGGTCACCCAGCAGGAGGTACATTCCAAGATGCTCCTGGGCCTGCAGGAGGTGAAGGCCCGGCGGGCCACGGTCATCGCGGTCGCCTACGAGGACGACGAGGAGATCGGCCTGGTCGCCGACCATGTGCTGCGCATCCCCCGCACCGCCGACCCGTTCTCGCCGATCCTTGCCGCCATCCCCCTGCAGCTGCTCGCCTATCACGTGGCCCGGCACCTGGGCCGCGACATCGACCAGCCCCGCAACCTGGCCAAGAGCGTCACCGTCGAGTAGCAGGGGCCGGGCTGTGACCGACGGGTGGCGCACCGTCTCGGGCCGTCCATGACCTGATCCTGATCGTCGCGTTCGCTCGTCGCGGCCCGGCAGGGCCACGCCCTTGCGGCGCACCCGTAAGGGCGGCTGCCCGGCCGCCGCTGCGGCCCGGCGTTAGGTCCCGGCCGGATGCGTACCACGGGAATGGCCTTGGTGGTTCTGCTGGTGCTGCCGGCGGTCCTGGCGGCTCCGGCACCCAGTCCGGCCGCCGGCCAAGGCTTGCCAATGGCGGGGATTTCGGACGGTCGGTGGGGGCCGGCCCGGCGGCTCCGGCACCGGTGGCAGCGGCCGGGGAAGCCGAGCCGCCCTCCGGCGCTCTCGATACGGTGTCCGCCGGCGGGTCCCATTCGTGCGGGCTGGATTCCGACGGGTCGATCACCTGCTGGGGCGGCAACAAATGGGGTCAGCTGGATGCCCCTCCGGGCCGGTTCACGGCCGTGTCCGCCGGTGGGCACCGGCACTCGTGCGGGCTGCGAACCAGCGGATCGGTTGCCTGCTGGTGTGATGACCGCTACCGGCAGTTGGATGTGCCGCCGGGCCGGTTCACGGCCCTGTCAGCCGGCTACCTGCATTCCTGCGGGCTGCGCATCGGCGGTTCGGTGGTGTGCTGGGGTGATGACCGCTACGGGCAGTCGGATGCGCCGTCGGGATCCTTCGTCTCCGTGTCGGCTGGCGGTGACCATTCGTGCGGGTTGGGTGCCGGCGGTTCGGTCACCTGTTGGGGCGATGACCGCTACGGGCAGGCCGATGCACCCGAGGGACCCTACGCGGCGGTGTCCGCCCGGCCTCTATCACTCCTGCGGGCTCCGGACCGACGGTTCGGTCACCTGCTGGGGAGCCAACCGTGACGGCCAGGCGGTAGCACCCGGCGCCCCGTTCATCGCCGTGTCCGCCGGCCTCGACCATTCGTGCGGGCTCCGCTCTGACAGTTCCATCCAATGCTGGGGCGGCGACGACTTCGGCCAGTCCGCTGCCCCTCCGGGGTCGTTCATCGCGGTGTCCGCCGGCCTCTTCCACTCCTGTGGGATCAGAAACGGCGGGACCCTCGCATGCTGGGGCAGCAGCCCGAACGGTCGGCTGGACGGGATCCCTACGGGAAGCTTCACGGCGGTGTCGGCGGAGGCTGTCCATTCGTGCGGGTTGCGGACTGACGGAACGGTCGTCTGCTGGGGAGACAGCAGGGCCGGCCGGTTGGATGCTCCTTCGGGGACGTTCACCGCTCTGTCGAGCGGCCAGGTCTACTCGTGCGGGCCGCGGACCGACGGCACCCTCGACTGCTGGGGATCCCACCCGTCCCACGGGGCGCACCGATCCCCCCCCGCGGCGCGCCCCCCCCGGCGGGCCCCCCCCGGACGTTCCCGTGACATGCTGGCGCGCCCGCCACGACCAGGCGAGGGAGGCGCCACCGGGGACCTTCACACGGGTATCCATCGGCGAGGCCCAGGAGTGCGGCCTTCGCCCCGGTGGATCGATCACCTGCTGGGGTGCCCGGCCGTTCGAATCAGCCGTCCGGACCGCGCCCAGCTCCGGAGAGGAGGAACCCGCCGAGGACGCAGGAGTGCACCAGCCCGTCATCGACGCTCTCAACCGGCTCGTACCCGGCCTCTTCGACGGGACGGGCTGCGAGCAGGGGCTGTGCCCTCACGACCCGCTCCGCCGCTGGGAGACGGCGGTGTGGCTGGTGCGGGTCCTCGACCGGGCGGTCACCCGGGGACAGATGGCCACCTTCCTGGTGCGGGCCTTCGGCCTCGAAGGCGCCGTCCCGGCCGGGTTCGCCGACACCGCCGGAAACACCCACGAGGCCGCCATCGACGCCCTGGCCGCCGTCGGGATCGCCGCAGCCTGCAGTACCGACCCGCTCCGTTTCTGTCCGTCCGAGCCGGTGACGAGGGGGCAGATGGCCACCGCTCTGCACGGGGCACTCCTGAGAGAGACCGAGCCGGGGCCCGAACCGGAACCCGTCCAGTTCAGCACCGAGGCGCCCGACGCCGACCTGGTCGACATGTCCACCGGCGAGAGCGTGAACCTCCGTTCCTTCTTCACGGGGAAGAAGCCGGTCCTGCTGTGGTTCTGGGCCGGTTGGTGACCGTATTGCCGGGTGGAGGCCCCGGTAATCGAGCAGTTAGCTCGAGACAACGCTCACAGAGTCACCGTGATCGGCATCAACGCGGCAGGGTGGGAGTCCCTGGAGAGAGGCACGGCATTCGTGACCACGCATCGGTTCAGCTTCGCTAACCTCTGGGACGGTTCCAACCGTTCCCTCGAACACTACGGCATCACCGCCACGCCCTCGAAGCGCCTGCTCGATGGGCACGGCGAGGAGATCGGAGCCTGGCGCGGCTTGACGGTGAACCTCGATGACCTCGAGGAGCTGCTCGACGGGCTCGAGTGACCCGAGAACGCGAAAACCCACCGGGCGGGCCACTCCGCCGGGCCCACCCCCGACCGCCACCTCCTGAGTTCTGATCGCGTCCCGCTAACCCTCTCCCGAGGGTCGGATCGGGCAATATGATCCCGGCCCCGGTCCGATCGGTACCGCAATGCGGACCGGGTGGTGTTTACGGCTACTTACCAGTATGCAACGTGCCTGTGACATGGGCAACCCCCTTGTCGACGGAGCTCCCTCGCTTCCCGCAGGGTTCGGCATCCTGGTCGTAGGCCTACGACCTCCCGGGAACGATCGAACGAAGGACCCGGGCCGACTCCGGCTCTCTCAGCCCTTCCCGGCAGTCGGCACTTCTAACCTGGGGAGATGCGCGTCGTGGGGCTGGGCGTCGACCTCGCCGACATATCCCGGGTCGAGCGGCTACTGGTCCGCTATCCCCGCTTCGCCCAGCGCTGCTTCACCCTCCACGAGCAGGAATATGCCGAGCGGTTCGCCCGTCCGGCCCGGCGCTACGCCGCCCGCTTCGCCGGGAAGGAGGCGGTGATGAAGTCCCTCGGAACCGGCTACCGCCATCTTCGGTGGACCGAGATCGAGATCACCGGGGGTGGCAAACCCACCGTGAACCTGTCGGGAACCGCCGCAGCCTGGGCCGGGTCGCTCGGCGTCACCCACATAGAGGTGGCGATAACCCACACCGACACCGACGCCCTGGTCTTCGCCTTAGCGCTCGGCGAACACCTCGACGATCCGGACGACTCCCCCCGGATTCGATAGCCGCCGCTTCCTGTTGGTGACACCGGAGCGCCAACACCACCCGCCCGGGTCCCGGTTGAGGGTGCCTCCCGGCCCATTCCTACAGCCGGACCTCCTTCACGTCGACGGGCGGCGGTCCTCGGTCGGCGGGCCCGAGCAATCGGCACTGTTCTGCACCCCTCCTCGCATCCCGAATCTTTGTTTCGGCTACGTCTTGGAGTAGCGGTTGTCATGACAGGAGGGAGGTTCTGTCATAGGCCCGTCGCATACTGGTAGGTAACCGCAAAGCACCAAGCGGCCCGGTTTTTTGGTACCGACCGGGCCGGGCTGGGATCAAGCCGACCGTACGACCCCCGGGCAGGGTATGGCGGGACGCGTTTCGGCGCCGAGGAGGCGGCGGCAGGGGGTGGGTCCCGCCCGGGGCGACAAGCCCGGAGGTTTTCGCGTTCTCGGGCCTCGGAGCCGGTGGTCCGGTAGTAGCTAAGGAGTCAATCGGCGAACCTGTCAATCAGGACAGGCCTATCAGCAGGGCGTCCATGAAACGCTCCCTGGGCACCTGGCGGACCACGTGGGCATTGGGCGCCTGGCCGCTGGTATGCCGCCAGTCGGTGCTCTGCACCCCGCGGGCCGGACCGTCCCCCGTCAACACCCCTACGTGCACGTCGACGCCTTCCGCTATGGACGGGTCGAGGGCCACCGCCATTGCGACCGGGTCGGGCAGGTCGAAGCCGGCCAGTCCGGTATCGACCGCGTATCCGTCGAGGACCGCTTGGCAGTCCACCGCCACCTCCGCGTAGGGAGTGCCGATCGCCCGCAGCCGGGCCGCATCCTCTGGGCCGAAGACGGTGGAGGTCACCGCGATGTCCCATCCGATGATCGTCTTGGGCATGTCCGCCCTCACGACGATGGCTGCCGCCTCCGGATCGACCCAGAAGTTGAACTCGGCCAGCGGCGTCACGTTGCCGTGCCCTGCCCCGGTCCCGCCCATGATGTAGCAATGGCGGATGGCGGCGACCAGCTCGGGCGCCCTGCTGAAGGCCAGTGCCACGTTGGTGAGCGGTCCCAGGGTCACAAGGTCGATCTCCCCGGGCCGGGCCAGGAACGTGTCGATGAGCACGTCCACGGCGTGGCCATCCGCCGGGGACCGTCCCCGGACGGGCAGACCGATGTCGCCCATCCCGTCCCGGCCATGGACCCCCCGGGAGGTGAGCAGGTCCGCCAGCAGCGGCCGGGTGGCGCCGGCGTGGACCGGGATCTCACGGCGCCCGCACAGGTCCGCCACGTACAGGGCGTTCTGGACCGCCTGGTCGAGACCCACGTTGCCGGCCACCACCGTGATGGCCTCCACCCTGACGTCCGGATGGCGGAGGGCCATCATCAGGGCGACCGCGTCGTCGGATGCCGTGTCGGTGTCTATTACCAGGCTACGCATGTGTCCTCCGATCCGTTACGCCGCGCTGCTGCCTTACAGGTCCCCCGGTCTCTCGCCCCGAGCACGCCCCTTGGAGGGCGCTGAACAACGACGATTGCCGCTGGTGGATTGCTCAGTGCCTTCCTTGGTGGAGCAACCCGGTTCACGAGAATGCGGGATCGGTCCCCGTACCTCCTAGGCCGGCATCCCTCATCGGATTATGGCCGCCCCGCATGGGCCCACATCCGCCAGTCATCCACAGTCCCCGATTGGACCCCGATTAGGATTTCACCGGTCACTGAACCAGTCCACGTCGGCGGGCGGGGACACGGTGCCGCGGCCCCAGCAGACGACGGTTCCATCTGCCCTGAGGCCGCAGGTGTGGCGGGCGCCGACGCTGAGGCCGGTGAACCTGTCGGCCGGGGCATCCGTCGCTCCGTACTGGTCGAAGCCCCAGCAGATGATGCGGCGGTCGGTGCGGAGGCCGCAGGTGTGGTCGTGTCCGGTGTCGACCGTGGTGAAGGTCTCGGCGGGAGGATCCGACTGGCCGGCCCAGTTGTTACCCCGGCACGCCAGTTACCGATGACGAATGACCGACGAAGAGTGGGCACGGGGGTCCGTGGCTCGGGTTTCGTGAACCACGGCCCACCCATCGTTCCGAGCATGACCGACCCCACTTCCGACCGATCGTCTACGACCGCAGGATCCGGCTCTCCGGCTGCGACTCACAGGGAATCGTCTACAACCCGACTCGGACCTCCTCGCTACGGTCACTCCCCCTGAGATCCGCTGAGCCCAAAGACCTGCCCGCGCATGGCTGGGCGTACACCACTCAGCGCTGGTCAACGATGGCCCAGGGGGCGTTCCCCGGCTGGAACCCGTCCGACCCCTGGAAGGCCTGTCCGGATTCTCTCCCAGAGCCCGTCTCGCCGGTAGGGCGACCCGTAGCTTCGATCCGCAAGGTCAACTGGCGGCTCATCCGGCGGTACCGAACTCCAGCTTCAGCTGGCCCATCCGGTCCCCCAAGGGTGATCCGCCGATGAAATCGGCCACTGCCTTACGGCTGATCGGAGGGGACTGCTCCTCGCCCTCCGGACGGTTCGCCCGCCAGGTGTCCACGACCGGCCGGAACACGCTGACCGGTCCGCTACCGGTGGAGGCGCGCTCGACGAACACGATGTCGTCGAACGAGAGTTGGCGCGCTACCTCCGGTGAGTGGGAATTGGCGATGACCTGCCGGAGGGGATTGCCGTGATCGACCGGCTGGCGGGTGTCCACCCCGTAGTCACGGAGCAGTTCCACCAGATTCCGTACGCGGGACGGGTGGACGCCGTTCTCGGGTTCCTCGATGCACAGAACGGCCCGATCCCGGCGGTCCACCAGCATGAGGGCCAGAGCAAGGTAGCGAAGGGTCGAGTCGGACAGCGAAGAAGCGTGGAGCCAACCATCGACTCCCGACACCCTGGCCCGCAGCACGAGTTGGTCTATGGCCTCGCCGACCCGGACTTCCACGTCCTCGAGGTCGGGGGTCAGGCGCCCCAGCCGCAGGAGCAACTCCGACCGGGCCCCGGGGTCCCGCGCTGTCACCGCGTGGAGGGTGGCGGGGAGGCGGGCACCCGAGGGCGACACGTGGCGGGGCCGCACCCAACGTGCATCGGGACTCCGCATGGAGCTCGGTTCCAGATGCAGGACACGCCAGGATGCCATCGCCCTGCGGGCGGCGAGGACGGTCGGATAGGTGGCATCGTCGGTGCCGCCGACAACCGTGCGGGACGAGCATCCGGCCGGTATGGAGCGGGCACGACTGCCGCGGTCTCCGTGGAGGACGATGCGGTCGCCCTCAGTGGAGATCATGGGCCCGCCCCTCCTCGATCCCAGAGCGACCGAAGTCCTGAAAGCCTCCGACGAGGGGAACCCGGCGAACCGGCCGAATTCTCCCAGCCTGGCGTGGGTCAGGCTCTCGTGGTCGACGAGCAGGCGATCCCCCTGCGCGTCGTACCGCAACCCCAGCCCGTACCGGAGAAGGGTGGTGCTCGCCCTGGCCGGCACGCCGAAGCCGTCGGTCACCCCGGCCGGGACGATCATGTCGGCGGTGAGTTCGATCCTCCGCTCCGGATTCCGGGCACGGAGCAGGTCGAGGGGTGAGGGTCTCGGGCCGGAAGCCCATCTGAGGCCGGCGGCCGCAGCGGAAGGGTCGGCGCCCGCCAGGTGGCTCAGCAGGCGGATTGCGTCGAACAGGTTGCTCTTGCCGGCCCCGTTGCGCCCGATGAAGCACGTCAGAGGCCCGAACCGGACGTCAGCCCGCCTGATGCTCTTGAAGTTCCTGACCTTAAGGCGTGTGAGCATCCTCTATCGCACCCTCCTCGGCGAGCACCGATCCGCCGCACCCCCTTGGCGACAATAGTTGGGGCGTCCCATGAAAGGAGAGGGATAGAGGGCGTTGTGCAACGCTTCCGGTCCGTTGATCCCATCCCCTGTCCGGGGTCCCGGCCTGCGGCCGGAGGCTCCCGGCGCCGTGACCTGATCGCCGAACCACAATTCTGCGGCCTGCGATTCACGAACCATCTAGCTGCACCTCCGGCTAGCGGAACCTCTATGGTAAAGTTACGTTAGCCAACGGAAGGAACACGAGGTGACCGCCTCCGTCACCGAAGCGCTCGTCGACGCCAAGGATGAAGCTCGTCAGGCCGAAGTCCGCACCGACATTGCGCATGCCCTGCTACAGATTCACAAGGACCGGCTGTTCTTCGTGTACTGGGTTGTGGGGACAGGTGTCGCTGTTGCCGGGACCGTCATCGCGGTGTTGCGGTGACGGTGCGCCGCAACGCGAGGTGAAGCGTCCGCCGTCGGTAGCAGCGGCTCGAGGCAGAAGCACTTCGGGGTCGGCGACCGCTCAGAGCCCGGAGGCGGTCTCGTCGAGGCGACGGGCCAACTCTGGTATGTCGCTGTCCTCCAGGTTGGCGAAGGCCAGGCGTAGGTAGCGGTCCTGGTCGGGGCCGAACATCTCGCCGGCCAGGGCCAGCACCGACTGCTCCTCGAACAGCCGGCGGGCGACCTGCCGCCCGGTTGTCCCCTCGAACGGGTGCCGCACGTAGGCGAAGTATGCCCCGGCCGACACCACCTCGTAGCGGCTCCCCTGCATCGCTTCGGCGAACATCCTCACCCGGCGGTTCATGGTCTGGCGGTTGGTGGCCACCCAACCGTCGAGATGCCCCAGCCCGTAGAGGGCGGCTTCCTGCCCGAGGCGGCTGGGGCAGATGGTGAGGCAGTCGGCCACCTTGTCCACCTCGTGCAGCAACTCCGGGGAGGCGGCCAGCGCCCCCACCCGGTATCCCGGTATGGAGTACACCTTCGAGAAGCTGTGGATCTGCAGTACCGAGGCGTCCCAGCCCGGATCCCGGAACAGGTCGTGGGCGGGTGTGTCGGTGGAGCGGAAGTCACGGTAGGTCTCGTCGACGATCAGGTGGATCCCTGCTTCGGAGGCCAGGCGGGCGAACGCCGAGATCAACTCCGGTGGATACACGCGCCCGGTCGGGTTGTTGGGCGTCACCAGGACGATGGCCCTGGTCCACTCGTTCAGCAGGGCGGCTGCACCGTCCAGGGAGGGAAGCATGTCGCCGGAGCAGGCCAGGTAGTCCGCCTCCACGCCTCCCATGCTCAGCCACATGTCGTAGTTGAAGTAGTAGGGAACGGGCATGATCACCCGGTCGCCGGGCTCGCACAGCACCGACACCGCCAGGCAGAAGGCCTGGTTGGCTCCTGCCGTCACCGCAATCTGATCGGGACGTACGGCACCGCCGTAAGCGGAGCACATGTCCGCTGCCAGGGCCTCCCTCAGCGGGAGTTCGCCCAGCACCGGTCCGTAGCGGGACACCCCGGCCTGGTCCAGGTTGGCCACGTGATCCATCAGGCCCCGGTCGGGGGGATACCCGGGAGCGGCCTGGGCCACGTCCACCAGTGGCAGGTCGGCTCGCCGGAGCCCGCCCGCCATCCACGACCTGACCTCGCTGATGGGCGAGGTGGCCGTGGCCATCACCCTGTGGTTGAAACCCGCTGGCATCATGACTGCTGACTACTCCTATCCGTTCCGGAGCCGCTACGGTCTCGCTGTCCAGCCAGACTAAATGACCACGACCGTTGCGGAGGCGCGAAAAAGCTCGGAAGGCCGGGCCTCACCCCACGATCAGCCACCGGCCACCGGCCACCGGGCGACGGGACGACCACTACCGGCATCGCTCGGCCCCGCGGACCACGTGTCCAGCCCGACGGGGGGCACCCAGGTGTTGGGCTAGTGTCCCGAAATCTTCGTTCCGGTTACGTTTTGGAGTGCCGGTGTTATTGCAGGAGAGATGGTTATGTCATAGGCCCGTCGCATACTGGTACGTAACCGCAAAGCACCAAGCGGTCCGTTATCGGTACCGACCGGGCCGGGCTGGGATCAAGCCGACCGTAGGACCCCGGTAGGGGTACGGCGGGACGCGTTTCGGCGCCGAGGAGGCGGCGGCCGGGGGTGGGTTCCCGCCGGAGGGGACCCGCCAGGCGTTTTTCGCGTTCTCGGGGCGCCCGGGCCGGTGGTCCGCTGGTGGTCAAGGAGTCAATCAGCGAATCTGAGAAATCAGGACACTTGGGGGGTGCTGATCAGTGACGATTGCTCGGGCCTTCCGCCCACCGACCGCGAATCATGCCGGCGACTGGCAGGCCGCTGCCGGATTGCTCAGCACCCTCCGAGGAGCGCAGCGGTGGCGGATGTCTTTCTCATGTGGTTCTCAGGTTCCTTTCAAGGGGAAGTCCGGGTACGCATGCGAAGATCATCATCCTCGGTAGTGTCGCGGCGACATTCGACACCGGCCTTCGGGAGCGTGGCGTCGGCCTATTGGGACGACGGGTAACTCGCATCGTCTAGGGGAGCGGTTGGACGCTTGAGCCGAGTGGAACACGCCGCGCACCCCGAACCTGCGGGTACCGTGGATCGACGGCGGGAGGACGCCTTGGAGAAACTCATCAGCGATACGATCGAAGACCTCCATTCCATCCTGGTTCACTTCCCGATCGCCCTTCTGGTCCTGCTGGCGTTCCTGACGGCCTACGTGGTGCTGAGACCCGGATCGGGGATGCTGCAGGCCACCTGGTTGCTTCTCGTGGTCGGGACTATCGGTGCCGTCGCCGCCACGGTGTCCGGGGTGATCTCCCACTTCCCGTACGAGGAGACCGACCTTCATGGGGTGATCGAAACACACCAGTGGTGGAGCTTTGCGGCCACTGCCCTCTTCATCGCGGCTACGGTGTGGCGGCTCATCTCTCGTCGAAGAGGGTCCGATTGCGGGGGCTCCGTTCGGTTCCTGGTGGTCGTCGTCGCTGGAGCGGCTCTCCTGGTGATGTCCGGCCTGACAGGAGGGGACCTGGTCTTCGACTACGGAATCAACGTCCGAGGGGTCAACCCGCTGTTGGACCAATAGTCTCCGAGTGCGGACTTCCGCACGGGCGCAACTGCGCCTCGTGGTTCACCGGGTCCGGCCCGGCGGTGTGGCTGGCGGGTGTTACAAGCCCGGGGCCAGGCCAAGCCCCCCGGCCTGGCAGTCAGGAGAGTCCGAAGCCATGCTCGGGGCGGCATCATCCCGGCGGTCCTGACCTGACCTGACCTCATTCAACCACCACGTACCACCGGGGGCACACCTGGAATCTAGGAGGGTGCTGAACAATGACGATTGCTCGGGCCTGCCGCCCGCCAGCCCAGGCATTTTGCGGGCGGTTGGCAGGCCGCTGGTGGATTGCTCAAGCACCCTCCTAGCGGGTTGGCCGTCCGGGCCTCCGGCGCCGATCCGATGGAGGGGACCGGCGCCTCACCACCGTGCCGAGCGTCAGCAGGAGGATCGTGAGCAGCAGCACCTCCGGCATGATCGGCAGGGCCGCCAGTCCCGACGCCGCCAGCCCGGCGATCGCCCATCCACGACCCTCGAGCCCACGCTCCGCGCGGCGGAGGCTCAGCCACGAAAGGGAGGCACCCACCAGGATGAGCATCACGCACCAGACGACAGGCCGGCCGGATGCCAGGAACGTGGCCAGGTTCGACCAGGTCCATCCGTGGGCGAACCACCAGCCGGCCTGCAACAGGGCGGCGCCGAGAGCCACCAGGAATCCGGCTACGGGCACGGCTGCGGGCACCTGAAGGTGGTTCCGTTCGATCGGTCGGCACTGTCTGGCAGCCATCACGCCTCCTCAGGTGGACTGGTTCGATGTCCCCCAAGGTACGGGAGGGGTGTGACACTTTGTCCCGGGCGCCGTTTGCTGCTGGTCCCACGGTCCCGGTCGGGATCACCCGACACCGGAGGGCCATCCGTACACCTGCCGCCCGGCGTGAATCGGTCGGTTGCCGGGGTCGCCCGGACGGGTCCTACCAGCCCTCCTGGCGGGCGATCATTCCCCGGAGGTAGTCGGGGACCGTCTTGGGCCGCATGGTCTCGTGGTCGACGATCACCTGCACCTGCCGTCCCTCGACCAACGTCTCGCCTGTGCCGGGATCGGTGGAGAGATACTCGAACGTGATTGAACTGCGCCCGATCCCGGCGACCCGCACCGCGGTGCTCACCACCTGTCCCATCCGGGCCGAGCGCCGGTAGTCGATCTCGGTGCGGGCCAGCACCACATCGTCGCCCATACCCACCATGAGATCCCAGGAGCATCCGATGGCGTCCATGTAGTCGGTGAAGGCGTCGTCCCAGTACACCAGGTAGTTGGGGTTGTAGACGATGCCCTGAGCGTCGCAGTCGGAGAAACGGATCCTGCGGTCGTAGACGATCGGTTCGGGAGGAGATGTGGCGGTCGGATCGGTCATGCCGCTACACGATAGGTGCTCGGCGAAGTCGCCCGGCCGGCACCGCGTCTAGATGTCCAGGTCGGGAGCCGGGCGGCGGGTGGCAGGATCGTCGTGGCCGGACAACTTCACGGGATTGCCGGCCATCTCGAGCGTCGAGCCGCCGGGCAACCCGACCTCCACCACCATGTTCCGGGCCCGCACCCCAGGGTCGGCCAGCACCTCGGCGATGTCGTTGATGGGTCCGCACGGTATCCCCGCGTCCTCCAGCCTGGCCAGCCAGGCCGAGGCGATGCCGGCCGACAGGGCGGCCTCCAGTTCATGGCCGAGCGCATCGGCATGGTCGGTGCGGCTCTCGTTGGTGGCGAACCGGGGGTCGTCCGGCAGGTCGGGGCGGCCCAGCGTCTCGCACAACGTCGAGAACAGGCGGTCGTTCCCGGCGGCAATCACCAAAGGCCGGTCGGCGGCCCGGTAGGCGGCGAAAGGCGTGATCGAAGGGTGACGGCTGCCCAGAGGTCCGGGGACCAGACCGGTGGCCGAGTAGCGGGCGATGGCGTTCTCGAGGATGGCCACCTGGCAGTCCAGCATGGCGATGTCCACCATCTGTCCCCGCCCCGTCCGCTCCCGCTCGTGGAGGGCGGAGAGGATCCCCACCGCGGCGAACAGGCCGGCGGTGATGTCCCCCACCGAGGTCCCCACCCTGGTGGGAGGCCCTCCGGGATTGCCGGTGAGGCTCATCAGCCCACCCATCGCCTGCACCACCACGTCGTAGGCCGGACGTTCCGAGTAGGGGCCGCTGTGGCCGAATCCGCTCACCGCCGCGTACACCAGCCCCGGCCAGCGAGCGTGCAGCGCCTCCCAGCCGTAGCCCAACCGCTCCATGGCGCCGGGCCGGAAGTTCTCCACCACCACGTCGGCCCGCTCCAGCAACTCCTCGAACCGCACCCGGTCGGCCGGGTCGGACAGGTCGAGCGTCACCGCCGACTTGCCCCTGTTCAAGGACTCGAAGTAGACGCTACGGTCCCCCACGAAAGGCCCGAAACCGCGGGCGTCGTCGCCCACCCCCGGCCGCTCCACCTTGATGATCTCGGCTCCCAGGTCGCTCAGCACCATGGTGGCGTAGGGACCGGCCAGCACCCGGGTCAGGTCGACCACTGTGATATCGGAGAGGGGACCGTCCATCCCCCTGACGGTAGCGCCGCCGCGCCGGAGGTCTGCGCCGCAGCGGATCGGAGAGATCACAACCACGGCTTGGTTGTCCGGCCAGGGACGCGTTGAGCAGTTAGCCCCGATTTTTCATTCGGGGGTTTGCACTAGGCGAGCAGAGTGCGGGATATAGGCTTCTGACCAGGGACTACGGCCATTTCCACTACCCTGTCTCGGCCCGGTGGGACCTTCACCCGTCGGGTGAAGCCAGGCCCAGTCACGATCATGTGGTTGATGTGGCCTGTTGCCGCAGGTGTGTCGGGAAACATGAAGTGAATCAAGGTTAAACGCTTCGAGTCTTTCCCTCTCCTCGGGGCTCGACTCATAACTCACAGAACTAGCTCCTCCATATCGCCCCATCACCGTGCGGCTAGGAGGGTGCTGACCAATGACGATTGCTGGGGCCTGCCGTCCGCCGACCGGGGATTATGCCGGCGGTTGGCAGGCCGCTGGTGGATTGCTCAGTACCCTCCTAGGTGAGGCCCCGACCTGGACGGCCCGCCGGAACTTTGGCTGGCAATGGGTTCGGACTCGACTTCGGCCGGACGATTCCAGTTCATGCCACGGGACCCGCGGTACCGTAACGACTGCACACAGCGTGAACGCGCGCTGGAAAGCTGGAAAGAAGCTCTGTCGATAGCCCGATGCGGGAAGGACTAGGTGCGGTGTTGGACAGTCCGTGGCGGCAGCGGAGCCGGATCGACGCCGGATGACGTCCCTTGGTACACCTGCCTTCTCGCCGGTAGCTGCATGTGCCGGCCAAGGGTTGGTCCTGCGGTTCACGTGATGCCGAGACGGGTGGTTAGCAGGGGGGCGCTGGCATTCGGGGTGGCTCTAGGTCTCTTGATGGTGTCAGGCTCCGCCGGAGCGCAATCCGGTGAAACCGCTCAACCGGCTGCGCCGACCAATGTGAGGGTGGTGGCTGAGAGTCGCGGGTCGGTGACGGTGGCCTGGGACGCCCCGGAGCCTCAGGACGGCCGGCCGTCACCAGGGGGATACCGCGTGCTCTACCGTTTGGCGGCTTCCGAGCCGGGTGCCGACCCGAGCCCGCCGTCGTTCTGGCATTTCCGGAGCTTCGGTGCGGGAGCTCGACAAGGGCGCGTCACGGGTCTGATGAACGGCAGGTGGTACGAGGTGACGGTGGCATCCACAGGCGGGGACTGGGCCGAGGAGACCATCCTGGCCCGTCCGGGGGCAGGGCCACCTGGCGAGCGGCCACCCGGCCGACCCGTGGAGGCAGTGATCGACGACGCAAGCCTCGGCTCGTTGACGGTGGCGTGGGAACCCCCTGCTGATGATGGTGGGTCTGTAGTTACGGGCTATGAGGTGTGGTACGTGGTGGATGATGATCGGTGGGCCGAAGATGTGCCGTGGGTGATGTCGGGCGGGACGCTCGACGCCGGCGTTCGGGAACACACGATCTCCGGGCTGGTCGATTACCGGAGTTACGTGGTGGTCGTGGCAGCCGTCAACGAAGCCGGCCGCGGTCTCTTGAGCCGCGACCTCTGGGGCGTGGCCGGCCGTGACGCCCTGAAGCCACCGGCTGCGCCGACCAGCGTACGGTTGGTGGGGGAGGGTGACGGTTCGGTGACGGTCGCCTGGGATCCGCCGGAGGCCGCAGAAGGCCAGGCGAGACCGGCAAGCTATACCGTCTACTACTGGCTGGCGGCCGTGGAGCCGGGGTCGAACCCGTCCGTGCCGGCGGGAGAGCTGATCGCGGTCGGATTCGGTGCCGACGTTCGCGAGGGCACGGTGTCGGGTCTGACCAACGGTGTCTGGTACGAGTTGCGTGTGCAATCCAGACTCGGCCACTGGGCTCGGGAGCGGGTGTTTGCCCGTCCCGGCACCGGGTTGCCCGACGAGCGGTTGCCGGGCGCGCCGACCGCGTTCCGCGTCGTGGAGGAGGGTTCCGGGTCGGTGACGGTGGGTTGGGAACCCCCTGCTGAGGATGGTGGGTCGGCCGTGACGGGTTACGAGGTGTGGTACCGGCACGGTGAGGCCTCTACGGGGGGAGGTTCCTGGGTGCAGTCGGGTGAGGCGCTCGGTCCCGATACTCGCGAGCACGCTATCTCAGGACTGGTTGACCTCGAGGAGTACAGGGTGACGGTCGCAGCCGTCAACGACATAGGTCGGGGTCCTTTCGTCGGCGATCTGCGTGCGTTGGCCGGCCGCGCCGATCTGGACCCCCCGGCTGCTCCGGCCAACGTGCGGTTGGCGGGGGAGGGTGATGGTTCTGTAACGGTGGCCTGGGATGCTCCGGAGCCCGAGAACGGCAGGCCATTGCCGAAGGGTTACCGGGTGCTCTACCGGCGGGCGAGTTCGGAGCCGGGTTCCGTTCCGGACCGGTCAGGGTGGTATGCCTCGCCCACCTTCGGTGCTGATAGCCGTTCGGGGACGGTGTCGGGGTTGAGGGACGGTGTGTGGTACGAGCTGAGGGTGCAGGCCAGGCATGGGGAATGGTCCGAGGAGGTGCTGCTGGTCCGTCCAGGTGCGGGACCGGACGATGCGCCGCTACCCGGGGCGCCGGCTGACTTGACAGTTCTGGCCGAGGGTTCGGGGTCGGTGACGGTCGGGTGGGATCCCCCGGCCGGGGATGGTGGGTCGGCAGTGACGGGTTACGAGGTGTGGTACCGGCATGATGAGGCCACTGCGGGGGAAGGTTCCTGGGTACGGTCGGGTGAGGCGCTCGGCCCCGACGCTCGCCGCCACGTTGTCTCGGGGCTTGTCGACTACCGGGCGTACGAGGTGACCGTCGCCGCGGTAAACGAGGTTGGTCGCGGCCTGTTCGCTCTGGCGTGGGCTACGGCCAACCGGGATGATCTGGACCCGCTCAGGCTGATCGCTGATCACCGGTTCGCCCGGTTCTACACCCAGGGGACGGATACCTGGGAGGTATGGGTGTGTGATGTGGCAGACGGTCGCCGGCGCATCGATCTGACCCGTACGGTAGCGATGCTGAACCGGGAGGTCTCTCCGTACTTCCGGTGGTTGTCGGGAGGCCGCTACCGGCTTGCGTTCGTGGAAGGCGGCACGGTGAAAGCAGGCGCGGGCAAGTCATCGGAATGGGCGGTCGACTATGAGTGCGAAGAGTTGGCAGCTGGGGAGTCCGTGAGTAAGGCCGATGGTGCGCTGATCGTCCACGACAAGGAAGGACTCATCAGCACCGGCGGCTCGGGAGCGCACACCGGTACATATGTAGACGGTGTATGGCAGCTCCACCGGGGTACGTTCGCTGACACCGGGCGAGCTGTTCACCTGACAGCCGGTGCCGTGCTAGCCACGTCGGCGTACTGCGGCAACTGCCCGTACCCGTCCCACATCGGTCTGGACACCGTTGCTCACGAGATCGGACACGCACTGGGCTGGCCGCACTCCTACGGCGGGAACCGCCCGCAACTCAACGAGGCCTCCCGAGAGCGTGGTTTCGAGATCGACGAGTACGACAACCCGATGGACCGGATTAGTGGAGGTCCTGTCGAGCCGCAGCTAGGCAAACATGGTCTGGAGGCCGGTACGGTCGCAGTCAACAGGTATGCGGCCGGCTGGATAGATATCGAAGACGTAGCCGTCCACCTGGAACCCTACGGCAGTTACCTGCTGGCCCCGATCGGTCGATCCGGTACCCAGATGCTCGTGCTACCGGTCGGGGAACCCGGACACTTCATCTCGCTCGGTGCTCGGGTGGCGAGAGGGTACGATGCCGGCATACCCGCGGAAGGTGTCGAGGTCTACCGTGTCGACCAGCGTGCCTCTGCCTGCAGGGAAGGCACCGAGACCGACCCCCCGGACCGGCTTCGCTGCACCGGTCTGGGTCGCCGTATCCAGCCGGTCCCGGCCGCAGAGAATAGCGGCAGACCGGTCATTGAACTGACGGACCATGTGTACGGCCCCGGCGAGGGCCTGACCGTCGAAGGCTTCCGGGTGGAGGTCACCGAACGGGTCGAGGGCCGTTTCCGGGTGTGGGTGGGCAACCCTTACCGGGGCACGTTCGCCGACGACGAGCGCAATGTGCACGAGCGGAGCATCGACAAGCTCGCCGACCTGGGCATCAGCGCCGGCTGCGACCCCGAACTGAAGCTGTACTGTCCCGACGAGCCGATCACACGTGCCCAGATGGCCGTCTTCCTGATCCGCGCCATGGGCGAAAGCGCCGGCCGCCGTTCCGGATCGTCGAGGTTCAGCGACGTGGCTTCCGACGCCTGGTACCGGCCGTATGTCGAGCGCCTGGCGGAACTCGAGATCACTGTAGGTTTCGGGGACGGGACGTTCCGGCCCGACGACCCTGTCACCAGGGCCCAGATGGCGGTGTTCCTCACCCGGGCGTTCAGCGGGCTCACCCCGGTGGAGAACCCCTCAGGAGTGTTCGACGACGTGGCTTCCGACGCTTCCTACGCCTCCGCCGTCGAAGGTGTGTTAGCCGCCCGCGTCACCGCGGGCTGTGGCAAGACACCGGGCCGCAACTACTGCCCCGGCCGGCCCGTACGCCGGGACCAGATCGCCTCGTTCCTCGTCCGCGCCCTCCAGCAGCCCTGAGCCTTCGACCGAGCGGCCCACCGTTGCCGCAACTGAGTGCCGGTCCGGCAATGGACGTGATCTCCAACTCCTGGATTGTGTTCCTCAGGTGATCGAGACCTGCGGCCACATCGTGCAGCCGCGACCATGGCCTCCAATGACCCTCGTAGGGAAGCCGAGAGTCTATCGTGGGCACACCAACTGACCGCCGTAGACGGTAGAGACTCGCCTGAGCACAACTGCTCAGTCCTTGCAGGCCAAGGCGTAGTTCTTGTAGTTTGCCGGGAAGGTGTTCTTGAACTCCGAACAGCCGGCAAGGACCGACCAGTTTTAGCCTTCTGTGCTTCTGGCGTAGGACTAAAACTTTGGTTAACCGCAGGGAAAACCCCATCCGGTGGTGACTGCAGGAGTTTCATCGAGTATGAAACCAGTTTTAGCCTTCTGTGCTCCTAGCACAAGAACAAGACTCTGACCGCTGTACCCGAGACTCCCGGCTCTGGCCCAGGATCCTCACACGTCGGATCGTTTCAGTCGGCTATGAGCGGCCCGGGCCCATACTCGACGGCGGGCCCACGTGCTGCTTCGCTGGTCCGCTCAAGTACATGCCGTTCGACGAGATTCCGAAGGATCACCGACGCTCTCGGCGTCCCGACTCCGAACAGGTTCCGGACGATCCGGTTGGTGATACGACCGTGCTCACGTACATACGCTACAACCGTTACCTCGATCTCACGACCGGTGTTACGTCGATGAGCGACCGCAGACCCGAGCCTTGCGGAGGCGGCTCTCGAAAGGCGGTAGCGGATCCGATGACCACTTGCCGACGCATTGACCGCCTCAATGAGCGGGGAGGAGGCATCCGCCATCCTCTCCAGCGTACGAGCGGCGCCTCCAACACCTCCAAGGGCGCATCCGACCCGGCAGCCTGGCTGCCGCCCAACGCGGGCGTGCGGTGCACCTACGCGGCTGTGAGGATCGAAGTCAAAGCAGCCTGGGGGCTGACAGCCGACCAAGCCGAGATCGACGCCCTCACCGCTCTGGCCGCCACCTGCAGCTACCCCTGAGCGCACCGCTGCCCGTGGGTGGGTTCTGGCCGGAACACGCCAGAATCAGGCCTGAGGGACGCTAATTAACGTAACCCGTGCGTCTAGTGTCCCGAGTCGGAAGTTCGTCGCAGAAGAGCGGGCTACACCTCCACGCCACCGAACCCTGAGAACGCGAAAATCACCGGAAGTTGCCTCTTCCCTTGGGATCCCCCCCCCGCCGCCACCTCCGAGGGTCACGGACGCGACCTTCTATCCCCTGTGCGGGCCGGTTCCGGACAGTATGAACCCTG
>MKWU01003119.1_pt1 | contig 22692 bp, 13 predicted proteins | sample 809101 | NCBI WGS metagenome assembly MKWU01 (sample SAMN05860141, study PRJNA318959) | sponge metagenome | host: Aplysina aerophoba | place: Slovenia: Piran, Adriatic Sea, Gulf of Piran | collected 2013-05-07 | reverse complement strand
ACATTTATATCTTCTACATCAAATCCAACTAAGTCCTGGCGCTTTAAAAGACAATTTTCTAAATCCAGTGCTCGAATGCCGTAATGTATTAGATAAAAATAGAGATAGCGAGGCACTCCATCTTCAAGCCACCAGGAATCAAATTCTTTGTTGAAAAAAAGCTTAAGAATCCCATGGGGATTATAGACCTTTTCCTCTCCAACCCAACTATAGCCATTGTACCATTTACGAATTTTATCACGATCAAAATTCTTGATCTCATCTTTAAAAACTGTATCTAAGTCTTTATCTGTATATCCACAGACAGCAGAAAATTCAGGCTCTAAACTAATATCAATAAGATGATTAAAACCAGTAAATACAGTCGAATTAGCGAACATGGTGATGCCAGTAACGAAGGTAAATCGAATGAACTTATGAGATGCTTTAAAAATACTGTAAAACCCTCTAAGAGTGGACTGATTTTTTTTACTTATCTCTTTGTCTTCTAGAGCATCCAAGAGAGGCTTGTCATACTCGTCAATTAAAACAACTACTTCGGTCTTAGAGTTGATGGTATAGATATGTTCGAGAATATTTTGCATACGCTCAGCCTCGGAGAGCTTAAGCTCTCCAGAAACTACGATGTTATATTTTTTTTCTAAACGATCTAAGAAGGCAAAAATTCGCCTTTCTAAATCATTTTCGTTAGTGTATTCTCTGCCACCAAAATCAATGATAAGTACGGGATACTTTTGAGACCAATCCCACTTGTCATAAATATATAAACCTTTAAATAGCTCCTTTTTCCCCTCAAAAAGACATTGCAAAGTGTTTAAAAAAAGAGTTTTTCCAAAACGACGGGGACGAGATAAAAAATAATCACGTCCTTTTGCAACTGTAATGAGCTGGTATAAAGCCTGAGTTTTATCTACATAGTAGCAGTCATCTTTTCTAAGTGTTTCAAAATTTTGCTCTCCTAAAGGTAGTTGCATAGTGTCTCTTTTCTCTATTGGTTTTCTCTATTGGTAGGGATCTTGACATTTTACCATCTCTCTAGAGTGTGATCTACGTCTAAATCCATCCCTCTTCTTATCAACGGCCTCGTCCATTATATTACGGTTTAACTCATTTAAGCGCAAGCTATACCCATAAGCTAGCCTAAATTGAGCAGCCAGCATCTTGCAAGTATTGAAATACATGCTTCTACCAAGGCTTAAATACTCACAGTCATTTTGCTATGACTCGGTGTTGCGAGCTCAAGGCCGTTACTTCAGCTAAGAGTATCCAAAGTGTAACTAAGTCCCATTATCATGTCTGATACGTGCACCTCACTATTACTACTTTGAATATCCCCAATAAATAGTAGAAGAAACTTGGACAAAAATCGGCTTAGACAGTTACAAGGTTATTTTATAAAAAGAGCTTATGTGAACATCTCACCTCATGCAGAGATGTTCACATAACTGTTAGTTTGTATTTTATTGTCCGATTTTATCCTACGCCCCCGGCTATTTGCAAGTTACGTTACAAGTTATACTCCATCCCTTAAGTGGCCAAATTAAAACAAAAAATTCTTTAGGATATAACAGAACTTTGGCATAGCTCTTGCACATTCCGCAGTTATGTATGAGCTGGCTATGAGCTAGAGACGTTCTATCTCTACTCATTTCACTCAACAACGAAACTTTGCAACCACCATCACAAGGCAACACACAAGGAACAGCCACTATGCAAAACAACAGAAGCCTGCTACACACTCTAGCAATCACTATCATCATAGCTGGAGCAAGCATAAGTTGTAGTGGCATAAAGATGCCGTCACAAGATCAAGCATCTCAGTTAAACTCTGTTCATGATACATTCAGTCAATTTTTGATCACTGATGCAGAAAACGACTCTACTTCCGTAACGTTTTACTCTTGTGGTAAAGAAAAACTCACAAAACAACAACTCAAGAATCCTGCTGCCTATCCAGAAATTTGTGTCAATGCCTTTAAAACATCTCATGGCAAACCATTTACTGTAAGCAAAAAGTCACTGCAAAACAAAGAAAACCAAGATTTTTTATCCCAAAACTGGAAGCAACTCGAGGCCTTACATCAATCGAGTCTAGCTGATAAAGAAATCAAACACGCTGACAGTGGCATAATGGAATATTTTTTTGGAACGACAACACTCATTGCTAGCGCTCTCATATGGGATAGCGGTAGATTATCCACCAAATTTTTTGTACCTATCGCCATCATAGCTGCAGGTGTATCGATTTTAGGATTGCCTCATTTAGACAAAGAAAAATCTTCTAAAAGTAATAACATGAGTGCTATGGACCTAAATACAAACACACCTAGCCTAACAGAAGACAAAAATATTGACTTTGATACCTTATCAAAAGCTAACCATAAAACCCATAGCCCTAACTACAAGTACTTTCAAAATATTATAGAATTGCTGGGAAGTCACCAAAACGAATTTCAAGATAAGGTTTCCATCGATCACACATTCTACAAAAACTTTGCAAAGTTTCTCAAAGAACTCAACTTAGCTTCATCACATGACATTGTTGAATATTGCCAAATAGTTCCCGCAAAAACTTGTAATCCTGTGTGATACTTCTTATTTATGAAAATCATTACAAACTTTCTTTGTCTTTGTAAGCTATTACCCTTAATAGCTTACAAAGGATTTTTTTAAAATATAATCCCTTCTTAAAAACTTCACTGAAGTTGGTGTATATCTTGCAAATTATAGATTGGTCTATATGAAAAAAGATTGTATACTCTTTGAGGCTTTATGCCTATAGCCTACTTAACATGCCGGTCTCAGCAATCTATAAGGATCTGCAAACCTGCAAAAAATCTACGAATAAACTGATCTTTACCACAGGACTCTTTACCACAGGACGAGGAACAGCCACCATGCAAAACAACAGAAGCCTGCTACACACTCTAGCAATCACTATCATTATAGCTGGAGCAAGCATAAGTTGTAGTGGCACAAAGATGCCGTTACAAGATCAAACATCTCAGTTAAACTCTATTCATGATAGATCCAGTCAATTTTTGATCACTGATGCAGAAAACGATGCTACATCCATAACATTTTATTCTTGTGATAGAAGAAAACAGACAGAACAACAACTCCAAAGCCCTGTGAATCATCCCCAAAACTGTGTCAATGCTTACAAAACAGCTGATGGCAAACCATTCACTGTAAGCAAAAAATCACTACAAACTGAAAAAATCCGCAATTTCTTACTCCAAAACAAACATCAACTCCAAAACTTATACCAAGTTACTCTTAAAGATTTAAACATTCAAAAAAACAATGGACTTAAACACTTTACTATTGGATCTATAGGAACTGTCAGCGGTATCATAGCCATGACTAAACTTTCCCACATAGCACCCATTAACATGATATCTGGATATATTACAATCTTTTCCATTGCTCTCATGGGCTACGGCATTGGTCATGGCAAAAAAGCCGATGATGCCATACACCGTTACGATAAATACAAAACATCCCTTACTGAGACAACAGATGAAGAGACTCTAGAAAAGATCCAAAGCGCTCTCACTGGAAGTAAAGATATCGATTTTGAGACATTAACAAAAGAACTCAAACAAACAGATTCAAAAGAATACGCATTCTTTAAAAATATCATTGATGCCCTTGGAAGTGATCAAAACGAATTTCAAGACACCATATCTATCAATAGCATATTTTACCAAAACTTTGCAAAATACCTCGAAAAACTGAACTTATCAAAGCCTAATGAAATCACTGAATACTGCCAAATACTCCCCACGAAAACGTGTTATTCTCTATAATCTTATCCCTAACCTTGAGTATCACCAACAAACCCTTCTCCCTTATGAATTATACATCATAAGGGATTTTTTCAATCACACCGCAATATATAAAAAATACACAAAAAAACACCCCCGGGCCTGAATTCACAAACCCGGGGGCAAAACGTATCTCATACTGTAGCGAAGGTAACGCAGATGGTGATATTACATCATTCCACCCATGCCTCCCATGCCGCCACCACCCATAGGAGGTGCAGCAGGAGGAGCATCATCTGAAGGTTTCTCTGCTATCACAGCTTCTGTGGTAAGAAGTAAAGATGCTACAGATGCTGCATTGGTAAGAGCGGTTTTGGTCACTTTGGTTGGATCAATCACACCTGCTGCAAAGAGATCTTCATACACCTCTGTACGAGCATTGAAGCCAATGTTGTCTTTAGAGTTTCGTACTTTCTCTAACACCACTGCTGGCTCAAGTCCGGCGTTAGCAACAATTTGACGAAGAGGCTCTTCAATAGCTCTCTTGATAATTTTCACCCCAAAAGCTTGCTCTTCATTTTCTAACGTAAGTCCATCTAAAGTATTTTGAACACGAATAAATGCCGTACCACCACCAGGAACAATACCATCTTCAACTGCAGCACGCGTAGCAGCAAGAGCATCTTCCACACGATGTTTTTTCTCTTTGAGTTCTGTTTCTGTAGCTGCACCTACTTTGATCACAGCAACACCACCGGTGAGTTTAGCTAAACGCTCTTGAAGCTTTTCTTTGTCATAATCAGAAGTTGTATTATCAATTTCATTACGAATCTGACCCACACGTGCTTCAATATCACCCGGCTTACCTGCACCATCAACAATGGTGGTGTTTTCTTTGGAGATAGTCACATGCTTAGCATGTCCTAACTGATCAAGAGTGGCATTTTCTAACTTGTAACCAAGATCTTCACTGATCACCTGACCACCAGTAAGAACAGCAATATCCTCTAGCATCGCCTTACGCCGATCACCAAAACCCGGTGCTTTTACCGCAGCAATTTTCAATGATCCTCTCAACTTATTTACCACAAGAGTTGCTAAAGCTTCACCATCCACATCTTCAGCAATAATCACAAGTGGCTTGCCTGATTGAGCTACTTTTTCAAGCACTGGAAGAAGGTCTTTCATGGTAGAAACCTTCTTTTCATGTATCAAAAGATAAGCATCATCATAGACCGTTTCCATACGCTCTGAATCCGTTACAAAATACGGAGAAAGATAGCCACGATCAAATTGCATACCCTCAACCACATCAAGATTCGTTTCCATGCCCTTAGCTTCATCCACTGTTATCACACCGTCTTTACCAACTTTTTCCATGGCTTCAGCAAGAATATTACCAATCTCTCGATCGTTATTCGCTGATATAGCACCCACCTGAGCAATTTCTTCTCGTGCAGATGTGGGTTTAGATAAATTGTTGAGTGCTTCCACAAGAGCCTTCACCGCATGATCTATACCACGCTTAAGTTCCATAGGATTGTGCGATGCACTCACTAACTTCACACCTTCACGATAAATGGATTGAGCTAGTACTGTAGCTGTAGTGGTTCCATCACCAGCCACATCAGAGGTTTTTGATGCTACCTCTCTAACCATCTGAGCGCCCATATTTTCAAACTTATCTTCCAGCTCAATATCCTTAGCCACTGTCACACCATCTTTTGTGATGGTGGGAGATCCAAAACTTTTTTCTAGCACCACATTACGTCCCTTGGGACCAAGGGTTACTTTTACAGCTTTGGCCAAGGTATCTACCCCCGCTAAAACTCGCTTCCGAGCTTCTTCTCCAAACTGAATTTCTTTCGCAGACATTAATGTGCCTCCTTAAATGAATGTAACAGTCAAATACCAACATCCAAATCTTTGGATAATGTGTTTGTTGTGCATAGCTTTACTGACGTTAAACTATGCACAGTACTTAATATTAATATATAACGCCAAGAACATCATCTTCTTTTAATACAAGAAGTTCATCTCCATCAATCATAACAGCAGAGCCAGCATAACTCGAAAATACCACTTTATCCCCTACTTTGACTTGAAGATTCATCAACTCACCATTATCATTTCTCTTTCCATCTCCTACAGCAACAACCTCTGCTTGAGTAGGCGTTTCTTGAGCATTATCAGGGATAATGATTCCACCAGAACTCATTGTTTCACTCTCAAGGCGCCTAACAAGTAATCTGTCTTGAAGCGGTTTAAAATTCATCGATTGACCTCCATGAAAAAATATGTACAAAAATCCATCAACGCACTACATCACTACATATATAATAAAAACACCTAAAAAACACACTCACTATGGCACTATTTATTTGCATTATGCCTTTCTAATGTCTTTTCTTCACGATCATTAACCATAATCACCATCTTGCCATCTCTATGTAATTCTCTATCCAACCCAACTATCTATCCAACCCAACTATCCATATCCAACCCAACTATCTATCCAACCCAACTATCCAATTCTGTATGTATTACGGGCGTGTTATAAAACCCTGGCAGAAATGCTTGTGACGGCCACAAACGCCTCTTAAGTAAGGCTTACCATCCACTGGCCACACAATAACGCCAAATTGAAGCATGTCAAGAATACAAGCAGCATCAAAATTTATGGCAAACTCATCCTTTAGCCACCACAAGGAGTGCATGCCATAGACTCCCTGTAGCCATCAAACATCACAGCAGCTATATAGCAGCTATATAGCATCCACATGTCATTTTACTGTGTACTCATGTATGTGATGATGTTGTTTGATCTTTCAACGTCTAAGGATACATAGAGCATTTTTTCTTACTTCTTACTTCCCAGAAGCATACAAAAAAAGGCAAGAGCAACAAAAGAAAGAACAAGACTTGCAAAGAAGAAGAGGAATCTGAGCCAGTAGCTGCCAAAGCTGCACAACCTTGGCTATCAGCGTCTTGGTTACCTTGGCTGATATTCGTTGCACCGCCCTCTCCTGTTCCTCTGGCAGCTGTGGCTGAAGCAGACTGATGTCTGGAAATCAACTGTTTAACCTGTTGATCAAAATTCACTTGATCATTAAGAAACTTCGCGACATAAGAAGATTTTACAGCGGCATTGGAAAGATCCACTTGATTATCCTTAGTGGTCATTTTTACGCCTCCCCAATTCAGACCTAAAAGCTTATGAGTGCCTTTGGCTAACAAAGGAGAACCACTAGAACCTTTGGTAAGATCACAAGTGTGTTTATAACTCACAGCTAATACTGGATTTTCTTCCCACTGATTTTCATTAAAATCACCAATAATAGAACAGCTATTTTCTGTAATAATAGCTGCAGGCAAACGCAATCCTCCTAGCTCAGGTATAGTGTGAACATAGTCTGTCCCCAATGGATAATGAACAATATAGGCCTCTTGCCCTGCTACTGCCCCTTGTTCAATGGCAATAGGTTCGATGGAATTAGGAAAGATATTACCATCAGCAGCCTTAGCCCAAAAAAAAGCTATATCTGCATAATAATTCGTTTCCAAAAAATCCTTCTCGTTTTCCTCTTTATTACCCACCACACAATGTCCCTTATAAATTTCATTCTCTGAACCTTGAACAGCATTGATATAAATATCTGTTTTAGCACATACATTATCCTCTAACTTGTCTTTGGCTAATCCTGAATCCTCATCTTGAATAGCAAAACAGTGATGATTGGTAAGAATTTTCAAGAATCGATTGACTTCTTCTTCAGAACCATCATCTGTTTGTATGACTTTTTTCACCACATCTGTCACAAAGCCAGAACAGTACCGCCTGACATTATCAAGCCTTACCACCAACAGCACTGAAGCTTTAATCCCTGGCATATGACGTTGGAAAGTATCTGAGTGAGAATGAATCACCGTCATATCATTTTCTTCAATAATATGAGATACCAGGGAAATTTTGTGTTTCCCTTTACACCCACCTACAAGGCCTAATACAACACATATCATCAGATATGCCCATAAAGTTAAGCAACGCTGTAACATAGAAACACACCAGATTTGCATCAAGACTTTCTCATTATTCATAGAAGCTATACATAGACACACATATCTTTGAGTACCCTTGAGATTCTTAAGTCCTCAACAGCACGCACACGTATCGCCTCTTAGAGAAAAAACTTGCGCAAAGTTATAAATATGCTTCTATCACTCCGGCTTAATCAAGCCGAAAAACTGAGAGCTAACCATAAAGATAAGCTAGCGTGAGCTCGTAGGAGGGACACGTAAACGCATTTCATTGATCACTGACTGAGAACGAAAAGCGAGTTGGTCTTTTGAAGGAAGATTATTAACAATTTCTACCAACAAGGATTGAGCACGTAGGCGCGTTTGAGGATTCTTTCTAAGAATCAAAGCAAGATGAAAATAAAATTTATAACGGGTTTTTGTAGGCATAGAAGTTTTGAGAGCTTGTTCAAGATAAGCTATAGCCTCTTGAGGTTGCTCTAAACGTTTATACGTAATGCCTAAGCCTAGAAGAGCAGGAGAACATTGCCCACATCTTTCATAGGCCCTATCAAAAGAAGAACGGGCCCGATCCAAAGCACCCATCTCTAAATACATAAACCCAAGATTCAGTAAAGCCACAACACCTGTACCAGAGCCATCAGCTGCTTTTTCAAATAACATCTCAGCTTGACGAAAATCCTGCATAGACTCAGCTTGATAAACCTTAACTAAGCCAAGAATATTGTACATCTCTACCCGTCGAGGATCCTTGCTTAAAATATATTGAGCATAATGCTCTGCTAGTCCTAATTGCTTATCCACATAAAGCATCCTCGCTAAAGCTTCAAAGCCATCAAGATCACCAGGATAACGTAATAGAAATTTTCGTGCTTCCGTTAAAGCCTGTGATGATCCTTTTTTCACCAATGTAGCATAAATTTTATCCACCGATAATTCAGGACGAGAAGCAATACTGATCCATTGCGACTCATCAATATCACTGTATTCTGGAAAAGTATCACCACGCTGAAAAAGAACTTTTTGACCAGAGTAAAAATCATCTTTTGAAGTCAAAGATCTCAGACTTTCACAGCTAACCACCATGAAACACGTACATAACAGTAAAACCAACGAACTATAGCGATTCTTCATCCACGATTCCCCTCATTCGCCAATTCATATAACCGTTAGCCTGTCCCCAAGTGAGTGGATCAAAGTTCCAATCCTTGTCATTAAGCCATAACATATCGAGCACTGTTTGCGGAGTGGAACCAAATCGAGAAAGAGATGACATGGCTAAATTGTGAGCATTCTTAGAAAACCGCTCAATACCTCTATACACCGTACTTTTCGTCTTCTCAAAGTTAGCCTTAACCGATGCATCATAAGAAGGATTGATATGGACCTCATCAAGACTTCGAATAACTTTCTCACCCGTCATCTTATACCAGTTCATCGCCCCTAAGCATACACTTGAAGGACCTATCTGACACACAGATAACACCTGCTTATAAAAAGTACTAAACTTCTCATAGACCATCTTCAAATATCCCGTAGGATCAGCTAAGGCAATATTTTGCACCTCTTGATATAGCTCTCCCGTATCCACAAGACGCAAAGCAAAGAGTTTTGTCTGAGCACGAACCTCACGTACTTCCGTTAGACCATGGTTCAACTTAGCCAGAGAAGCTTCTATTTCACCCAGCTTAGCTACCTTCTTTTTGTTGAAATAATATCGTGCTTGCATCCCATAAGCTAACGCAAGGACCTTGGGATTTTGACTCGATTTAATAGCCAAACCCGAATAATGCATCATCTCCACTTCTGTACCATTTTGGTCCACAAGTTGAAGCAATCGGATCTCATATGTATCTCTTTCAGTCTGAGAGAAATGCTTAGCCGCTTTTAAAACCATATAGTTAGCAAGTCCCTCTTTGTAGCGCTGAGTGCCTTCATACAAACCTGTAACCATATCACGCAACTCATAAGCTTTTTTATCTTTATAACTATGGGTATAAGATTCCACAAAAAATATCACCGCCTCTTCTATAGCCAAAGCCTGAGACCACTCAACACCTGACAAAGCTACTGTCTTATAGCGGCTATAATTTTTATGATTACGGATCACAAACTGCAGCTCTTCAATGGCTAACAAATACTCTTTTTTAGCCCAATAACTCTGAGCCAAATAATGACGTACTGCTGCCACTTGAGGATCCTTGCTGTATAAAGCAATAAATCCATTAAACTTATCTATGGCCGTATCATAATTTTTCTGATGATGATGCTGCTTTCCTCCTTCATAAAGAGCAAGAGCTAATTTACGATCCACACTCACAGCAGCTTTCCCCAACCTTGGCTGAACCCTCTCTTTACGCAAAAACCGAGCAAGATCCTCAAGGCTCTGCCAAAGACGTTTACGCTCATAAATTCCCAAGGCTACATAAGCTCCCATAGGAGCCATAGCATCATCGCTTGCAGCAACAATAGAACGCGATAAAACATCAGCTGCTTCTTTTTCTTGTCTTAAAGCAAGATATAAATGAGCTAAATGAGCGATATCTCCCCATACCACTCCCATTTTTTTACCAACAAGCTTTTGCTGCTCAGTGATTTTCATCACATACAACTTCACCAAAGCTTCACCCGAAGAACGTGATACACGAGGCAATTTTACCCCCCAAGGCGCTTTACTCGGCCATCGTGCCAGCAGGTGTTGGGCTTTAATAGCTAAAGCAATATAGCCAATTTTTGCATCAGGATTTGCACTTAACTGAGATGCAGCAATATACATCTTCACAGCTGAAGCGTATCTTTTTAAACTCATATAAACCTGAGCTTGTCGTTCATACAGCCCTGCTTTATCACTACGCCCTGGATTGACACGTTTGATATAACGATCCACTAAAGCAATATAGCCAAGCTTAATGTTCTCAGATGCTCGAGAAGACAACACCGTTCTCAATTCTTTATCCACTACCAATCGATACATTTTGCTCAAAACAGCATGATGGTTAAGAAAATGTGGATGACTATCTTTACCCGCACTGACCTTACCAAGTTGCCAGCTGATCTCCCGTTCAAAAGCCAAAAAATCTTTGTTACTTTGATAAAGAGCAAACCGACCATCAAGCAAACGTTTCAGATACTTAACATGGTAAGCAGAAAGCTCTTTACGATTCAGCATTTTGCGATAAATGGTCTCCCACGAAAAACTCTTTGCACCACCAGGTTTTCCTTTGCGATCATAATGCGCAATAGCCTGTCTTTCGAGCAAAGGGTAATAGTAAGGAGTACCTAGTAAGAGTGAGAGTGAAAACGGCGGTCGAGAAAAATCAGGCTCTCTTTCAGCTAAAAGCCATATCCCCACCATGTCACGAATAACACGATTCTTGAGTGGTGTATCAAGACGACTAAGACGCTGTGATACATCTTTCAGATAGGTGGTGTATTGCTTAGATGTGGTTGAACGAATCTTTCGTCCACGATGAACACCTGCATAAGCTGCAGCCAAAGCAAGAGAACTCGCTACACGGCCATGTAAGGAAACACTTTTAGCACGTTGATAGTAACGTTTCTCAAAACGAGATATGGTTTGTAAATCAAGCACACTGCTATGAGAACTCACCGTATAGTGCAACAAGATAAAGTACACCCGATGCTTCAAAGCTGGAGGAGCTAAGCTGTCATCAAGGATCTTTTTTAACGATTTAAGTGCCTCAGAATTGACGGTACCTGAGGTGTAACGAAAATATAAAAATAAAGACCGATCAGCTGTGGATTTTTTTGCAAGAAATCCAGCATCACGATGAATATCCCTACCCAAACGATCTAGAAGAGAACGTAATTGCGAGCTAGACATAGATGTTTCTTTAGATAAACTACCACTAGCCAATGCTCCCACACGATCAACATAATACTTGATACCCATAGCCATATACAGACGATCAAACACTCCTTGAATATCGCTACTAGAAGTTTTACGCAACCGAGCGTACGTATCCACCGCTTCTCTAAATTCAGATGCTGAAGTCAGATGTGGTAAATCTGAGACCTGGTATTGCATCACATATTGAGCCAAAGTATGAGGACGATAGCTGGTCTCAAGGGGTGTTATGGGCTCCATAGAAAGAGATCGAGCGTGCAAAGATGGACATAGGAAAACAGATCCTGCAAACAACATCACACCAACAGCACCCCACAGTTCAGCAGCTAAACCACCAGTGGCAATACTATGATTGGTTTGCTTCAAACCCATAGACGCATATCTCCATAACACAGCCAGATCATCTATCACTCACATCAAGACACTGTTCACAAAATGATCATGGCTATTCTTTTCTTACTTCATTTCTTTTTCTTTTCGTTATCTCTTTATCTTTACCATTTCTTTGTAAGTACCATTTCTTGTAAGTACCATTTCTTTGTAAGTGTACGTGTTATGCTATCAAACATCGCTACCATCCATGGCCCTACGGCTTAAAGCTTAAACAGCTCTGCTGCCTTACCTGACAATGACAAAACGAAATGTCTCTCTCTCGCATGCTCACGCGCATCATCCCTACTCACGCACATCATCCCACTAGGTACATGTACGACTGGCACGTGCCTATTTTATATCTAGGCTAACACATCTCTATAACCCCCCGCCTAAACCATCCTTGCCTAGCAACAGAGCCTATAACAAGGCAACAAAAACATAAAAGCCACTTACAAGTCGCTTTCGTATTTGTGTGCAGAAAAATAAAGTTGTGATGATGACAAAACTACCTTGACGAATCCCCTAAAAATTTATTAGCGTGACTGGGCATTAATGAACATACCTCGCGGTATGTTAAAATGACATATCAGAAATGCGTTTTACCTCATTCAAAGCATACAGTTTAAAGTACACATAAACGGGAGCCATTCCATGAAGCATTCATACCTCCATCTTGCTAAGGGCTTCTTCTTGGCTAAGGGCTTCTTGCTTGCTAAAGGCTTCTTGCTTGCTAAAGGCTTCTTGCTTGCTAAGGGCTTCTTGCTTGCTAAGGGCTTCTTGCTTGCTAAGGGCTTCTTGCTTGCTAAGGGCTTCTTGCAACAAAAACATCATCGCGCTTGTCACAAAAACACGCACAAGAATATGTATACCTTCAATAAACACACACCCTCATGGCTAATCCTAAGTTTTATAGCACTGACAACAGGATGGCTTTCTATCAGCTGTTCAGCAACAAGCACTCAAACCGCTTCAAGTAACCAAGAAGTTGATACACGGGCCACAAACAATGCGGGAAAAGAAAATCTCATGTTACAGCAAGGAACATTTTTTCTTGAAGACCCGCAATGTCAAAACTCCAACGAAGAGATTTTCTTCGATCACATTTCCTATCGCAGCTGGAATGGCAAAGAAGTGGAATCGAAACAAAGCCGTAACCTCAACATTAAGGGCAGCCCCCAATTATCCTCTAGAGCTATCAACGCCACTGTACTTCCTACCCAGCTCAACCTCAAATGCGTTGAGTCACATAACGAGCAATGCTTGATCAATCAAGGCTGGAATTACCGCAATATGTCCATTTGTCAAAAAGATGCTGATTATCCGCCTCAATCCTATGAATCTGTGGCTCTAACAGCGATGGCTCACATTGAACAAGCTTATACGTATTATAGTGAGTCAAACCCTCTCAAAACATCTGTTAGAAAAGCAAGACTCTTTATTCTACCAAAACTAACCACCACCACTTTTGACCAAGGTGGTTTTGTTATCCATAAAACCACTATCCACGACAACCTCAATTATATTACTAATCTACAAAACATTCCTGCTTTTCTCATCTATCCTCCATCTAGCGAAGGAAACACTGTGCAATTATGGGAATCTTCATGGGCACTAGCCCATGAATTTGCTCATCATATACTGACCTCCCATAGCCAATTCTCCATCAACTATATCCATCGTTCCCCTCTCATCTCACAACTCAACTCACCAACACCTTTCATGGCATACTTTCTTCGACCACCTGCTGAAGAATTAGATGCCAATAAGAAATTCCATGCCTGGCGAGCTTTCAATGAGGCATATGCTGATTTCTGGGCCTTCTATGCTTCAGACAAAAGCTCTCAAAGTATCAAAGACATACCCTGCCTAGACACCTCACGAGATGTTTCCAGTCCGCTCTTTGCTGATGGCAAAGACAAAGTGATTACCACTGAAGCATTGGATCGATTCTATAAACATGCAGATGGAACAGCCTCTGAATCCTTAACAGCCACTTGCGAAGAATCAGACATGGCACAATACCATGATATGGCTTCCGCTATGGCTCATGGACTCTACACCTTACACAACACCACCTACCAACTAGAGAGCATGAACAGTCGGATGATTCTTCTGGCAGATCATCTACGCACCTCTTTTAAAACACAATCTTTACAAATGACCCTAGCAGATCTCAGTGCTGAATTTATCCGCCACATCTTGCAGGTGGATGAAGCAATGTATCAAAACGCTCCATCCTGGACCGAAAATCTTACCAAAAACCAATGCCGCATACTTCTCTCCCACTTCCCAGCCATGATCGATGATTGGCACAAGAAAAATTATTTTACCTGTAGCGGTAGCACTCTCAAAGAGTTCCAAGAAAGCTAACCATCGGACTTATTGCACAACATCCTTGTGAACATCTCAAAGTTGTGTTAAAGAAAGATCACTCAGAAGAGAAAGAAAAAACGCCCCAATGACATAACACCACGGAGTATTTGAGTTGTCTACTATCTCTGCAAACTCTTTAAGCTCCTCATATGGCTGTCATATCTTTTTACAATCTGCAAAAAAGTTACTGTTTAAGCTTAAGTTCAAGCTAGAATCCGTAGTTATCTTTTTCTTACTTGTCAGTTGTACATCTAACACCCACAGTCCAAAAACACCTGTCCAACAAAAACGCCAGCCACCATCACAAACCCGAGAGCAAATAGTACAGCGCCTACCACCTGAAGTGTTTTTTAGGGGACGGTTTTTTCTTCAAGACCCTGATTGTCAATTATCCCAACAACAGCACAGCATTGAAAACATCCATTATCGATCATGGAATGGTACGCAACTTCAACATCTCAAAAGTCAAACCTTATCTATTCAAGGCAGTCCATACTTATCTTCACATTTCATCTCCTCAACTCTCCTTCCCTCTAATCTAGGATTGCAATGCATCTCCACTGTGATAGGGATAAGCTGTAAAAAAAAAGATATCTCTAAAACCTATCCACATATGTCTATTTGTAAAAAAGACGCACTCTATCCACTCGATTCTTTTGAATCCATTGCTCTGACAGCCTTAGTACACTTAGAAAAATCCTACCTTCACTATCTCAAAGCCCGTCCTTCCAGCTATAAAACTAGCCCTAATACTAGCCCTAATATTGGCCCTAAAAAAACACTGCCCAAAGCAAAACTCTACATCTTACCACTCATCACAACATCCCGTTCAGAAAGTCATGAAAACGTTATGCATCAGCATGCTTTTCAAGATAATCTCAGCTATATCAGCCATTTCTTTGATGGGCCAGCCTTTCTGATTAATCCTCCCAATAACCCACACGTACAACTCCAAGATGTGGAATTATGGCAATCTCCATGGGCCCTCGCTCATGAATTTGGCCACCATTTACTCACCTATCACAGCGATGTATCACTAACTCACATCGCAACCTCACACCCTCCTGAAGGGACACATCACTATATAACTGGCCTTGAAGCTGGCCTTGAAGAAAACTCTCTGCCAACTTTTTCAGAAGAACAAAAGATTTATCACAGCATTCAAGCTTGGAACGGCTTTAATGAAGCCTTCGCTGATCTGTGGGCTTATGATACTGTGGGACAAAACAGCCATAGTTTGTACGGAATAAACTGTTTGGAAACAACACGAGATGTCACAAGCAGCCTTTTTGGTGGAGGACAAAGCAAAACCCTAACCCACGCAAACCTTCAAGATGTTTACAAAATACACTCAGATCAACCTCCTTCTCATAGCTGTCAAGACGGTGATTTCACAAAATATCATCACTTAGGAGCATCACTGGCCCATGGCATGTACCTACTCAACAAAACCACAGAACATAGCCAAGAACTTGGCACAAAATTGATTCATCTTGCTGACAGCATCAACACCCATTTCCACCAAGGAACTCTTAGCATCACGGTCACGGAGCTTACAGCACTCTTTATTCATCACATCATCAACCCACCTCATGAGCTTTCAACTGATGACACGGAGTTTTCCACCGAATTATCCACCAACCCATCCGCCGAACAATGCCACATTCTCAACTCTCACTTTCCAGCTATGATCGATTATTGGCAAGAACAAAAATACTTTCATTGCCCGTAACAATATTTATGTCAAAAAAAACATTGTGTTTATAATTTTTAGAAAAAATTCTACAATAACTTACAACACATACAATATTCCAAATATTAAGCTATAAAATTTCCATAAAATCTTTGATACTATTTTACATTTAAAAAACTTCATTAACTTTAAATACAGCCCAGCTAAAAAACACTCCCTAACTACATCATAAAATACCTTCATAGATAAGAGATTTTTTAATGCTGATGTGTTTTTTTCTATGGATATCATAGCTTTCATGAAAGCTCATAAATATGACACCATATCTCCATCATTCCTCTACACAGAATTCCTGTGATCATAACCAGGCTTATGCCAAGGATTATCAACAATTTTGGGGTATGGATAAAGGACAGGGTAAGGGAGTGAAAGTGCTATCTTGTGTACCTTCAACTCAAAGTATGACTTGTGATCATACGTACGGGCATGAACCCCCCCATCCTCACAGCCATATAATCTATATTCCTGGATCAAAAAGCCTCACCATTCGCTCTTTGCTACTTGCAGCCATAGCTGAAGGGGAATCTTTGATAAAAGGTGTTTTGAAAAGTGAGGATACATATTGGTGTATTCGGGCACTTGAAAGTTTAGGCGTTCAGTACAAGTGGCTTGATAACCACACTTTACAAATAAGAGGGAAAAGTGGTTACTTTGCTAGCAACCATGATTTTTTACATCATAAGCTATATCTAGGCGCATCTGGGATTACCACTCGATTTCTTCTCGCTTTGTTATGGGCTTATAAGCCTACAGAATTCACTCATCCCACCTCTATAACATTATGTGGTCATAAATCTTTAGAATCCAGACCCATAGCAGAATTATGTGATTATTTAAGACTTTTATCAAAAAATGATCCATCCCGTTTAGTGTTTTGCAAAAAAGATAACCATTTACCTTTGATCATCCAAACACATGGATGTCAGGGAGGGCAACTGAATATCATTCCAACTGCAGAAGCATCATCACAATTTATTAGCGCATTACTGATGGCTGCTCCACTTGCTCAAGAACCGGTAAATATTCATTATGGTGCTCCTTTATGTGGTTATATATCCATGACATACCATACTATGGCCTCTTTTGGTGTGAAAGTAGACATAAAATCACAAACCAAGGGAACTCTCTTATCAGTACATCCCCAAACATACCGAAGCAGATGTTTTACTGTGGAATTAGATATATCCTCAGCATGTTATATCTATGCCTTTGCAGCTTTGCATGGCCTTTCAGTGATAGTGAAAGGCATAAAAACCACCTCTTTACAACCTGATGTAAGATTTTTAAACATTCTCAAAAAGCTCGGCTGTACCATAACTTCCACAGAAGAAGGGATTTTATGTTCAGGACCACCGCACTTAAAGGGAGGATGGAGTGTGGATATGTCTGAGATGCCTGATCAAATTCCCACCCTTGCTTGTTTGGCATTATGCTCTGATGGGGCCATTGAAATAAGAGGAACAGAAGTTTTGCGCTATCATGAATGTGATCGAATAACCGCTATAGAACATAATATAGGCGCTCTTGGTGGCAAAGTTGAGAGTAAAGCGGGGATGATCAAGGTATTCCCACAAGATCAAGGGCCTACCTTAAAGCGAAAAAACATGGTGGTTTTAAAAAGCTTTGGTGATCATCGTATCTGTATGTCATGTGTCTTGTTAGCTACGCATTTTCACCATATTATCGTAGAGCAACCGAGTTGTGTGTCCAAAACATTTCCACAGTTTTTTGAGGTGTTTCAAGATTTAGGGTGTATTTTCCAAGTTACGGACCTGAGTTAGGTCATTGATATGAAAAACATAGATCGTCTTTTATGTGTGGTTATGGATGGAATTGGCCAACGAACAGAAAGTGTGGGCAATGCTGTTCATGCCGCCTTTACCCCTCATATGGACCGCCTCCGCACCACAGGACTTTACCGAACTTTATACAGTCATGGACAACATGTAGGATTGCCTACCGATCAAGATATGGGCAATAGTGAAGTGGGGCATAACACTTTAGGCGCTGGTAGAATTGTGGATCAAGGTGCGACTTTGGTTCATAAAGCCATCGCCTCAGGAACGATATATCAAGGTAGCACCTGGCAAAAACTCATGGCTCAGATGAAAAAAGAAGGAGCCATATTACATTTTATCGGTTTGCTCTCTGATGGCATGGTGCATTCACATGAAAATCACCTCTACAGCATGCTTGAACAAGCATGCAAAGAAGGCATTGCTTGTATACGCCTACATCTGCTTTTTGATGGCCGTGATGTGGCACCACGTTCTGCCCAAAAACATGTTAACCGTCTCAAGGACGTTATAACACGACTATCAGCATCTTATGACACACACATTCGTGTGGCTTCTGGTGGAGGAAGAGGACGCATCACCATGGATCGTTACGGTGCTGATTGGCACATGGTCAAACGTGGTTGGGATCATCATGTCTTAGCTCATGGAGACATGTTTGAAAGTGTTGATGCCGCTTTATCTAGCGGTTACCAACAAGGTTGTGATAACGATCAACATCTTCCACCTTTTATTATCCATGATCCACATGGCCGCACCACCATAGAAGATGGTGATGGGGTGGTATGTTTTCATTTTCGTCCTGATCGAGCCATAGAAATATCTCAAGCTTTCTGTGAACAAGACTTTTCCATGTTTGATCGCAAGCGCCATCCAAAGGTTTTTTATTGTGGCATGACCTCTTATGATGCGGATAAAAACTTACCCCAGCATGTACTTGTCAACGGTGTGACCATCGACAATCCCTTAACTGAGACCTTGCTCTCTTATGGTCTCAGACAATTTGCTTGTTCAGAAAGCCATAAATTTGGTCATGTAACGTTTTTTTGGAACGGTAATCGCTGGGGTTATTTCGATGAGCAAAAAGAAGAATACCTCCAAATCCCTTCTCTCAAAGAAGAGCTTCATCTCATACCATGGATGAGTGCTCATGAAATCACCACAGCTACCATTCAACGCTTGTATAATAATTCTTTTGATTTTGGACGTATCAATTTTGCCAATGGTGACATGATCGGACATACAGGAGACTTTCATGCAGCTGTTATCGCTGTAAGTGTGGTGGATTATATGTTAGGACGATTGATAAAAGCTTGCCAAGAAACCCAAACCACTCTTGTGATCACAGCAGATCATGGCAATTGTGAAACCATGTATATGGCTAACGATCCAAATGAGCCAAAAACATCCCACAGCATAGAAAAAGTGCCTTTATATATTGTTCCTGCTAAAAAACATTTCCATCTTCGAAACGATTGTCCTGAAGGAGGACTTGCTCATATGGCCGGGACCATGATCCATCTTATGAACCTTTCTCCTCACCCCGATTATTATCCTTCATTGCTTGTTCATTCAAAAACCTAAAATACATTTATTTATAAGGAACATCTATGCAAATCCCTTCTTTAGATCTAAGAGACTATCTGTCCACAAACCCCAAGAAACAGCAGCAATTTATAACTCAGTTAGGTGATGCCCTCAAAGAAGTTGGGTTTTTCTCTTTATCGTCTTGGACAACCTCACCATCCCTGATTGATGATGCTTATGCATCAGCAAAAGAATTCTTTGCCTTATCTGAGCAACAAAAACAGCACTACTCTTATCCACAATTATCAGGACAAGTAGGATTTGTAGGACTTGGTAAGGAAAAAGCCAAAGATGCTCAAGCATATGATCTCAAAGAGTTTTGGCACGTAAGTAGAGAGGCGATACATTCAAACCAAAACCCTATGCCTTACGGAAAACACTATGATCTTTGGTGCAAAGAAGTTGCCGAAATGCAACCCAGTTTAACAGCGTTGTATCATCAACTGGAAAAATGTGCTGTATGGCTACTCGAAGCATGCGCTCTGTATTTGGAGTTACAGAAAGATATTTTTGTAAAAATGATCCAAAATGGTCCCACACTATTGAGAGTGGTGCATTACCCAGCTTTATCGTTACAAGAACATCCTCAAGGGGCTATACGTGCAGCAGCTCATGAGGACATCAATCTGATTACATTACTATGTGCTTCCACCGCACAAGGTCTTGAGATACGCGATCGCAAAGGAGCGTGGCATAATGTGGATATGAAAGACCCTCGTGAATTGATTGTAGATTCTGGTGATATGTTGCAAAACATCACCAATGGCATCTTAGCCTCCACCACACATCGTGTGGTCAATCCATCAGGAAAAGCAGAAGCACGTTACTCAATGCCATGTTTTATTCATCCCACAGCAAATGTGGATTTAACACCACTTCCAGAATGCATCAAACGTAGCGGTGGAAAAGCCTATTATCCAAGCATTACTGCTGGCACATACCTTCAACAAAGACTTAAAGAAATTGGGTTATTATCTTAAACTCTAATCTTAAACTCTATATATTTTGACTGGATATCACCATAAAATCTAGATTAAATATTAGATAGCATCAACTAAGTATGATCAAGCCAAGATCTAGGTGGTGTCATAATCCAATATTTTTTTATGGGTTTAAACTCATTTAATAATTATTTTTCATAAATTTACTAACTGATTAGTCCGATACAAGCCTTACGTAATGTGTTGTTTTAGCTCAGCACTTACGAGCTATTTATGTTCCATAAAGCAGCTCGTAACTCTACCTCCTTTTGAGACATACATGATGAACCCATCAGTTAAAAAGACAATACTTTGCCTATGAAAAAACACCATCACATCCTTATTACTCTTATGGTGTTATCTGTCGCTACCAGCTTGTGCATCATCCCAGCCTGTAAACCTCAAAGAGGTGGAGTAGACACAGGCACCCCTTGTGGTGGTGCTGATGCCAGGTTAGCCAGTGGTCAGGGTGGAGTCGCTAAAGTGCCCCTAAGTGTCTATCGTGGACTGAGCTACGGAGCACAGATGACTTGGGCAAACAACAAGACTAACAATGCCTCTACTATCCACTCTTGTGCATCGGTGGTTTCTCTTGAAGAAGAAAATGGAGAACTTGTTGCTTATGTAGCAACAGCTTATCACTGTGTTCGTAACATGGCAGAACAACATGTGAATGGAACAGTTAATGAGTACGCCTTGTACTTTAACATTGCTTCTGATGCTGACTGCCAGACAACAGAAGGAAAGAGACCTAACTATGTGAAAGTGGATTTTGATATCAACAAATCAGAGTATCTAAGTAAGCTTGCAGAAAAAATTCAGAATCTTAAATCTCAGAACTCAAGCATAAACATAGCCCAGCACGATAGAGCATGGTTAGAGAAGAGTCTTAACATAGCTGATCCTCACGAAGAGCAGATGCTTGAAGATCTCAAAGGCAATCTTAAGGCATCAGATGATATAGCCAATGATATCAAGATGTTTAACCAAAGCTTTGACTATCATACCTGCACCACATCTCCTTTAGTAGCTACATCTAAAGCCAAACATCCCAACTATAACATATTTCATCGCTACATAACATCAGACAAAGAAAGCACAGATAACGTATCTAATGCCTGTTTTCTTTCAAATGATGTGGTGTTTTTAAAGATCACTCTCAACAAAACTATTCTTAGTTATAAATCTACTCATAAATGCCTCAAAGCATCTCATTTAACAACGGAAATATCTAACAAACCTATACCTCTTACATTAAACATAGGAAGCCATCCTCAGAACCAATCAGAATGGAGCAGAGCTGTTGTATCCTTTCACGATGAAGCACTGCAGTGGGATAATCAAGAACAACAAAGTAGAGAGTGGAAAACGGAAAAACATCATCAAAATTTATTTAACAACATAATGAAGAAAACTTTTCATAGGTCTACAGATACCATCAATCAAGGTACAGAGAGTAAAGATGATGACTTCATAGTAAATTTTCAAGAGATCATGGATTATAGTCAAGATCAACGTCATCTACGCTTGTTAACATTTTATAAAAGCAAGGAAAATGATACTTATCAGTTCAAAAAATTAAAACTTACTTATAGCAAAGATAACCCAGAAATTAACGATAGTTTTATGGGGCTGTATGGCAGTGTTTATGGTATTGTTCTTAGAAAACCCTCTTTAAAGACGATTATGAAAACAAGAGGAGAGTCAATGCAAACTTCTCTTTTTGATACACGTAATATTTGTGAGGTCAAAAGTGATGAATATCCTGGTATGCGCTTAATCATTTGCCATAACCCCTACCGAGAAGCAACAAGGAGACGGAAACGAAAAGACGCCTTAAAGCGTGCAGAAAAGGATCTTGCTGTGGTGCAAAAAGCCATCCAAAGAAGAAAGTATGCGCTAACTCTAAAAGGCCGTCAGAAAATCACAGAACGCGTTCTTCGTATTTTAAATAGACATCACGTAAAGCCTTTCTTTGATATAGAAATTGAAGAGAATTCGTTGACTTACTCAAGGAACGAACAGGCTATTACCGAAGAAAACAATATTGATGGACTTTTTGTTGTTACAACCAGTCTTTCAAAAAGAGAAATGAGTGCCAAGAAAGTTGTATCTTCTTATAAGCATCTAGCTCGAGTTGAAAGAGCATTTA
>MKWU01003118.1_pt1 | contig 22696 bp, 13 predicted proteins | sample 809101 | NCBI WGS metagenome assembly MKWU01 (sample SAMN05860141, study PRJNA318959) | sponge metagenome | host: Aplysina aerophoba | place: Slovenia: Piran, Adriatic Sea, Gulf of Piran | collected 2013-05-07 | reverse complement strand
GTTGCAATCGCCCAACCCTAAGCCGGAACCGCGATGGCCTCCCCTGCAGGTGACCGGCTTGCCTCCCCCAGACTCGTGGCGGGCGCTGCCGGAAGCCGGTCACCCCATACCCGGAGGCTCCAAAACTCATACACCACGCCCGGGGACACGATCGGGGAGGCCGGCGCCGACCGGCGCCCCCATTGTGTCGGGTCGGCTCACACGCCAGCTCCAAGTTTCGAGCTCCGGGGGGACAAAATAGCCCGGTCCGTGCCGAGCGCGTGGGCAACTGCCAACCGTCCGAAACCCGACCAAGCGCAGCCCCGACTCCATCGCGTGCGCGCGATCACTGCATTTCGGCCCTTGGACCCCTGGGCGATCACTGCACATGCGCCTCCCTGATTGCGCCTCGTGGGCCAGAGAGCCACGAAGGCCCGCCATAGGAGCCAAAATCAGGGGGGAGGGCGGGATTACGCACGCGACAGCGCAGGCAGCACGCCTCAGACCGCGCGCAATCCCGGCATATTCCCCTATAGGCGCGCAAAATGGGCGTTATATCAATAGCTTGTCACCCCCACTCGGCCGCAAACCGATCGCTGCACGTCCCCTGCACACTGAGGGCCGGTCGGGTATGCTACAGCCCGGTGGAATCATCGTCCGGGAGGGGTTGTCTAATGGGCAGGCAAGAGCATTGGTCCCCGCCCCGCGTGGGGACGCGCGAGCATCACGCGCTGGGCTGGCTTTCGTTCGTAGAGCCACCGACCGGGATTGTGCTGCCGCCCTCCCTGTGGATCCCGGCGTCGAGGGCCTCGGGGCTGAAGGTTCCCGCGCTCAAGCGGTTGGCGCGACGCGCGGCGGCTGCAGGCGATCCGCGCGTTCAGTGGTACACGACGCACCTGGAGCGCCTGCGCCGGCGGGCGCCTCGGGGGCCGGCCAATTCCAGCCGCGCCCGGCTCGCGGACTGGCTGCGGCGCCGGGGCCTGACGTGGCGGCAGGTCGCGTGCGCCTGCGGCTACTCGGAGGCCGACAACGGGCACAGCGCCCGCAAGGCGGCGCGGCGCTATCGGCAGCATCTGGCGAACGGCAGCACGATCCCGAGGGCGCGCGCGGCGTACCAGCGGCGGCAGCTTGGCGAACCGTGGGAACTGATCGCGCGCCGCACCGGCTATGCGAGCGCCCGCTCGGCGCGGGAGATGGCGCGGCGCTTCGCCGAGCGCGCGGGGGAGCCATGGCCGGTTCCGATGAGTGACACGCCTAGCGCGAATTAGGTGCGCGACGCGCTGCGACATGGACATCAGCGGACCGTGCGTTAGGCGGTCTTCCGATCGCTCGCTGTCTCTCGGTTAGCAAGGCTCGAACACCAGTTCGGGCACCACCACCTCCCAGGCGTCGCACCCAATGGAGTCGTGGTATTGCGGCGGCGTCGACTCGCGGCTCCAGATGACGACGGCTCGCACCGAGGCCGCGCGACAGCGCATGCCGGCCGGCGGCTCGAAGCTCTTGGCAAGGCGGCCCACCGCCCTGCCATTCCCGTCCAGCAGCAGCCAAGGCCCGCTATCCGTGACGCGCGTTTCCAGCGGATCACCCGGTGCGAGCGCGCCGATGGCGCGGTGGATCGGGTCGCGCTTGCTCCTGCGCCCTGCGAAGCCCAGGTCCACCTCTTTCAGACTGGGCCTCATATGGCGATACAGGAGTTCCGGCGACGCGGGCGGCCGCGCAGCCGGTGTGCGATGGACCGCCGAGGGATGGTCGATCAGCGCATCCTGTATCGGGTGCGTTCCGCCGAAGCGCGCGAGCGCGAGGGTCTGCCGTGCGCGGGTCATGGCGACGTAGTAGAGCCTACGCGGCGCGTCCAGGTCCTCGCCGCGCCCAACCCGGTCCCAACCGCCGTCCAACACCGCCGCGTGGCCGAACTCCAGCCCCTTGGCACCGTGGGCGGTGACCAGCAGCAGCCCCTGCTGACGTCGGCGGATCTCACGGCCCCACTCCGCCAGCCACTCGATGACGTGATCCACCGGCAACTCCGCGCCGCCGGCCTCCAGCGCGTGCTCGTCCACGGCCTGGCGCAACAGGTCGTGCCAGGAGCCTGGCGGGCGAGCCTCGGCCCACTCCCGCAGGGCTCCGCCATCGACGACGCGGGGCGCGCGCGCCCGCAGCCAGGCAACGAAAGCGCGGGTCTCGCGCAGGCGCCAGAAGTTGGGAATCTCCTCGTTCCTCATCTGCACCGGGATGCCGTGCGCCTCGCAGTAGGCGCGCACCGGAGCCAAGAATTTCCACTCGCGTGCGATCACGGCACAGCGCGACCAGTCCCACATGGAATCGAGGGACTCGAGGCGCAGCAGTTCTCCCATCACCACCTGCGCCTGCGTGACCGGGTCGCGGCCCGCCGGCAGAATCTGGACACGTCCACGCCCCACCGGGTCGAGCGCCTGCCACGCGCCGCCCGGCGGGTCCTTGGCGCGCGCCTTGTCGACATGGACGGGGTGCTCAGTCTTCATCCGCTCCCGCGCCGGCGCGATGACTGCGTTGGCCGCGGCGATGATGTGGCCCGTGGAGCGGTAGTTGCCGACAAGGTGTCTCGACTTGGGCCCGTAGTCCTTCTCGAAGCGGCGGATGAACTCGACCGAGGCGCCGGCGAAGGCGTAGATGTTCTGGTCGTCGTCGCCCACCGCGAAGAGCGTGAGCTTTCCGTCTTCGTCCTCCCGCGTGCGCCCGGCGAGCGCCGAGATCAGGTCGTACTGCGTCCCGTCGATATCCTGATACTCGTCCACCAATATCCAGCGGAAGCCGGCCAGCAGGCGCTCTCTCTGCTCGTCGGCCTCCTCCGCCGGCAGGTCCTCGCCTTGCAGCAGCGCCGTCGCGTGGCGCATCACCTCGTCGAAGGTGCTGTCGTCGGGGGTCTCCGCCCGGCCGCTGAAGCTGGCGCCGGCCAGCCTCATGGCGAGTCCGTGACAGGTGAGCACGGTCACGCCGCGTACGTCGTCGCCGATCAGCGCGTGGAGACGCCGGCGGATGTCAACCGCCGCATGGCGGTTGTAAGCGAGCGCGAGGATGCCGCGCGCATTCTCGCGGCGGACGCGGACCAGGTAGGCGATGCGGTGCACCAGAACCCGCGTCTTGCCCGAGCCGGGTCCAGCGAGCACCAGCACGTTCGTCTGCTCGCGGTCGTCGGCGACGATGCGCTGCTGGTCGGTATTCCCCAGACTCTCGACGATGGCTCGCCACGAGTCGGGCGTGGTTTGGCGGCCGATCTCCCTATCCCGGCCCGGCAGCCAGCGGTCGAGGAACGCCCCCTCCTTCAGCGTGAAGTAGTCCGTCGCCAGCCGCAGTGCGTCCCGCATGGCGTCGAGGCCGTGCTGGGCGAACGCCGCCATGACGTGGGCCTGCAGGGTTTGTCCCTTGTAGTGGAGGGCGAGGGGCTCGAAGTCGGTCTTGGCGAAACCGCGCCTCTCTCCCTTCGCGAGTCGGACGATCATTGCCGGGCGGAATACCGCGAGGCCTTTGTTAAGGCGGATGACCTCCAGCTCGTGCAACCACATCAGCGCGTGGTCGAGGAGCTTTTGCGGATTCTTGCTTTCGCTCTTCAGGACGAGGTCGGACTCGATCGCCTGCAGGAGCTTGCCGAGGGTGGTCTCGGCAAGCAGGTCGGTGCCCCGGCTGCCTTGCGGCAGGCAGTCGAGCAGGTGCTCCAGCAGGCGCCCGGCGGCCGCGCGCCGACGCTGCGCCATGCCCTCCAGGTCTTCCCATTCGCGCCTGAGCGTGATCCGCGCCGTCTCCGCGTCCTGCTTGCGCACCGAGAGGCTGCCGGCGGCGCCGCCCTCGCCGCGGCCGTCGTTGGCGATGCCGCGCACGATGCGCCAGAGCCGCTCGGGCAGCGGATCGGCCAGGCCCCGGTCGCGCAGCACCTGCGCGGCGATGCGCAAGTGCAGCAGCGCCGTGTCTCCCTTGCCCTGGTCGTGCGCCCCTTCCCGCATGTGCGCGATCAAGGCCGTCTCCAGCGCTGCCGCCTGCTCGAGGCGCTTCCTGGACGAGCGCTCGACGCCGTGGTGGACGAACGCGGTGATCGCCGTGTCGTTGCTGACGATACCGAGCCGCTCCAGGTCGTAGAGCGCGCCGCGCACGCCTTCGGTGCCGAGGCCGGTGAGCGCCATCAGCTCGTCGGTGCTGATGCTCTCGTCCGGCCCGGTCGCGATCAGCTCCTCCGCGATCCTCACGAGCTGGACGCGATAGGCGTCCGCCATGTCCTCGCTCTCAAGCTTCCGCCGCGCTTCCTCCACCGTCTTCACTCGGAGCGAGGAAGGGAACACGTTGACGACGTTCTCCTCCCGGCTCAGCAGGTCGGCTTCCTCCAGCCAGGCGATGGCGGTGCGCACGCGCGTGTCGTCGGTAGCGGAGTCGCGGACGAAGGCATGCTCCTCGTCCTCGCCAAGGATCTCACCGGCGGTGGCGACCACGTCGCCGCCGAAGCGCTTTTTGCGGTCCAGGTTGCGGAGCGCCCAGAGGACGCCGTGAATCTCCTGCCGGGTGAGCCGCGTGTGTGCGGACAGGCCGAACTGACGCTCCACGTCGTCGGGCGCGTAGAGCAGCACGCAGGATGCCGGCTTGCGGTCTCGCCCGGCGCGGCCCGCCTCCTGAAAGTAGTTCTCAAGCGAGCCGGGAATGTCAGCATGGACCACGAGGCGCACGTCCGGCTTGTCGATGCCCATGCCGAAGGCGTTGGTCGCGGCGATCGCGCGCAGGTCCCCGTCGATGAAGCGCTGCTGCACGTCCTTCTTGGTCTCGGGAGGCACGCCGGCGTGGAAGTGCTCGGCCGCCACCTCCTTCAGCTGCAGGAACTCGGCCACCTCCTCGCTCCGCCGGCGTGTCGCGCAATAGACGATGGCGCCGCCCGGGGCATGCGGCGGCAAATAGGAGTCCAGCACCTGACGGATGTGATCGAACTTCTCGCCGCCCGTGGTCGGTATCACATCGAAGCTGAGGTTGGTGCGCTCGGCGCCACCGTCGAAGACCATGAGCTCGATGCCGAGCTTCTCCTGGAAATGGCGGACGATGTCTTCGCGCACGTCAGGCTTGGCAGTGGCGGTCAGGCAGAGCAGCGGCGGGATCGGCTCTTCACCGGCTTTCTCACGGATGAAGCGGCTCACGTAGCGGTAGTCGGGACGAAAGTCGTGGCCCCAGCGCGACAGGCAATGCGCCTCGTCCAGCACCCAGCCGCCGATCTTGCGCTGGTCCAGCGCGCGCCGCAGGGAGCGGCTGCGGAGCTGCTCGGGCGCGATGAGGAGGATGCCCGCACTGCCCAGGCGGACGCGTTCCAATGCCTCGGCCCGTTCGGGCATGGAGAGCATCCCGTTGACGGTCACGCAGCACTCGATCCCATGCCTCTCCAGCCCCGTCACCTGGTCCGCCATCAGAGCGACGAGTGGGGAGATCACCACCGTCAACGCGCCGGTCTTGTAATGGCGGGAGATCGCCGGAATCTGGTAGCAGAGCGATTTGCCTGTGCCGGTGGGCAGGATGCCGAGCGCGTGTCTGCCCGCCAACGCCTCTTCGACGATGGCCTGCTGCATGGGGCGCCCGTCGTCGCAGGTCGGCTCCGGGCGGAAATCGTCGATGCGGGGAAACCAGCGCTTCAGCTCCTTGCGGGGGTCGTGCCGCTCCCGACACCAGCCGCAGGCCGGGTCGGTGCAGGCGGTGTCCCGCAGCCGGCGCACGAGGCGCCCGGCCTCGGGGAACTGGTGGCGCACCCAAGGCGGCATGACCGAATCGCCGCCGGCGACCGAGAGCCAGGCCAACGCGTAAGCCAGCGCCCAGCCGGCCGTCGCCGCTTCTGCCACTGCCTGGCGCGCGTGGGTGGCGCAGGCCGCGCCCTCCAGCCGGCGGCCGATTGCGGCGTGGGCCTCGGGGTCCGCAGGCCGGGGCGTGCCGCGAAGGTCCGCGAAAAACTCATCGAGGGCATTGTCCACGCCGTCGGGCTCGGGCGTGGTCAGCCAGTGCCAGGCCGTCAGCAGGTCGGGCGCGGCTTTCCGCAACGGCTCCCGCTGCTCGCCGAAGACCTCCAGCGCCAGGCGGGCGTCGAGCTCGGGATCGTTGATGCGCCCGCGTACGAGAGCGCCGTCCTGGTAGTGCTTGACCAGCCGGTGATAGGGGTTGCGCGGGAAGGCGAGCGGGCTGAGCCGCAGCGTGTCGATGACCGGGAGGCCGAGCAGCAGCAGGTCGGGCTTCGCCGCCCTGAGATAAGGCAGGTCGAACTCGATCAGGTTGTGGCCGAGGAGAAAGGAGACACCGTCGGCGAGTGCGTCGAGCCTCGCAAGCTCCGATGCCGAACCACTGCCGTGGTCCTTGCCCCCGGTATCGCCCCGCACCGCCCCGAAGGCGTGGATGCGACCATCCTGCTTGCCGACCTCCAGGTCGAGCGAGAGGCAGCGAGGCCTGAATGTCTCGTCTCGCATTACGGCCGCAGCCGGGACGTTCGATGCGCCATGGACCGGTTCGGTACAAGGATTGAAGCGATTTTGCACGCCGCTGGGTCAGATTCTAGCCAGAGGTCGAAGACCAACGCCGGCTCAGGGACATGCCGGCGCGCCACTTGGAACGGCCCTTTGGCCTGCGGTAGCCTGTGGGCGCTGGAGTCATCGATCTCGCAGCTCCAGGCAAATCGGATCGGAGTGGCAGATCGGAATGGACACGAACGAGCAGTTCTTCGAACGCCCGATCCTCAATTCGCCTTACGAGTACCCTTCGCAACACTGGGAGCTTGACGAGAGCGGCCAGCCCACCAACCGCATCCTCGAGCTGCGGCGTCAGGTCTCGTTCATCACGCCGATCCCCAAGCCAAAGAAGAGCAAAGGTTCGCAACAGACGCTGATTTTCGACGAGGAAGCACAGCGGGTCGTGACCGAAGGCCAGCAATACGAGCTGGCGCAGACGATCAACAGTGTACGGAATGCCGTCGATCGCTGGCGGGAGCTGCCAGATCAAGGACAGTGGCGCGTGACACCGGAGACGGCCCGGCTGCTGCACCACTGGCGCCACCACAGGTTCAACGACATTCGCCCCTTCTTCTGCCAGGTCGAGGCTGTGGAGACGGCGATCTGGCTAACCGAGGTCGCACCCCAGCTTGGCGCAGGACGCCGGTTCCTCGAACACCTGGACAACGCGAACAAGGAAGCCAATCCGGCGCTCTCCAGGCTGGCCCTGAAGCTCGCCACCGGGGCCGGCAAGACCACGGTCATGGCCATGCTCATCGCGTGGCAGACGATCAACGCGGTGCGCCGTCCGAGCAGCAGGCGCTTCACGCGGGGCTTCCTGATCGTCACTCCCGGCATCACCATCAAGGACCGCCTCCGGGTGCTCCAGCCCAACGACCCGGACAGCTACTACCAGAGCCGGGAACTCGTGCCGGGCGACATGCTGGGCGATCTGGAGCGGGCGAAGATCGTCATCACCAACTTCCACGCCTTCAAGCGCCGCGAGACGATGGAGGTCTCCAGGGGCGGCCGGGCTCTGCTCCAGGGTCGCGGTCCCGATCTAAAGTCGACCGAGAGCGAAGGGCAGATGCTTCAGCGGGTCATGCCCGAGCTCATGGGCATGAAGAACGTGCTCGCGCTGAACGACGAGGCGCACCACTGCTATCGCGAGAAGCCCGGCGAGGACGACGAAGGCGACCTGAAGGGCGAGGACCGCAAGGAAGCCGAGAAGAACCGCGAGGCGGCGAGGCTCTGGATTTCCGGGCTGGAGGCGGTGGGCCAGAGGCTCGGTCTCGCCCGCGTGATCGACCTCTCGGCGACGCCCTTCTTCTTGCGCGGTTCGGGCTACGCGGAAGGGACGCTTTTCCCCTGGACCATGAGCGATTTCTCGCTCATGGACGCCATCGAATGCGGCATCGTCAAGCTGCCCCGGGTGCCCGTCGACGACAATATCTCGACAGACGAAATGCCGACGTTCCGCAACCTGTGGGAGCACATCCGCAAGGACATGCCGAAGAAGGGTCGCGGCAAGGCTTCCAATCTCGATCCGCTGAAGATTCCGGTGACCCTGCAGACGGCGCTGGACGCCCTCTACGGCCATTATGAGAAGACGTTCGCTCTTTGGCAGGAGGCGGGCATTGAGGTCGACCCCTGCTTCATCGTTGTCTGCAACAACACGTCGACCTCGAAGCTGATCTACGACTACGTCGCCGGCTTCCACCGGGAGCACCCCGACGGCTCCACGACTCTGCAGAACGGCCACTTTGAGCTGTTCCGCAATTTCGACGACTACGGCAACGCGATCGCGCGACCGCGTACGCTCCTGATCGACAGTACGCAGCTTGAGTCCGGAGAGGCACTCGACCGGGACTTCCGTGCCATGGCGGCGGACGAGATCGACCGCTTTCGCCGCGAACGCATCCAGCGCACGGGCGACATTCGTGCCGGTGACAATATTTCGGACCAGGATATGCTGCGCGAGGTTATGAATACCGTCGGCAAGACCGGGCAACTGGGCGAGACCATTCGCTGCGTCGTCTCGGTCTCGATGCTGACGGAGGGGTGGGACGCCAACACCGTCACTCACGTGCTTGGCGTGCGCGCCTTTGGCACGCAGCTCCTGTGTGAGCAGGCGGTGGGTCGCGCCTTGCGCCGGCAGTCCTACGAGCTGAGTGACGATAACCTTTTCCCTGTCGAGTATGCCGACGTGCTCGGCATCCCCTTCGACTTCACGGCGAAGCCCGTGGTCGCTCCACCGCAGAAGCCGCGTAAGACGGTGCAGGTCAATGCGGTCACACCGGAGCGCGACGTCTGCGAAATCCGCTTCCCCCGCGTCCAGAGCTACCGCGTTGAACTACCGGAGGAGCGCCTTCAAGCGACCTTCGGTGCCGATGACACGCTGGTGTTGACGCCCGACCTCGTCAGGGCCCCCTCCGTCACGCGGGTTGAGGGGATCATCGGCGAGGGTGTGGACCTCAACCTGGTGCATACCGGAGATCTGCGGCGCTCGACCCTGCTGTTTCACCTCACAAAGCGCCTCTTGGAGACGAAGTGGCGCGACCCGGGCGAGGAGCCGAAGCTTCACCTGTTCGGCCAGCTCAAGCGCATCGCGCGTCACTGGCTTGACAATCACCTCGTCTGCAAGGGCGGCACCTACCCCGCGCAGCTCATGTACCAGGAACTCGCTGACATGGCGTGCCAACGCATCACGCGGGGTATCGTCGCGCGGCACGTGGATGAGCGCCCGGTGAAGGCGGTCCTCGATCCCTACAACCCGACTGGCTCGACCAGGCATGTCCGCTTTACGACCTCGAAAGAGGTCCGCAAGACCGATGCGCGCTATTGCCACATAAACTACGTGGTCTGCGACAGCGGCTGGGAATCCAAATTTTGCCTTCTCACGGAGGGGCATCCCCGCGTCCGCGCCTACGTCAAGAACCACGGACTGGGCCTCGAAGTGCCCTATCTGCGCGGTTCCGAGCCGCACAGATACATCCCCGACTTCATCGTGCTGGTGGATGACGGGCGGGGCGAGGACGACCCGCTGCACCTGATCGTCGAGATCAAGGGCTACCGCGGCGAGGACGCGAAGGTGAAGAAGGCGACCATGGAGACCTACTGGGTGCCGGGTGTGAATGCGCTCGGCACCTTCGGGCGCTGGGCCTTCGCCGAGTTCACGGACGTCAACGAGTTCGAGGCCGGGTTCGACGCGCTTGTCCGCGGCTTTCTTCTCGAAGATGCTGCCGAATGAAACCGACTCGCTCGGGCACCGGAAGGAACCAGGGGTGAAGCTGCACTACTATCCCGAGACCGACAGCCTCTACGTCGAGTTCAAGTCGGGGCCGGGAGTGGAGACGCGCGAGGTCTCGGACGGCCTGAACGTCGACCTCGATGGGGACGGCGAAGTCGTGGGTTTCGACATCGACCATGCGTCCCGGCGCCTCGATCTCTCCACGCTGGAGACCGAGGCGCTGCCGCTGCGCTCCACCAGGGTCGGCTGATCCGAGACACCTGAGATCAGGATGGCGAAGGCGAGGAAGGGCCGGTGAGCAGGGACGAGGTTCTCGCGCTGCTACGGGCGCACAAGGCGACGCTGGCGCAGCGCTTCGGCGTCGCCGATCTCGCCCTGTTCGGTTCGTTTGCCCGCAACCGGGCCGACGATGACAGCGATGTCGATATCCTGGTTCGTTTCGACGGCCCTGTGGACTGGCGGCGCTATTTCGGGGCCCAGTTCTATCTGGAGGACCTGTTCGGTCGCCCGGTCGACCTGGCGACCGACGCGACGCTCCGAGCCGAGCTGCGGCCCTATGTGATGCAGGAAGCCGTGAATGTCTGAGGCGGACGAGAAGAAGCGGGAATGGCGTTTCTACGTCTCGGACATGATCGGTTTCTGCGAGAGGGTCCTGGACTATACCGCCGGGCTGGACCGGGCATCGTTCGTCGCCAGCGCGATGACGTATGACGCCGTCCTGCGCAATCTTGAGCTGATTGGCGAAGCGGCGACCCATATCCCCGAAGCGGTTCGCGAGGCTCATCCCGAAATTCCCTGGCGCGCGATCGTCGGAGCGCGCAACCGTCTCGCCCACAGCTACCTACTGATCGACGACGAGATCATCTGGACCATGATCGAGGACGCCGTACCGAGCCTTCTTCCCGCGCTCCGGGCGCTCCTGGAGACTTCCGGCGAGGACGGCGCGTAGATGGCGAAGCGGAAGAAGGCCAAGTCGGTCGAGACGCTCACGCATGGCGAGGCGGCGCGGCGCAACATCCCGACCGCCGAATACCATCCCGTCATGGCCGACGAGGACAAGGTGCCGATCCGCGTGGCCTACGAGCGGCGCAACCGCGACCTCGATCCGCAGCTCGTCTGGCGCGGCAAGGACGAGCAGGATATGGCCGACCTCGTCGTCCAGGCGCCGCCCCTCTACATCCAGGAGAAGGTGCACCCAAAAGTCCTGATCGACGACCTGCTGCGCCAGACGAAGGAGCGGCGGGAGGAAGAGGCGCCCACGGCACCGGACCTCTTCGCCGATTTCAACGGCCTGCCTGACGGCGCCGCGCGCACCGAGTTCTACCGCCACGACGCCAACTGGTCGAACCGCATGATCCTCGGCGACAGCCTGCAGGCGATGGCGTCGCTGGCGGAGCGCGAGGGCCTGCGCGGCAAGGTGCAGTGCATTTATATCGACCCGCCCTACGGCATCCGCTTCAACTCTAACTTCCAGTGGTCCACCCGGAGCCGAGATGTAAGGGACGGCAAGGCCCAGCACATCACGCGCGAGCCCGAGCAGGTGAAGGCGTTCCGAGACACCTGGCGCGACGGCATCCACTCCTACCTGAGCTATCTACGTGACCGCTTGACCGTGGCCCGGGGCCTGTTGGCGGAGAGCGGCTCGGTTTTCGTGCAGATCGGCGATCAGAATGTTCACCGCGTACGGACGGTGCTGGAGGAGGTATTCGGCGAGGAGAACGCGGGACCAGTTATCGACTTCAAGACGACTACAGGGCTTGCTAGCGGATTCTTGGCGAGCTCAACCGACCATTTGGTCTGGTTTTTCAAGGATAAATCTAAAGCAAAGTTTCGTAGACTCTTTAGCGAAAAAGTACTGGGAGATGTGGGCGCCACTCAATACAGCCTTATGCAGAATTCTTCAGGGTTTGAAATAAGGCAAGCTTCCAAGGTCGACGATGTCACTGAACTCCTGAAGGATGGTTGGCAATGGTTGGCCCATGACAATTTCACTTCTACGGGCTTCGCCGAGACTACAAATTATGAGCTGCGTTTCGAGGGAAAACGATTTCGGCTTCCGTTCGGAAACGTTCGATGGAAATCACCTCCGGCAGGTGCTGAACGACTCGCCCGATCCTCCAGGATTATGCTCGTCGGTAGGACACCAAGGTATCGTAGATTGTTCGATGACTTTCCGGTTTTCCCAATTGTAGACCTCTGGACTGATACTGGCACATCTGGTTGCGCACCTTCGGTGCTAATACACTGACATAGCGTTGCTTTTTTCCTCCTGTTTTGGCCTGAAGACACGGAATCGGTCCGTGTTTTGGCCCCGGCTGCAACTCGGAACGCAGGAGGAATGCCAGTGGCTACGGTTCGGCTCAGTCAGCGTCGTGTCGACACGCTCAAGCCCCGAAAGTCCGCCTACGACGTTCGCGACCGCGAACTCAAGGGATTCAGCGTCAGGGTCCTGCCCTCGGGCAACAAACGCTACTTCATCCACAGCCAGCACAATGGCTGTCGCGTCTGGAAGATCGTCGGCCGGGCCGAGGCCGTCGGCGTGGGCGAGGCCCGTGAACGAGCCAGGGTCATGCTGGCCTCGATCCGGAATGGAAACGACGAGGGCGCTGCGGTCTTGCCGGACATCCCGTTCGAGACCGTCGCCGATGAAGTGTTTCGGCGCTACGCCCGGAACTGGAAGCCGTCAACGCTCAAGGTCAACCGGGGCTATTACCGCAAGCAAATACTGCCCTGGTTCCAGGGACGCCCGATTGCAGACATCGCCGCCCAAGACGTCAAGCAATGGTTCGCGTCTCTCCACGAAACCCCGGTGGCGGCCGACCGCTCGGCCCCCATCCTGTCCGTCATCATGCGCCAGGCCGAAGTCTACGGCTACCGGCCGGAGGGAACCAATCCGTGCGCGGGCATCAGGCGATACCGCCGACAGGGGCGGGAGCGCTTCCTGTCGACGGCGGAGATACGCCGGCTGGGCGAGGTGCTGGCACGCCACGAGGCCGACCACCCGCAGTCCGTGGCGATCATACGGATGCTGCTGCTCACCGGATGCCGCAAGGGCGAGATCGTCTCCCTGAAATGGCGCTACTATCGCGAGGGCAAGCTCTTCCTGCCCGACAGCAAGGTCGGGCCGCGCACGGTCTGGCTTTCGTCCGCCGCGCGCGCGATTCTGGACGGCCTGCCCCGCGAGACACCCTGGATCTTTCCCTCGCCCCGGACAAACGGTTTCCTGCATGCCGAGACGGTTAGCAAGGTCTGGCAACGAATGCGGGCAGAAGCAGACCTGTGCGATGTCCGCCTTCACGACTGCCGTCATACGTACGCCAGCATGGCACTGGCGCAGGGCGAGACGGTGCTGACCATCGGTCGGCTGCTCGGGCACCGCAACCCCGTGACGACGCTGAAATACACCCACCTGTCTGACGCCATGGTGCGCGAGGCGGCCGACACCGTCGGCGCCGCCCTGGAGGGTTGAGGCATGGCCGCGAGGAAGCGGCGTCTGACCGACGCCAGCGTCGGCAAGCTGGCACCGACCGCACGCGAGTACACGGTCTGGGACACCTGTCATGCGGGTCTCGGTGTGCGGGTCCGGCCCTCGGGACACGGGAGCTTCGTCTATCGCCGGAAGGGCGAGGGCGACGCACGCAGGATCACGCTGGGACCCGCGGTGTTGATGAGCGTCGAGGAAGCACGCACCAAATGCCTCGCCATCGAGACCGGAGCGCGGTCCGGCAGGCAGGAAGGCGGACCGGTGCCGACGTTCGGGGAGTTCGCCGCGGGTCCGGGCAAGGCGTGTTTCGATCGAGGCAAGCCGTCCACGAGAAAGGCCCAGGCCAGGGCCGTCGCCGCGCGTCTGCTCCCGGCCTTCGGCTCAACGCCGCTGGACCGGATCGACCGGGCCGGTGTGACTCGCTGGTTCGACGAATGCAGCCGGACAGCACCGGGCGCGGCCAACAGGGCGCTGAACCTTCTCTGCCGAATCCTGAACCATGCGATCGTCTGCGGCCATATCCGGACGAACCCCACGCACGGCATCAAGTGGAACCGCCGCCCCAAGCTGACCCGTTTCCTCTCGCGCGATGAAGTCGGCCAACTTCATCGCGCGCTGGATCGTCTCACCGGCGCGCGGCCGTCGCGCGCGCGGCAGGCGGACGCCATCCGCCTCTTGCTGCTGACCGGATGCCGGAAGAGCGAGATCCTGACCCTGCGCTGGCAGAACGTGGACGGAAACACGCTCAATTTGACGGACGCCAAGACTGGACCGCGGCGGGTCTTCCTGAATTCGCAGGCCCGCGCCGTCTTTGAGCGGCAGCCGCGGTCGGTGAGCGCCTACGTCTTCCCCGCGTCGACGGATCCCAGACGGCCGCTTTCGCACCATTTGCCGCTCTGGCGTTCGGTGCGCAAGGAAGCCGGGATCGAGGATGTGCGCCTTCATGACCTTCGTCATACATTTGCCAGCCACGCTGTTCTGCAAGGAGTCCCGCTGCCGGTGGTCTCCCGCCTGCTCGGCCACAAGCACCCGAGCATGACGCTGCGCTACGCCCATGTCGGCGACAAGGAGACCGAGGAGGCGGCGGAAAGGATTGGGGTGGCCATCGCACATGCACTGGAAGGCTAGCGCCTCCACCGCAAGTGCAACCGGGTCTTACCCGTTTTTCTTCAACAAGCGCAAGGAGTTCTGGCGCATTGCGACTTGCCACGAAGTACTTGCAGCTAACTATCTCGCCAGGATCGAATTCACTGTCATCCGCATGTGGCTTCGATCTTTGTAACACCGCGGCCTGGCAAGGCGGCGTCGTGGCTGCTACGCTTTGAGCCTCTTACGCTACACCCAATCCGCCAGAGTTTTGGAGTGCCTCGTTCGGGAGGAGATCATGCATCGCCATTGGGCCGTGACCAGCCTTCTGCTTCCGGCTTTAGTGTTGGGAGCTTGTGCGACGATTGTCGAGGGTAGAGAGCAGACGGTGACCGTGATTACGGAACCGCCCGGCGCGGTTTGCTCATTCACACGGGCCGGAGCGATGATCGCTGTTGCAAATCCCACCCCGTCCACAATATCGGTGGAAAAGAGCAAGGACAATATTAGCGTATTGTGCGAGAAGGCTGGCTATTTCGACGGAGCAGCCGCCCTTTCCGGTGAGTTCAAGGCAATGACCTTCGGTAATATTATCTTTGGCGGAATTATCGGTGTGGGTGTTGATGCCGCATCTGGCGCGATGCATGAATATCCCGAGAGTGTCACAGTTATACTTTCACCCAAGACGTTCTCCACTTCGAGTGACCGCGACGATTTCTTCGCCCGTCAGCGAGCGCGCATCGTGAGAGACGCCGCGGCGGCCTTGGCTCAATTGGAGAAATCTTGCGACCAGAACACCCAAGCCTGTGAGGCACTTGCAGGAGCCATCGATAACGCTAGGGATGCTGAGCTACGGGAGCTTGAGAGGCAGCGCGAGGCAACGAGAGTCGACAGCGCTGAGTGACATGACGTCCCGTGCTCCGGATCCGGGGGAACATGTCTCCGAGGTATGTGCGCCCAAGATGTCGAAGAACGCTTGGGCGTCGTTGTTGAGTGTGTCGCAGTCATGGACCTCAAGCCCGCTGATATTGGCTACGGCGTGCCCCTGTGCGAGCGACTTCCCCTCGCGACGGTTCTCCTTGTGCGTATCGGTAGAATCCGGCATGGACCCTCACGGCGGGAAGTTGCGGCGGCCGGTTCGAGAGTCGATCCTTTGACCTGACATCCACGGGAATTGACGCGATGACAGAACCCACTCACACGAAAGAAGCTATCCGCAAGGCAATGGACCGCCTTATCGATCGCGCGATCCATTTCGACGTCAATGCATTGCAAACCACATCTATCACAGAGACTCTCATACGACGTTGGTGATGCCCGACAGCACGGTGGCCACCTATGACAAGGAGGAGTTCATCGCCCATTTCCGCTAGCGGGCGGAAGAAGGCAAGTGGGAGGGGAATGGCGTATGAGCAGGAATTCGAAGTCGCGTCGGTTTCTGCCGGCAACTTTGGCAGCACTGGCCCTCGTTGCGGGTTGCGCAACCGTGGATGAAGCGACACCGACGGGGAAAGTGACGAGAGAGTTGGACGGCGGACATGCGGCGACTACCTCGGCGGCTGCGGCTTCTTCGCAACAGACGTCGTCCGCACAAACGGGCAAGCATCTGTGGACCGTGACCTGCGGTCTGTCGCAGCAGGACAACCCACTCCTCGCCCTATTTCCCACAGGTGGATACACTGGACCTTGGTTCGGCGATCCGGGGAGCGGGCACCTTGAGGTGAAGATGCTTACTCGCCCTCATCCTCAGAGTGGCATCAGCACCGAGATGTGGATGCTCTCGCGCGACATCGGCTGGTGGAGGCTGAAGGCGATCAGGGTGCACCCGGACGATATGCCGAAGCTTACCGGGAACGCGGTCGAAGACACGAGTCGATCCGACATTCGTCAAATCATCGACTCTCCGTTCCTGTCGCGCCCCGCCATCGTGCGCGCGGAGGCCCCCGACGACGAGGAATTGGTTAACGGACAAATTCTGGCCCTGCTGCCGGACGCCATCCGACTGCGGTGCGCCTCGCAGTCCAACGAATAGGACGCTGCCGCATCGCCTTGATGTCTCAAGTACGACAGACACTTTGGTTGCGCCTTCACAATCTCAGCAGATGGTAGAGGCCGTTAATTCGATTTGCGGCCAGTATGCTCGACTCGGATGGAGTAACGCGGGCGAAGCCGACTGATCTGTTCAAATGGACGAGGCGATGAGCGCCAATTGAAGCAATAGAACCCTCGCGATAGGGGACGGATCAGGCAGTCAGCTTCGTCTGCTTCGTGGGATCTTCGCATTGTCTGATTTCATCCCGGGCCGTGTTCGCCGCTTGCGCAGATTTTGCGTGTAGTCGCAATCTGGAAAATTTGAGCAGCCGAGGAAGCGGCCGTATTTCCCCATTCTGGTGTCCAGCCACCCGTCGCAGACCGGACAGGCCTCGATTGTCCCGCCGCACTCGGGGCAGTGGTAAGTCTCGCCGGACTTGACGGGAAGGCCGCTTTCACAGCGGGGGCAGGCACGCGCCGTTTGCTCGCAAAGCGGAAAATTCGAACAGCCGTAGAAGACGCTCCCGTCGCGGGCGTTTTCCCGGCGCTCCAGCCGTCCGCCTGTACATCGCGGACAGGATACGTCGTCTTCCGGCGGACGGCCGAACACATCGACATCGTATCCGCCGTCGATCAACTCCGAAACGAATTCGGACGGCGGGCCGCCATCGGCAAGCAGGAAGACCTGTCGTCTTGCCCGGGTGATGGCAACATAGAGAAGGCGTCGCTCCTCGGCATTCGGATGGGCCTCGGGCGCCGCGAGCGCCAGATCAAGCAGCGGATCGTCGGCTATCTCGACGGGAAACCCGTGCTTACCCGAACACAGTCCGAGGACCACTGCATAGTCGGCCTCGAGACCCTTCGAGCGGTGCACGGTCATCCAGGTGAAGCGAAGGCCCGGATATTGCTTCGGCAATGCGTCCAGATTGCGGGGGCGCAGATGCCGGTAGCGGCCCAGCAGCAGCACTTCCGACTTTCCTTCGTGCCGGCGGGCATCCTCCGCAATCCGGTCGAGCGCCTCTTTCAAGAGCGAGAGTTGCTGCTCGCCGGGAAGCCCGACATATACCGCGGGCCCATCCGAGATGCGGGTTGCGCGTACCGTCTTGCGGATTTGTGCCGGGTTGCGCAGCACGAAATCGGTGGCGACCGTCGCGATGCGGTCGCTGCAGCGGAACGTGGTTGCGAGATCGATGCGCTCGAACGCGCCGAAATGATCCCCGAACTCCCGCATGACCGCGATGTCCGAGCCGCCGAACCGGTAGATCGCCTGCCAGTCATCGCCGACTGCGAACAGTTGGGTCTCCGGTGAGTTGTCTAGCAGCGCCTTCAGCAGCCGTGCCCGGGACGGCGAGATGTCCTGAAATTCGTCGACCAAGATGTATCCGAACGGGCTGCGGTAGCGTCCGGTCTCAACGAGATCGGTCGCCCGGTTGATCATGTCGTGGAAGTCGATCTCCCCTGAGCTGGCAAGCGCTTCCTGATAGCGCTCCAGGATCGGCCGAAACACGGCAAGAAACGCCTGCGCCCGCTTCCTGTCTCGATGGGAATCGGCTCGTTCGGCGACGTCCGCGAAGGACAGCCGACTACCCTTGAAGTGCTGCAGAAAGGTTGCCACCAGTCGCGTGAACGGGTCAATCCGACCCTGTTGTTCGAGAGCGACGAACACATCCTCTCGCGGGATCGGCGACAGGGTCACACCGTGCGCCGCGAGCTTCTCCGTCAGATTCCGGAGCAACCTGCCGTCGGTCTGTTCGTGACTGAAAGTCTTGACGAGGACGGTGCCGTACCTGGCATGGACGCCGCGCTTCCACTCCATTTCTCGCTGATATTTCTCCCGATCGACGAAATGTGCCGTGTTCCCCGCGGCGTCGATCCCGAAGTGCTCGATATAGATGCCGTGTTGGGGAAGATGGAAGTCGGGTTTGTACTGACGCTTCTCCGATGTTGCCAAGTCTTGCTCGTAGGGGGCTTCGTACTCGTAGTTGATGCCGTTGAGGTAGAGGAAGTTCGCGATCTCGCATTCCTCGAAGCTGCGGACGATTTCGCCTTTCAGCGAGCGGATGTCGAATTTGCGGATGTAGTCGTGGTACTCGCCCCAGTTCTTGAACTCGTGCTCGCTCTTGTATGGCGCAAAACCCTCCCGGAACCATTCATGCAGCGTGGCGGAGAGTTCGCGATCGGCGAGCAAATCGGCCACGATTTCTTTGAGTAATTCGAACAGTGTTCGATCGTTCTCCGCCGTTGCGGCGAGCGTCGGGCGCTTTCCTTCGGCTTCGCCGATGATCGCCATCCCGAGGCCGTGGAAGGTGCGCACCGTCACCTCCTGCGCGATCTCGGTGCCGAGACGGTTGTCTATCCGCTCTTCCATCTCCTTGCGAGCATCGCGCGCGAAGGCCAGCAGAAGCAGTTCGGACGGCTTGCGATATCCCCCCTTTCGGACGAGCCACCCTGCCTTGGCCACGATGACCGAGGTCTTGCCGCTACCGGCAGCGGCGACCACGAGGTTCCGCTGCTCGTCGATCACGACCGCCCTGCGCTGCTCTTCCGTGAGCGGGCGAGCCTCTATCCGGTCGAAAAGTTCGCGCGAACGTACCAGCTCGTTGACGACGAACACCTTGTTGGCCTTAACCCGGGCATCGCCCGGCGCTTCCATAAAGTCCAGGATGTCCCGCAGCATGCGGATCTCAGGAACATCCGAAATCGCTTTCGGCCAGCGCGCCGCAATCCCACCGGCGGCGTTTCGAACGACACATTCAAGGTCGTGAAGGGAGTCGGCGGTGAGGTATTTTGGCGGATCGGCCAATGCCGCCAATCGTTCATGCACGGTGCGGAGAGTTTCGAGTTGCGGCGCAAGCGCACGGCGCCACCACTCACGTCTCGCCTTCTCAAGGGCATCGGCCAAAGCCGACGCGGCTGTTCGAGGTAATCCAGAAACATGAGATTCGCCCGCAGTATGGCGAATCCGAACCCCGGAATAGAGATTGCCTCCCGCCACATCGACAGTTTCCACGTTACCCAACGGTATATCCCTGGAACGCGAATTGAAGACCAGCTGGACCGCTTCGGCGTTCACCAAAGCCGCCTTGGCATGGTGCGGATACAGGATCGCAAGCAGGATGCTGGCCAGCCCCGTTCGCTTCGTCTCGAACAGGATGCCCGCCACCTGATTCGATCCAAGCCTGGATCGCCCGACGTGTGGCGATGTCGAAGCGGGTACGCTCAAATTTGGACGAGACCGAAAGTGCTCCATGACTGAGGCGTGTCTATATCACCGACGAGATCGTGTTGCGATAGCGTTGCCTCCGGTTGCGTCTAACGTGCCGGCCACACCCGTCGGGTATTCACTTGCAGTGGCGCCATTGCCAAAACACTCCTCGCCACATTCTCGCCGCAACGACGCCGCAGATCCTCCACCGAAAACATCTCCTTATGCGCCAAAGAGTGAAATTGCTTGATGATTAATTGCATGACCAGACGACTCGACAGTACCTGTCATATTAAAGGCTTCTTCCGACATCCAACAACTCTCCTCATTACACTGAGTATTAAATGGAGACACCTCATAGAGTCGATCGCTAACCGACTTACCTAACAGGTGAAGGAGAAGGTGGGTGTATTGGCCGAGCTCAGGTCATGTATAGGATTGACGATCGCTGGCGCGATAGCGCGCGAAATTGTCGGGTACGATCTCATGATCAGACATCTGGCCGCCATCATTGGCTGAACCAGCATTTGCTGCGTCAACACTGTCCTTCCAATCACTCGATACTCCAGTCACAGATCCGCCACCGCCACTGGCGGCAAGGCTCAACACGCTCAATGTGCCGGCAATCGCGGCACAGTGACGTACATGAATTTCGCTGCTCCCGTGCAGGCACTAGAGTACCGGAACACCCGTCCCATACCCCTGCCAAAGGCGCAGCCGCTATTGCTTATGCGCCGCAAACGAGCCAGCGATACCATTGTCGCCGTCGGTTGCGCCAAACGTGCCCGCCACACCCGTCGGGTGTTCACTTGGAGTGGCGCCGTTGCCGAATAATCCCGCGCCCCATTCTCCCCGCCAAGGAGCAGCAGAATCTCCACCGTAAACACCTCCGGCGAAGATTCCCCAGTAGTCAAAAAACGAAGCGGTTTCGAGACGCAACTCCGCTGGGAAGGACGAGGGCTCATTTGCGAAGTTGTAGACCCGGCCTCCCAATGTACCAAAGTTTGTGCTTGTTTCGAAGTCGGCGGTCAACGCCACATCGGCTTCGAAAGACCCAGAATCCGGGCCGCTCGCGGCCGCGTCGATGTAATACATTCCGACCGCCTTGCCGGCGTAGCTAGCAGTCCCGGTCAGATTCTCGATGAGGTTGTATTCGAACGGGTCGCCACCGCCTGCAACAACACCGAATTCGCCATCCTGGATGTCTGATGCTTCATCCGGCAAGTACAGCCAATATCCGAAACTCAGGTAATTTGCGGTAGCTACCGCCCTTGAATGAGTCGGATCGAGTGTCACCGTTGGGCTACCGTTTGCGGGTGTGAACATTACACTATCGCCATACGGATAATACCCCGAGGGCGTAGGTGGTGAGAGCTCGAGCCAACACTGCGACGAAACACTACGGCATGTGAAGGTCCCCTGAGCACCGTCCAACGTGCCCCTCAAGCCGACACTCGGAATTCGTACACCTTGCCAGTCGTGGCCGGGAAGAAGGGCAGGAATATCATCAAGCACGATATTTGGGTTCAAGACCCCATAGCCAACCCAGGGTTCCCCCAACACGCTGGAGTCATCAGCGTCCGTCGCCAAGTTCGCCCTATACATGCCTCCTTCAGGATAGTTCTTTGTTCCATGCAATACTTGCCACCGATTCCCCAAACCATGGGTCTGCGCCATCTGAGATCCCCGGACGGAACGCCCTTGCCATTGGATCAGGGAATGTTGCGGCTCAGCGGCACTGGTTTGCGAAAACCAAAATTCCAGTGCATTTGCGTTGTTGTGGTACGGAACGGCGTTCGCATATCGAGGAGGTGAGGTTTGCACGACCAACGAGTGTCCTGAGCCAGAAATTTCTGCCCCAGTTCTAGAAATATTGGTGGTCCGGCCGTCAGACAAATCGAAGACGGATTCTATCGCACGAGATGTAGGTGACGGCCCCACACCCACAAGGTCACCCTCCGAAAGCGCTCCTCCGAAAGCGCCCGTAATGCCGTCGCGGTCGAAAACGCCACCAACCTCTTGTTGCTCCGGACCATAGAGCAGGCCACTGATCGTCGCGGATGCCCCGTCGTTGAAGGCCCCATTGGTCAGGGCTAGGTCTTGCCAAGTCATGTCGGGATGAGCGGTTCCTGCCGCAACATCCCGAATTCCGGTGAATGAGACATCTACGTCGGGGGCGGAAAGATCATCGATATCAATACTGGCGTCACCGAGTATCCAGTGCCTGGTGCCAGGCTCGTATCGCGTGACATCCATACCGGTCATAACGCCGCTCCATGTGGCAGAACCTAGGCCTGTTGGGTTCGTGCCCGTGTAGTAGCCAAGCGATGAAGAGAAGAGGTCAAGACCGGAAGATGCCTGCCACGAATGTTCATCGCAGGAAGAAATACTTGGTCCCGAACACAGCAGCGACAAGTCTACAAAGAAACGACTGTACTCCAAGTACCCATGGTAGCTGTCGAAGATGACTCGTTCGATTTCTACAGTGGTCGGCTCCCCGCCCAATGGTTCGGGGGCATCTTCAGATGTAATAATAACGCCATTCCAATTAATCATCTTCACATCGTTGTGTTCCAATATGGGCTGGCCGGAGACACCTTCCGGCAGGTAGTTAATCGTTTCTATAGTAGCAGCATGGGCAAGATCTGCAATCTCGTTATCTGACTGCCTCCACTCTCCGGCGTCGTCCACCTCGTAGGCAGCTCCATACTTTGCATGGGTAATTCGCCGTGACACCCTATTGTACAGCGCAAGAGCCTCGTGCCCTGACAGCTGGAGCGTTGGGCTACCTTGGTCAAACAAGCGCCACTTCTTCAGAAGCGGCGTTTCAATATACGCCATGCTGTGAGCGACGCTCGCGGCTCCCCCGGTGGAAGCGACCCTGATCGTGCCGTCCGCGCTTGCCGTCACCGCGACCGAGCAATCCGCGCCGCCCGCTGGGCAGGTGAAGGTGACGTTTCCGACGGTGCGCGTCGCGCCCGCGGCGATCGCGATCGGATCAGCCATCGCCGTCAGCCCGTGCTCCGGCACAGCGGACAGGTCCACCGCCTTGGGCCTGAGCCGGACGGTGTACGCATTGGAGTTCGTCGCAGAAACCGTCCCGCCGGTCGACGTGGCGGAAACCGTGCCGCCGGCACCAACCTCCACCGTGACCGTGCAGTCGGCCCCGCCGGCGGCGCAGCTGAACGCGATGT
>MKWU01003117.1_pt1 | contig 22713 bp, 13 predicted proteins | sample 809101 | NCBI WGS metagenome assembly MKWU01 (sample SAMN05860141, study PRJNA318959) | sponge metagenome | host: Aplysina aerophoba | place: Slovenia: Piran, Adriatic Sea, Gulf of Piran | collected 2013-05-07 | reverse complement strand
ACTGTCTTACCATCGACAAGCTGGAGGGCCTGGTGGCCTTCTGTGTGCCCCGGGACACCGCCGCAGGACCAGACGCCCGCAGCGAAGAAATACACCTTTGGTCGCGACGCCTTTGGTCGCGACGCCTGCGCGGTACAACGCCGGTGTGGCACTGCCGGATTCATTGCCTCCGGCCGGGCCTGGCCAGGGTAAAAGGGCTGCTGCTCAGTTCCGATGCCCGTCATCTGCTGACATTGCTGACCAACAATCAGATCTGTCTATGGCGCCTGGAGGCTCAGCACCAATGGCAAGAACGCCTTGCCACACCGGCTTTTTCCTTTAATTGGAACCAGGTACAACACCCGGACCTGCTTCGGTTCCGCAAAGACGGGAAACAGCTGGTCGTGCCCTGTGCCGAACACCGGCTCCAATTCTGGAATGAGGATGAGCAGGGCAACTGGACAGCGGGCGCCCGCATAGAAACACCCTCCGAACCCGGCATGGCCAGGAGCGAAACAACAGTGCGTGAGCTACTGCTGACGGCCGATGGCCGCACTCTGGTGCAGCGCACCGACAGACGCGTCGACATCTGGCATCAGCCCCACAGCCAAGGCTGGCAACGGCTGGTGCAACACGAGGCAGCAGCGGACACAGCCCCCCAGGCCTGCCTGCTGGGATACGAACAGGACATGCTCGGTACAACCTCCGGTGATGCGCAAGGAACCCTCTGGATCCATGGTCCAGACGCCACAGGGCAGCTGACAGAAAAAGCCCGGGTCGCACTCGGCGCCCCCATAAGAAACCTGGCTCCCAGTGCGGACGGCCTGACCCTGCGACTGGATCTTTCGACCCAGTGGCCACCCGTCCTTCTGCAGCTGGGGCCCTCGCGCCAGCAGGACGCCGCCTGCCAGGACCTGCAGATACAAGACCTGCTGCTACAGCACCAGTGACGGGAGGGCCGCACCCCGGCAGCATCCCCTGATACGCCACCCAAGTCCAGACGCCAGTCACCTCCCGGGTATGCGGTCTGGATAAGGCAGGCGCGACGCCAGGCGCTGTCAGGTCTGTGTTCGCCAGAAGAAGCACATCAACACCTGAACTTTCGCGTGTGCGTGGTGGTCTACATCTACATAGCCATCTGAAAAGGAGTTCGTGATATGTTGACATCTCCAGCACTACAAGCCAGTCAATCTGGCAATCCACTGAACACAGCTACCAGGTTTTCAGCAAGTCAAGGCACCCCGGGGCAAGCCTCATTTGTTGGCCGCACTGTGACTCATCTGGACAGAACCTCATGCACCCCTGAACAAGACCGGCAATTGGTTCAACTCGTCAACACAGCCTATGGAAACGAAAGAATTACTTCTGAAAAGAAATCAGATCCAACACCATTGTATTTTTGTCTGGTTGAAAACGGCAATTTCTTGTCATGTGCTGGCTATTTCAGAGGTGACAGAACCTTTGTTAAAGGACCAGCCCTGAGCGAAACAGACTGCTACATTACACCCTTCGCTGCATTAAAGGGACAGGGTTATGGCACAGCGCTTATCAAAGGGATGGAACAAGAGGCAAAGCAGCACGGCTTCACCAAACTGGTATTCGATGTATGGAATGAAGCTCCGGTGGATATGAACCCTTATTACCAGAAAAATGGCTTTGAACAAGGCGATACAACTCCCTATGTTTCGCAGGGAAAGACGCACTCAATGACAAGATACACCAAGAATTTATGATGATTTCTGGTCTATGAAACTGGTGTATGAAACTGGTGCATGAAAGAGGGAGGACAAGCAGCGCACACTGGCCAGTAGTATTCCATTGACATCCTCCCCGCCCTGAAGGACGGGGCTTGCCGCGCACCAGGTCATGACAATGCCCTTGCACAGTCCCTCTCCCCTGCACCAGGACTCCCCGGCACACTGGACCAGCTCCGGCGATGCGGCGAGCGGCCTGTGGATTCGTGGCCCTGCTGTCCCGGGCTGGGGCAAGGCCGACAGCCGTACCATCTGGGCTGCTGCGCATTTACTGCCTGCAGTAGTGGCCTCACCAACCCGGATTCTGGGGATGCGCTCTACGAGGTCATGTCAATGAGGCGCTTTGCCCGACTGCCTCCGCAGTGCCCACCTCCTGATCACACGACTACTGCCGTAACAAGGAACCCACCAGGTCAAGGTGACCCGGAGATGCACCAGGCCTGACATTGATGAACACGAATTTGAAAAAGAACCGGAGATAAGTCATGGACATTAACGCGAGCATTATTGATCAGCAGTTAACGGGACTTTTGGAGAAGTATTCCGACTCTTTGCCAGCAGGTGATGCTAATAAGCGGCGTTCAGCCGCCTTCGTACTGCTGTGCATGGCAAACTGCCTTGATATCCCGTTAGAAGATGCCTTTGAGCTGCTCACAGAGGGCGGAAACGATGCCGGTGTCGATGGATTGCACATTGGAGAAGTGGAGGATGGAGAATTCCTGGTCACGGTCTTTCAGGGCAAGTACAAGATTAACACTATCGATGGTGCTGCAAACTTTCCAGAAAATGGCGTCCAAAAAGCGGTTAATACCGTTCAGGTTTTGTTTAATCCACACCGGAAGGTAACCCTGAATGAAAAGCTTGCTCCCAAGGTTGAAGAAATTCGCTCTCTCATTCGGGATGCATATATTCCCAAGGTTCGGTTCGTTCTCTGCAATAACGGCGCTCGCTGGAATGACATTGCTCAAGGTTGGGTTGATGAGCTGAAGAAAGACTTTCCGAACAAAGTAGAGTTCGACCATTTCAATCATGATTCGATTATCAGAATCCTTCAGCGCACTAAAGTAGTTGACGCCAGCATTCAGCTCAGCGGACAACTCATTGTCGAAGACATGAATTACATGCGTGTTATGGTGGGCCGGGTGGCTGTGCAGCATATTGCCGATTTGTTTGAGCAGCATGGCGATCGCTTGCTCCAGAGGAACATTCGTCGCTATCCTGGTCTGCACAGCAATCGCGTGAACTCGGCCATTCACGAAACATTGTGCTCTGACAAAGCTGACAAGTTTTACTTTTACAACAACGGAGTGACGGTTGTCTGTGACAAGTTTGACTACAACGCCTTCCAGAAAACCGATCACCAGGTTCAGCTTAAGAATATGCAGATCATCAATGGTGGGCAGACCTGCAAGACGATCCACGAAGCACTGAAATCGACTTCGCCGAATAGCCTTGGGCAATCGTCCTATGTGATGATTCGCATCTACCAGCTCGCCGAGGAGAAAAAGAATTTCGTCCAGGATATTACCTACGCGACCAACAGCCAGAATCCGGTGGACCTTCGTGATCTTCGCTCTAATGACAAAATTCAAACAACTCTTGAACTGGGAATGAAAGACCTGGGATACACCTACAAACGTCAGCGCGAAGAAGGTGGGGTTGGCTCGCGTGTTATTACAAGTACGATAGCGGCTGAGGCAACCCTTGCGGTATGGCGTGAGAAGCCACATCAATCCAAATTCCGAAGAAAAGCGCATTTTGGAAAACTGTATGAAGACATTTTCACCGACCTGAATGCGGCACAGACCATTCTGGCCGTACTGATTTTCAGGGATGTTGAAAATGAAAGGAAAAGGCCATCTGCTGAAATGCCAGCTCCCTTTCTGCCCTACGCGTCCCACTATATCTCCATGCTTGTTGGCCGGGAACTACTCCATGACCAACGGACAGCCTTCAAGGATGTTTCTCATCGTAACTTTGCTGAGCTCCTTGAACGTTTCCAGAACAACGCGGAAACCTACCATGCACGGGCTGTAGAAAAAGTGAAAGATGCTCTCAAGAAACTCTACGGCAATCAGGACGTATCATTGCAGCAGCTTTCGGCCACATTCCGTCGTGGGGACCTTCTGGAACAGTTGACCTGTGGCCAGAAGCCAACCGGGCTTCCACCAGAACACGGATAAACCACAGGCAGAACCTGACGCAGCCGCTGACAAGTCTGCCAGCGGCTGTTGAACTTTATGGCCAGTCCTGGTTCCAAACCCCATCAGAACAAACAGCCAGGACCTGGAATCATGACAATGCCCCTGCACAGTGCGTCTTCAGCCGGACTCCCCGGCACACTGCGTACGCCGTCTGCGGAGCTCCCCGCTTCCCCGCCATCAGAGGCCGCAGTCTTTGATCGCTCCCTTGTCCTGGCCCCCGAACAGCCCCTGAGTCTTGTCCGGCAGCGCCAGAGGCCAATCGCACGCGCCCAAACCCTGGCTCCCGAACTGCTGCACCAGATATTCAACTACCTGGCACTCTCGACCCAGGCCCAGTGCGCGCTGGTATGCCGCCACTGGCATGCCTGCCTGCCTTTCACCCGGATAGAAGTCACCCATCGCCTGCACAGCGGGGCCGACGCCGGGCATCCTCATTGCCACAAAAACTGGGGACTGGCCTACAACAGCCGAAGCTACCCTCTCCTGGCGGGAACCGGGAATGAAAACCTGTCTCTCCTGCAGCGCCAGCATGAAGAGCTGCTACGCCTGCAAGGCCTGCAACACCAGCAACGCCGGTTGCCATCACCGACACTACCGCGGCAAGTACAGGCCGCGCAGCATCTGTTGTCCGCACTGGTGCGTGACGCTTTGCACCAGCACATCATCAAGACCCAAAAACTGACGCTCTGGCCCGCCGTCATCAACTGGAAGGCTGCTGAGTGGCCCGGCCTCATCACCTTCAGCCCATGCGGCCGCTGGCTGGCAACAGGTGCCCAGTCGCAACGGACGGCATCCTGTTTTTTGCGCATCCATGCCTGGCAGCATGATGGCTGGCACGAGGAGAAGGTGGTTTCCCGGCCACACCAGCCTGCCGACGGCCTCCTGTTCAGCAATTCGGGACCAGGCGTCCTGTACAGCGTGAATGGCACAAGACTCCGCGCCTGGCGCAGGGATGAGAGTACAGGTTGCTGGCGCTCACAATGGCAGGACAACGCGCCCCGATCCTATAAGCTGGGCACCCTGGTCGAGACGGCCGCAGGCGATCTGATCACCCTGTCCCTGGCGCAGCCTGGCAATACTGCATGGCGGCTGTGCTTCTACATTCATGCGGACCGCAGCCGCCAGCTTCCTGCTCTCGTATCACGTGTCTACACGCAGGCGCATTGTACGACCATCAACGAACTCAAGGGCCATGTGGCCTACTGCCTGCCCCAGCAGCCTCCCGTTCGCAGAGGCACCCGCACCTATGAAATCCACTTCTGGCACAAAGACGCACAATACGCAACGCCGCAGTGGGCGTGTCAGGTGTACCGCCTCGGCGCAGACCAGCCACGCGTAAGAAAACTGATGTTCAGCCCGGATGCGCGTTACCTGTTGGCGTTGCAGGTCGACAACCACATCTGTCTGTGGCGTCTGGATGCCCGGCACAGATGGCAGAACGCATTGACAGCGCCCGTTTTTGCGGTCGATTGGCTACAAGTCAGACATGCCGATCTGTTTCGCTTCCGCCGGGACGGCAAACAGCTGGTCGTGCCCTGTGCCGCACACCAGCTCCAATTCTGGAATGAGGATGAGCACGGCCACTGGACAGCGGGAGACCGAATAGAAGCACAACCAGAACCTGAACGGCTGGTTGGGGAAACGGTGCGTCAAATCCGGATGACGGCCGATGGCCGCACACTGCTGCAAAGTACCGACAGACAAATAGACATCTGGCATCATGACCGCATCCAGGGCTGGCAACGCAAGGTGCGACACCGGGCAACAGGCGACACAGCCCCCCGCGCCTGCATGCTCGGAGTGGGGGAGGAAGTACTCTGCTGCACATCCGGCGATGCGGCGGGCACCCTGTGGATTCATGGTTCAGACCCCGCAGGGCAGCTGACAGAAAAAGCCAGGATAACAACCGGAGCCCCGATAGATCACGTTTTTCCCTGTGCAGACGGCCTGACCCTGGCGCTGGAGACCAGCGCACGGCTTCCCTTCCTTCTGCACCTGGGCCCTTCCACCCAGCAGGACGCAGCCCGCCGGGATCTGCCTGTACAGGACCTGCTGCCACAGAACCCATGACACCACAGGAACGGGCCCTGGCCGGCAGGCGTCTGAACATGTGACAGGATCAGTGCGCACGGAACCTGGGGTCCGCCCGCACATCCACATCACAAGAACAGCGGAGACCCACTTTCATGACCACTCGCATGACGATACCGCTCGACAATCGGCAACACACACCCTCAGCCGGACAACAAACGCTGCCTGCTGTATCGCGATCAGAGCCGGAACACTCACACCGCGCGCCTGTCCCGGCGTCTGTGCCGACCCGACAGCACCTGGTCAGTGCCCAGACCCTGCCGGCTCTGGCGTTGCACCACATATTCAGCCATCTGGCACTCTCCACCCAGGCCCAATGCGCCCAGGTCTGTCGGCACTGGTATAACAATCTGCCCAGTTCCCGCACAGAACTGGCCCAATGGCTGCAAGAATACAGGCCTTTTGCAGCCATACACTCTTCCCAGCTGGTAGCCGCTTACCGCACGCGCAGCTACCCCTGGCTGGCAAGCCATCACAGCAAACTCCTGCCCAGACTGGAACGTCAGCACCAGGAACTCCTGCTGCTGCAGGAGCGTGCTGCATCCGAAGCCCGGCCCGAACTGCAGCACCAGGCACAGCTTGCCTCCCGGTTTCTGGCCGGGCTCATACGCCACGCCCTGCACGACCAGATGACCAGAACCGGCAAGCTGAACCTGCAGCCGGTCCCCATCGCCAATCCGAACATCGGTCGATACCGGGTGGAACAATGCAGATGGAGTCCCTGTGGCCGCTGGATACTGCTGACAAACAGCAACGCTGCCGGGAACCGGCATGCTGTACACCTTTTTGGCTGGGATGGTGAACGATGGCAGAGCTACCCGGCCCCCCTGCCGCCCTCAGCAGGACCTGTCATCAAGGTCCGTTTTGTCTCGACGCCGCCCGACACTCTGGTGAGCACCCAGGGTGCTGATCTTTGGCTCTGGCAAAAGCGACCCGACGAGCCGTCCTGGCACAGCCGCCTTCTGTGTCACGCGCACAGCTCCTACCCCATTGCCCTGCTGGTTCCCATGGCCAATGGCGATATCATCACCCTGTCCAACTTCCAGGACACTGAACCCACGGCAACCCGGGACCCTGGATCCATGAACCCCCGGAACGCTGAACCCATGGAAACGCAGGACACTGAAGCGGGGCTCACCCGGGACACGAAACCCATGGCAACCCTGATGTTGTTTTCGCATTATCTGGGTGATGAGCGGGGCTGGACGCAGGCACAACCCTTGTTCCTCCCCCAGTCTTTTTCTGTCTCTACCGAGAATATGCGGACATTGCAGCTGGCACTGGCCACTGCCGGCGCACTTGCCCCTGACAGCTCCCCGGCATCCAGTCAAGTGCATGTCTGGTACTTGACGAAGAACGAGGGGCGCAGGACCTGGTGCTGCAGTGTGTCTGTCCTTCGTCCCCACGTCTGCAGGCTGGAGAACATCGTATTCAGCCCGGACGGACAGCGGTTGGTGGCACTGTTTTCCGACGGGCAGTTGCGCCTGTTTGCGCTGGATACCCGACATCAACTGCAAGAAAAAATGACGCTGAGGCTGCAGGTTTCTCCTGCGCCGGGAGGAGTACACCCGTACAAGCTCCTGCTGATGGACAACCAACTGATAGCGGCCACATCACCGCATCAGCTCCTGTTCTGGGACGAGGATCAATATGGCCACTGGCAGGCCGGGGCCACCATAACCACACCACCAAACCGCCTGACGCCGCCTGACGACCTGCTGCGTACCCTGTTCGCATCCAGCACTGGCCGGCTACTGGTCCGGCTGTCCCGCTACCAGGTCACCGTCTGGCGCCGCCATGCTGGTAACTGGCAGCAAGTACTGCAACGCACCAACACACCAGCCAGCACCATGGAACCACAAGCCGATATGCGCATGGATGGTGACTCCGTCATTACAGTGGCCGAGGATCCGGTGGCGTCCCTGTTCATTCATGGACCCGATCCCCAGGGAAAGTTCATAAGAAAAGCGCATCTTCTGACCTCAGGCCGGTGGTTTTTGTCGCGCCGCAGCGGTCAGAGCCCGGACGGGCTGTCCCTGCTGCTCGTCAGGACAGGCGGAGAGCCATTGTTTGTGCAGCTGACCGGCCCGGACAAAAGCAGGAGCCCTGCCACATGAACCACCGCCTACAGAACCCGCTGACAAATGTCCATGGTAATAACAGATCGCTGTCCGGGTCGCCTGTCTCTTGCAATGAACGACGGCCGGTTGCTGTGTTGCCTTTCATTACGCAGGGAACAATCCGCACAGCCGTCCGGCCCGCCCCAGGACAGGCTCTTCATCAACGCCTTGCTGCCGGCCCGGAACCAGACCGGCCCTGTGCTGGCAGACATTAGCAAGAACCCGGCAGGACACACATGGCCACACCACCACAGGACACGCCGCCGGCCTGGCACTCTGCCAGAGTCGCCCCCCGTGCCGATCCACCCTCTGCTGCAAAGCCGTCGCCCGTCGCTGCCAGCCCCACAGCCTTCGGCCACCGCCTCGCCAGCACAAGCCGCAGCCGCCCGCACCTGCAACCGGATAAGGTGCCGCCCATACCGACACCGGCAAACGCGGTGCTGCCCGAACCCTTGCTGCGCCAGCTCTTCGGTTATCTACCCCTGTCCAGCCATGGCACCTGTGCGCTGGTGTGCCGCCACTGGCATGCCAGTCTGCCCCGCATCAGAACAGATGTCGCCCGCTGGCGGGACAGCACCCCAGCCCCCACAGCCAGTTGTCAGCTGGCGGCCGGCTACAGCAGCCGGATTCGCCCCTGGCTGAAAAGCTTCAACAACCGGATGCTGCCAGTGCTTGACTGCCAGCATCAGGAACTTATCCGGTTGCAGGAGCTGGTAGCGCAGCCGCTGCCATCCCCGGTGCGAGAGTGCCTGCGCCAGCAGATCCGGACAGCACAGAACTTCTTGTCCGCGCTGGTGCAATACAGCCTGTATCAACAGCTGATCGAAGCCCCCCAACTGGATCTGCAACCTGCGGGGCTGGCAGGCAGCAGCCCGCTCGTCACTGCACAATTCAGTCCCTGTAGCCGCTGGCTGGCAATGGCACAGCACGATGAATCAGCACCGGGAGGGCATCTGCGTCTGTACGGCTGGCAGCAGGGCAGCTGGCAACCGGAGCTGCTGGAGGCCGGCCCCCCTGAGCCCTCCCCCGCTGCAAGATCTCTGGGCTGTGTCGCGTTCAGCAGCCACCAGTCAGACAGACTTTTCACTGGCCACGGCGACGGCCGGGTGACCTGCTGGAGCAGAACGCCGGACACCGGCACCTGGCATGCTGCGCCCGTGCTCCGCCCTGGTGACAATATCTGGGTGCATCGGCTTGTGTCCTGCACCAACAAGGATCTGTTCATCCTGCGTCGGGACTATTATTCCCTCGCCAAATGCCTGCGTCCCTGCTGGCACGCGCTGGTGCTTCACGAGCACGGTGACGGGCAAGGCTGGGAGCTCATGGCAGCAAGCAGCTATGACATTGTGAACGACCTGGCGATTGCTCCGGGTCGGGGGCAAGTCGCCATAGCCACAGGAGGGCCAGAATCAGACGTCAGGATCGACATCTGGCAACGCGGGCCCTGCGCCAACCTGCCGGATGCCTGGCACTGTCAGCCATCGATCCTACGAGGCATAGGCAACAGCAACATCCTGAAACTGCACTACAGTCCGGACGGACAGCACCTGCTGGGCCTGCTGGACAACCAATGCGCTGCCCTGTGGGAGCTGCGGGACACCAACAACCTGGTGTGGCGCATCTATAACCGCTGCGTCTTCAGCCAGATCAACCACCACCTGCAAGCCCAGCGCCTCTTCCACCCAGGTGGCAAACAGCTGGTGCTGAGCACATCCTCCCGCCACATCGAATTCTGGGGAGAGACCAGCTCTCATAGCTGGCGCAGGACGAGAGCCGTCTCTCTACGCCCGGCTTTCGACGACGAATTCAATAACAATCTGCATTACATGCTGTACGTCGACAGCCGGACCCTGGTCAGGGTCACGCGACAATACATGGACACCTGGCGTCTGAGCAGCACCGGCCACTGGCACAGACTTCTGCTGTGCACGGCCACGCCCTCACACCGGTTCAGGGCCCAGGCTTGCTTGTTGCCCTCCTGTCCACGTCTGTGCGCCACAGCGCTCTGGCACAACGCCCGTCTCTGGATTCATGGCGAAGACCGGCAGCAGCAGCTCAGCCCCAAAGGCAGCACCGCTCTGACAGGACCGGCACAGGGACTGCTGTGCAGCCCGGACGGGCTTTCGTTTCTGGTAGAAACCTCCCGACCGCCAGGAAACGGCGCCGCCCAGCGTCCGGTGCTGGACCAGCCGGCACATCAGCTCCGGTTCAACCTGCTACAACTGACCGCCCCGCACCAGACCAACACCTGGAAACAGGCTGCACACTGTCAACCGGCACTGCCTGTCGCGCCTGAAGCCGACGCACGCACGCAGAGCGACAGCGAGCCTGTTGCACAGCACTCCTATGCCCAGACCCTGCTCCCTGAGCTGCTGCGCATGGTGTTCAACTACGTGCCCCTGTCGAGCCATGGTGCCTGTGCACAAGTGTGCTGGCACTGGCGCAACTGTCTTCCCGATACACGCATGCAGCTGGCCCCCTGGTTGCGGCACTACAGTGCATCATCGACGCGGGACCTGCGCCACATCCGGGTGCTGACAGCCGGATGCAGCCACCGCATCCTGCCCTGGCTGGCCAGCCACAGGAGCAGACTCTTCCCCGTGGTACAGTGCCAGCATCAGGAGCTGTTACAGCTGCGGCACCAGCCTGGACAACAGGCAAGGCAAGGTCAGCAGGAACACAGGGCTCAGCATCTGCTGGCAGGGCTCATGAGGTACAGCGTCCACCAACAACTCGTCCAGAGCGAACAGCCCGCGCTGCAAATCATACCGCTGCACAAACCCTGCGAAGGAACTCTATCCCGCCTTGTTTTCAGCCCCTGTGGCCGCTGGCTGGCGGTGGGCATGCGACCTCAGGATGCCGATGCCCGGTTCTTGTACATCTACGGCTGGAACAAGGGGGCCTGGAAAGAAACCACGCTCTTCACAGCATACGGGCCGGTCACCAGTTTCCGGTTCAGCAACACGGAACCGGATACCCTGTTCAGCGCACATGACAGTGAAGTCAAGATATGGCAACCAGCACCCGACACCGCCCGCTGGTCCCTGATGCACAGTTGGCAAATAGACAGCTCTTACAACATCTTCGACATCGCCTCCATGGCATGCGGCGACCTGATTGTCTTTGCCGCAAGTATCCTCGGCACAGCAGCACAACAACTGGTGTTCTTCAGCTGCCCGCATGGCGACTTCAGCCAGGCACAGCAGACGTCCTGGCTCTATCCGGAGGGGAACCCCGCTTCGTTGTGCCTGCCGCAACATTCCTGGCTGGCACTGGGCCTGTCCAGTCCTGGCACAGCGACCACCCCGGTCCTCAACCAGGTGCACATCTGGAAAAAAGGGATGCGCCCTTCGCACCTGGACGACTGGGACCGCCAGGTCTCGGTACTTCCTTTCCACCAGGCCCGTTTGCGCCAGCTGGACGCTTCTCATGATGGTCGCCATCTTCTTGGTTTTTTCGAAAACCGGCAGGTCGTTCTGTGGGCACTGGATGCCGAATACAGACTGACCAATCCGCTGATGCTCTGCTCCTGTCTTCCCCCCTCCTCTCCGCCAAGGGGCATAAGCTCTTTGCTCCAGTTTCAGCGGAACACAAAAAAGCTGGTACTGGCCAGCAGCCCACACCAGCTCCAGTTCTGGGAACAGGATACCCACGGCCGCTGGCAAGAAGGAGAGCAGCTGGAGATGCCACTGGCACCTGACGACGGACTCAACAGCATCATGCTGTCTGACGATGGACGCCTTCTGGCAAGGCTGGGCATGCACCAGGTCGACCTGTGGCACAAAGACGCTGACGGCCACTGGCAATGGCGTCTGCAACGCAAGACTCAGGCCGGTGAGCCTGCCCCCCAGGCCGCCTTGACAGGTCCTGGCAATACACTGTGCCTGACGGCAGCGGGGCCGGCAGGCGCTGTATGGATTCATGCGCCCAACAGCCGTGGTCAGCTTGTCAGGAAAGTCGATGCCACACTCGGTGCGCCTCTCTCGTCTTGTTACGCCAGCGGTGACAGGCTGTCCATACTCTTGCTCAGCAATGGGAATGGCCCCTGCTGGCAACTGGATTTCCCGGGCCGGGACCAGTTAAACACCTGACGGGCAGGCCAGGGCCCGGCACGGGGGCAAAACCGCCCTCCTCCGGCTTCCTGCACCAACTGACTTGTTCAGCATTTCCCTGAAAGAGAAAGGATCTCGATGGCTCCAATGCCGGTAAGCCGGTAACAACAATCACAAAGGGGCTTGACTTTGTCGCCAATGGCGCTAGAGTTGGGCCTTAACAATACCCCTCCCGCTTCCCGTCAGATCAGCGCACCCTGAGGGGTTACTTATTTCTGAACCTGATAAAATCAATGGGTTACCTTTCTGAGGCAACACTATGAGCTCATCAGGAAGTTCTCGCAAATCCAGAATCGCCTACAACAAACCACCTTTAACCCTTACAGATCAGGTCCAGCGCCTGAAATCCCGTAACCTGACGGTTACTGATGAAAACAGAGCCGAGTTCTATCTTGGTCGGTTGAATTATTACCGTTTTGCGGCTTACTGCCTGCCCTTTGAGGCTGACCACGAAAGGTTCCGGGATGGAGCAAAGTTTGATGACGTCCTGGAACTCTATATTTTCGACCGGGAACTGCGCTTACTGCTGTTGGATGCCCTGGAAAGGCTGGAAGTCTCCCTGAGAACCCAATTGGCTTACCATTTAAGCCATAACCATAGTACCGCGCATCCGCACCTCAAGGCCGAACTCTTTGCTGACCCCATTGTGTATGATCGCAGCCTGAACAGACTCGCCAGAGACGTACGCAGAAGCAAAGAAGAATTTATCCAGCATCTGACCCGGCGTTACGATGATTTGATGCCTCCCATCTGGGCGGTAGTTGAACTGATGACCATGGGACAGCTGTCAAAATGGTTCTCCAATATTCGGCAACGTAAAGACCGGCAGGCTATCAGTCGAATCTATGGCCTGGATGAAAAGGTGATGACTTCGTTCTGCGAGCACCTGTCTCTGGTGAGAAATCATGCAGCTCATCATGCCAGGTTATGGAACCGTCGGCTTACCAAAACCTTTAGTCTACCCCTGCGGGCCAATAACGATTTACTGCACAGTCTCTACCCACTGCCAGACAATGACCGGCAAGGGCGTAAACTGTACAACACCTTTGTACTTTTAAATGATCTGATGAATACCATTTGTGATGATAACCACTGGCAACCCCGCCTCAAAAAACTGATCAACCAACATCAGATTGACGTGCGCAGTATGGGATTTCCGGATGACTGGCAGCAGCGCCCCCTCTGGCAGTAATTTCATCAACTGACTTACAACCCAACCTTGTTGTGCGCTTCACGCATTTTAAATATCAAGAGATGACTTTCCATGGATAAGTCATCAATCAGCACCATGATAGTGCGAGCCCGGACGTTGCTCAGGTAAATCAGTAAACAAGTCGTCCGTTGTAGTCATTTTTTGTTATTCAAAAGAGTTTCGCCCAACGCAGTCAGACGGTATTTTTGGCTTCTACTGGCAGGCTTATCTGGAATGGCCATCTTGATGAGTCCTGCGCTGATCGCGTTCTGCTGATAGTGTTCCCGGAAGTGTTTTTCGTCTTTCAGCCCCAAGACCGCCATTGTTTCGGCTCTGCTCATCTCGCCAACGAGCACTGACACCATCCTTTTTGCTTCGGGGGTGACTTCGGGGGAAGTGCCGACAGTGTCCCCGGTCAATTGATCACGGCGGCAACCTGCCATCATGGCTGGAGCCAGCTGAAAGTGTGTATCGAAAATGGCTTCCAGCGGCTGTTGTCTGACTAACGCATCAGCCAACTTCCTGGCCCTCAATATCGCCAGATTCGCCAATCCTCGGATATCAGTAAAATTCATCACCCCGTGTTCAGCCGCACAGGCGAAGGCATAGGCCTCTTCTGCAGTCAGCTTCACACCAACGGCTTGTAAAAAGCTCATTTGCTTTTCAGCAATCGTCCGGGACCTGACAGTTATGCACTTATGACTTGAATTCAGGGGTATGCCGCCACTGGTATAACTGCCTGCCCGCTCCCAGGCAGCGGCTGTCACGCTGGCTGCAACAGCATGCACCGCTGTCCTGGCTGGCCAGTCCACATCCGGGGCTGGGCTTCAGCAGCCGTACCCGCCCCTTTCTGCAGGCCACAAACAGCCCGGTTCTGCCAGCATTGATGCACTTGCTGCAGCAGGAGGAGCAAAGCCCTTCCGGAACGCTGCCAGACGCACAACAGCTTTGTCATGCACCACCTGCCAATCCTCTTGTGTCCAGATTGGTGCACTACGCCCTGCATCAGCAATTGACCCGCGCCGATCAGCTGAATCTGCGCATGGCTGACATCGACTGGCCAGAAGCTGTCAAATCCAGCTCCCATTTGTTCAGTCCCTGCTCGCGCTGGCTGGCAATTCTGAGCCAGCCCCTGCCGGAAGCCCCCCGGTTCCTGAGACTCTACGGCTGGGAGCAAGGCGTCTGGCAACAGCAGATTCTGGCCCCTGACAGCCCGGAACATGTTGTCATCTGCAGGTTCCGGGCTACACCACCAGACACGCTCATTGTTGCTCACAGCCTTGATGTTCTGGCATGGCGCAGGGTGCCGGGAACCCGCGACTGGCACGGCTCTGCGGTGTGGTCCGTTCCTGGCTCCCATACTGTGCGCACCATCCGCAGCCTCGACACGATGGACAACGGTGACCTGGTGATCCTGGCCTGTGAAGAACAGGCCGGACCGAAAGTCCTGATACAGTTTTTACTCCATAGCCAGAGCGACAAAGGCTGGACACCAGTGGCCACAGCCACCTACACAGGACTCGCCCTCTGCTGGATCTCGCAAGAGCAGTCGTGCCAGCTGGCAGTGAGCGAGAGCTCCCGAAGTGCAGGTCATGACCATTTCATCAATCAAGTACACGTCTGGCACAAAGTGCGCACTGCAGACAATCAGGAAACCTGGGAGAATCAAACAACAGTACTGTCCTGTCATGATGCCAGCATCCAGGAATTGGCTTGCAGTCCAGGCGGGCATTACCTGGTGGGACTGCTGTCCAACGACAGCATCTGCCTATGGCAAAGGGATGCACAACAGCAACTGGTACAACAGCTGACACTGCCCGGCTACCGATTGCCCACGCAAGAGTATTTCTATCAACTGGCCCCTTTCAACAGGGATGGCACACAGCTGGCAGTGCCCTGCTCGCTACGCCATTTTCAGCTGTTCTACAGAGATGACAACAACCACTGGCAGTACGGACAACAACTCCAAGCGCCCGCCCTTGCTGATGAACCAGTCGACGACATGCTCAAAGACATTATGCTGTCGTCAAGTGGCCGCACCCTGGTGCGCGTCACCCTTTGTCACCTGGACATCTGGCACCGCGACCCGGCTGGTCACTGGGAGCATCTGCTGCAGCGCATCAGGAAAGCAAACGCGGCCTTCTTTTCGACCGCCTGCTTTATGGAACCCGGTGAGCTGGTCTGCACAACGGCACAGGACCCGGAACCGTCTCTGTGGATTCATGGCCCGGACAGCCGGGGACAACTGGTCAGAAAGGCCTGCATGACCGTCGAGGCTCCCATCAGCGGCCCCCTGGCTGTCACCAGGGACGGCCTGTCCTTGCTGCTCAGCACGGCAGCAGACCCACCGACTCTACTGCAGCTGGAACCACCGGAAGGCAAAGCGACAAGCAGCCAGGCCCAACCAGTGCAGACGCCTGCATCCGAGCCTGCACCGGAGCCTGAACCACGCCAACATTGTTGTCGGCTGCTGTGAAGGCCGTATCCCGACCCTGTCCGTTCTGACAGCAGCCAACAGTGCCCCCCTGTCGCGACCGGAACCCGCAGCTGCCAGCACTGTCTGATCCCACTGCATGACAAGGACGGATGGACGCACAGCCATGTATCAACTTCCAGGCAGCGGGCGTTCATACCGCGCCCCACCGACAGCTCAGCTCCCGGCTGCTGCTCCCTGCACAAGCGCGAGGCCGCCGGACACTGTCGGCACTGCGTCCAGTCATCTCGATGCCCGGGTTTGTGTTTCAGACTGCCCGGCAAACCTGCGCTTTCCTTCTTCCGGCCCCCAGTACCTGCCTGCTCTGGTGCTGAACAAGATCGTCAGCTATCTGCCCTTTTGCGACCAATGCCGCTGCGCCCTGGTGTGCCGCCACTGGCACGACTGCCTGCCCGCGCCCGAAGAGCGACTGTCCCGCTGGCTGCAGCAGCATGCCCCTGTATCCTGGCTGGCCCATCCGCATCTGGAACGCGGCTTTGAGAGTCGCACCCGCCCCTTTCTGCAGGCCACAAACAGCCCGGTTTTGCCCGCACTGACGCACCTGCTGCAGGAACAGGAACAGGAACAGGAACAGGAACAGGAACAGGAACAGGAACAGGAACAACAGGCGCACAGACTGTCCGAAACGGGGCCGGATGCACAACAGTTTTTCCATAGGCCACCGGCCAGTCCGCTCCTGCCCAGCCTGCTGCATTACGGCCTGAGGCAGCAGTTGGCGCAGGCCGATCAGTTGTGTCTGCGTACGGCCGAGATCGACTGGCCGCCCAGGTTTGTGGCCAGGTTGTATTGTTTCAGTCCCTGCTCACGCTGGCTGGCGCTACAAGTCCAGCGCCAGTTTCAGCCAGAAGCCCCCCGGCTGCTCAAGCTCTACGGCTGGGAGCAGGGAGTCTGGCGACAGCAGGTTCTGGTCCCTGACGTGCCGGAGCCGGTTGGCATCCTCAAGTTTTCCTCCACGCCAGCAGATACGCTGATCAGTGTCCACGGCCTCGAGGTTCTGGCATGGCGCAGGGCGCCGGGGACCGGCGCCTGGCACCGCACTCTTGTGTGCTCTGTTCCTGCCTCCCATGCTGTACGCGATGTCCGCACCATGGACAACGGTGATCAGGTGGTGCTGGCCAATGACAAAGGATTGGTACTCCTGGTGCAGTTTTTCCTCTATGGAAGAGACGACAAAGGCTGGACGCCAGCGGCCACAGCTACCTACCCACAGCTCCCCCACAGCTGGATATCACATGAGGCCTCGTGCCAGCTGGCAGTGAGCCAGTGCACCCCGGGTCATGACCATCACATCAATGAAATACACATCTGGCACAAGATGCGCAACACCGATAATCCGGAAGCCTGGAAACCTCAACAAACGGTGGTTTCTTGTGATGATGCCAAAATACATCAGTTGACTTACAGCCCGGGCGGGCATTACCTGCTGGGACTCTTCTCCAATGGCCTCACCTGCCTGTGGGCACTGGATGCACAACACCGACTGCGGCAAAAGCTGGCACTGCCTGGCTGTCAGTTCACGCCCGGCCTGAATATACGTTATCTGGCCCCTTTCAGCGGGGATGACAAACTGCTGGCACTGCCCTGTTCTCTACGTCACATCCAGCTGTGCTACAGCGATGACCACGACCACTGGCAGTACGGGCAGCGGCTCGAAGCGCCAGCGACCCCGAATGACCCAGCCGATGACATACTGGAAGACATTATGCTGTCGTCAAGTGGTCGCACCCTGGTGCGGGTCTCCTATCGGCATCTGGACATCTGGCACCGCGATACGGCTGGTCACCGGGAGCATCTGATACGGCGCACCAGGAGAGAACACGCGCGTCTCTTTCCGACCGCCTGCTTGATGGAACCCGGAGAGCTGGTCTGTACGACGGTACAAGATCCACAGTTATCGCTGTGGATCCATGGACCAGACAGTCAGGGACATCTTGTCAGAAAAGCCTGCATGGCCGTCGCGGAACCCATCAGCGGATGCCACGCTGCCAGTCCGGACGGTCTGTCCTTGCTGCTCAAAGCCACTGCCCACCGACCAACGCTACTCCAGTTATCGCCGGCGAACAGTGAGACAAGCAGCCGGGCAGAGCAGGAGCAAACACCTTCACCAGCTTCGCGTTGCTGCCGTATTCTTTGAGGGCAGTGTCCCTGCCCTGTCCGTCCTGGCAGCGTACAACAGCGGCGGCCTGGCTGCTGGAACCTGCCATGGCCAGCACTGTCTGACCCGGCAGCATGATCATGATGGGAGAATCAGACAGCCATGCACCCACTTCCAGGCAGCAGGGGCTCACACAGAGCCTCACCGACGGCTCAGCTACCCGCCGATGCAGATACCATAGCCATACCGCCGGATGGAGGTACAGCAAGGTCCGGCGGCATCGGTAGCGGCACCTGTGTTTGCGACCGCCCTGCGCGCCGGCTCTCTCCCTCGTCCGCCCCCCAGTACCTGCCAGCTCTGGTGCTCAACAAGATAGCCAGCTACCTGCCGCTTTCCGCCCAGTGCTGCTGCGCCCGGGTGTGCCGCCACTGGCATGATTGCCTCCCCGCTCCCGAGCTGCGGCTGTCGGGCTGGCTGCAACAGCATGCACCGCTGTCCTGGCTGGCCAATCCACATCTGGGACTGGGCTTCGACAGTCGCATCCGCCCCTTCCTGCAGGCCACAAACAGCCCGGTTCTGCCAGCGTTGGAGCACCTGCTGCAGCAGGAGCAAAGACCTTCCGGATCGCTGCAAGACGTACAACAGTTTTCTCATGCACCACCAGCCAATCCACTTGTGTCCCGATTGGTGCACTACGGTCTGAATCAGCAGTTGACCCGCGCCGATCAGCTGTGTCTGCGCACGGCTGACATCGACTGGCCAGAAGGCGTTCCGTCCAGGTTCCATTTTTTCAGTCCTTGCTCGCGCTGGCTGGCGATTCTGAGCCAGCCTCAGCCGGAAGCCCCCCTGCTCCTGAGACTCTATGGCTGGGAACAAGGCGTCTGGCGACAGCAGCTTCTGGTCCCTGGCAACCCGGAACATGTTGACATTTGCAGGTTCCCCTCCAGGCCACCAGACAGGCTCATTGTGGCCCAGGGCCTTGATGTTCTGGTATGGCGCAAGGTGCCGGGAACCCGCGACTGGCGCGGTTCCCCCCTGTGGTCTGTTCCTGACTCCCATACCCTGCGCAACATCTATACGATGGACAACGGTGACCTGGTGATCCTGACCTATGGAGAACAGGCCGGACCGGGAATACTGGTGCAGTTTTTCCTCTATGGGGAGAGCGACAACAGCTGGACACCGGCCACCACAGCCACCTACACAGGGCTACCCCTGTGCTGGAGCTGGCAAGAGCAGTCGTGCCAGCTGGCAGTGAGCGAGTACTCTCGACCTGCAGGTCATGACCATCGCATCACTGAAATACACGTCTGGCACAGGACACAGGCTACAGAGGGCCCGGAGGCATGGGAGCCTCAAACCTGGGTGCTGCCTTGTCATGATGTATGCGTGTGGACATTGAATTACAGTCCAGGCGGGCATTGTCTACTGGGACAACTGTCCGACGGCCGCACGTGCCTGTGGACCCTGGATACACAGCACCGGCTGCAGCAACAGCTGACATTGCCTGGCTATCAGTTGCAGCCAGACCTGGATGAGGGTTCGACACCTTTCAGCAGGGATGCCAGACAGCTGGCTCTGTCCTGTTCCCTGCACCAGATTCAGCTGTGCTACAGCGATGAAAACAACCACTGGCAGTACGGACAGCTACTCGAAGCACCAATAGTCCCCGGTGTTCCAGCCAACGACAGGCTCCTGGAGATTATGCTCTCGCCCAGTGGTCGCACCCTGGTGCGCGTCACCCTGTGGCATATCGACATCTGGCACCGCGACACCGCCGGTCACTGGGCGCATCAGGTGCAGCGCACCAGAACCGCAAATGCGCGCTTCTTTCCGACTGCCTGCCTGATGGAACCCGGTGAGCTGGTCTGCACCACGGCGCAGGACCCGGAGTTGTCCTTGTGGATTCATGGGCCAGACCGCCAGGGACGCCTTGTCAGAAAAGCCTGCATGAGGGTCGAGGCCCCCAGCAGCCGGTGTACAGCTGTCACCGCAGACGGCCTGTCCTTGCTGCTCAGCACGGCTGTACGGCCACCGACCCTGCTGCAGCTCTCGCCTCCTGAGCACCCTGAGACAAGCGGCCGGGCAGCGCCTGCACCGGAGCCTGTCGCACGTCGACATCATTGCTGCCTTCTTTGAGGGCAGCTTCCCGACCCTGTCCGTTCCGGCAACGCGCAACGCCAGTTCCCTGTCGAGCGGAACCTGCACCGGCCGGCACTGTCTGAACTCTCAGGATGAGAATAAGGATCATCAGACAGCTATGCAGCCACTTCCAGACAACGGGCATGCACACAGCCCCTTGCCGCCAGCACAAGCCGCAGATCCGGCCACCTTTGCCGCGCCTGGTGTGTCAGGCAAGCCCGCACGCCTGCTCGGCCCCTCTTCCTGCCCGCAGTACCTGCCTGCTCCGGTGCTCAACAAGATAGTCAGCTATCTGCCGCTGTCCGCCCAGTGCCGCTGCGCCCGGGTGTGCCGCCACTGGCATGACTGCCTGCTCGCTCCCGAGCTGCGGCTGTCGGGCTGGCTGCTGCAGCATGCCCCTGTGTCCTGTCTGGCCCATCCGCAGCTGGGACGGGGCTTCGACAGTCGCGCTCGTCCCTTTCTGCAGGCCGTCAACAGCCCGGTGCTGCCGGCATTGATGCACCTGCAGCAGCAACAGCAGCAGCACAGCCCCTCCGAAACGCAGCAAGACGCACAACAGCTTGTCCATGCACCAGCAACCAGCCCTCTGCTGTCCCGACTGCTTCACCAGGGTCTGAACAGGGAGCTGACCCGAGCCGACCAGCTGCGCCTGCGTCCGGTTGCATTCGACTGGCCAAACGCTACCCGGACAAGCTTTGTGAAGTTCAGCCCCTGCTGTCGCTGGCTGGCTGTCGCATACGAAACCTCCCCGGAAAGCACCTGCTTTCTGCGACTCTACGGCTGGGAGGAGGGACACTGGCAACAACAGAACCTGATTGCTGGTACAACGAAGTCTGTGCTCACGTTCACGTTCGCCCACACACCGCCGGACACCCTGTTCAGCGTTCACGGACGTGATCTTGTGGCCTGGCGTCAGAATCCGGAAACCAACAACTGGCACTGCACCCAACTGCATCACATTTCTGAATCCTGCGAAGCCGAAAAGTTGTACCCCATGGTCAATGGCAACCTGGTGATTGTCACCCTGGTCCCGGACCAGACCAAGGCATTTTTCCTGATATTTTTGCGCTACACAGAAGACAAACGCACCTGGACGCCACTACAGATCACCCGGTACAACTGCTGGCCCTCGTGCTGGACGGAGCAACAGCAGTCATGCCAGGTGGCACTGGGCTGGCCCATAAAACATCAGGGACGTTTCTCCAACACAATCCAGATCTGGACAGAAAACCGGCCGACCAACCCAACAGGATTGGTCAAGAAACAATCGGACTTCCCTGACCAGGATGGCGGTATATGCAAGTTGACCTACAGTCCGGACGGCCAGCACCTGCTGGGAATGCTGTCCAATGGCCGGGCGGTTCTATGGAAACTGGATAGAGATCACCGGCTGCAGGAACAGTTCAGCCTGCCCGGCTGCCTGTTCCAGATGGACCCGCTCCTCGAACAGATGGCGCCTTTCAGCCGCAACGGACAATACCTGGCGCTGCCCTGCTCCCTGCAACAGATTCAGCTGTGCTACTGCGATGACAGCGGGCATTGGCAGTACGGAGAATTACTGAGCTCCCCGGCGCAACCGGATGCCCCGGCCGACATATTGCGCCTGACCTTGCTGTCGCCAGGCGGCCAGACCCTGGTAAGGTGCACCAACTGGTTCCTGGACATCTGGCACAGGCATCCTGACGCGGGTTGGCAACATCAGGTGCAACGCCAGCTGGGAGCACATTCTCGCATGCCGGCATACGCCTGTTTTCTGGAGCCCGGAGAACTGGTCTGCACAATGGCAGAAGACCCGGAGCTGTCGCTGCAGATTTACGGACCCGACAGCCAGGGTCAGCTCATCCGCAAAACCTGCATGACCATTACGGCCTCGGTAAAGACCGGCTGTGCCGGGAGTCCGGACGGGCTGTCCCTGCTGCTGGCCAACCGGGAAGATCCGCCAATGCTGTTGCAGCTGGAACCACCAGCCCGGGCTGAGACAGGCAGCCGGGCCGGACAAGAGCCAACGCCGGCACCCGAACCTGCACCCGAGCCTGTACCACGCCGACCCTGGTGCTGGTTTTTGTGAGGCTCGTTTCCCAGCTCTGTCGTTCCTGACAAGACTGAACGCCAACGCCCTGCCGAGCGGAACCTGCAGCGGCCGGCACTGTCTGAGCTCACAGAATGAGAATGACGGATCACCAGACAGCTATGCAGCGACTTCCAGACAACGGGCATGCACACAGCCCCTTGCCGCCAGCACAACGACCAGCCGGCAACGCAGCCAGCCTGCCGCCCCAGCCGGATGCAGATCCGGCAGTGTCCAGCATCGGCGCCAGGGGGTGTGCGTCACACAGCCCTTGCAGCCTTCTTCCTCCCCCTGCCTGCCCTCAGTACCTGCCTGCGCTGGTGCTGAGCAAAATCGTCGACTACCTGCCCTTTGCTGACCAATCCCGCTGCGCCCGGGTCTGCCGCCACTGGCATGACTGCCTGCCCGCGCCCAGGCAGCGGCTGTCGCGCTGGCTGCAACAGCATGCCCCTGTGTCCTGGC
>MKWU01003116.1_pt1 | contig 22731 bp, 11 predicted proteins | sample 809101 | NCBI WGS metagenome assembly MKWU01 (sample SAMN05860141, study PRJNA318959) | sponge metagenome | host: Aplysina aerophoba | place: Slovenia: Piran, Adriatic Sea, Gulf of Piran | collected 2013-05-07 | reverse complement strand
CCAACACCGGGCTGATGGCGCCGAGCCACACGCTCCGCGAGCGGATCAACGAGATCGTGCGCGAACGCCTGGTCCGCGACGGCGCGGTGCACGGGCCCGCCATGAACGCGGAACGGCTGGTCTCGCGCGGCTACACCGAGGCCGAGAAGACCCTCGCGGCCAACTACGCAACCGGCGACGTGGTGGCCTTCCACCGCCCCTACAGGCGCCTCGGCGTGGACAAGGGCGACGAGCTCCGCATCACAGGCGTCGACCGCAAGGCCCATACGGTGACGCTCCGGGGGAACGACGGCCGGGAGGTCTCCTGGGACCCCAACCGGATCGCGGCCCGCACCGGCGGCGTCGAGGTCTACCGCGCCGAGGAAATCGAGCTCCGTGCCGGAGACCGCATCCGCTGGACCCGCAACGACATGGGCCTCGGGCTGGTCAATTCCGGCATCGCCGAGGTGGCGGCGGTCAGGGAAGGACGCGTCACGTTCCGCCTGGAAGACGGGCGCGTGCTCGATCTCCGCCCCGGCGATCCGCAGCTCCGCCACGTCGACCGCGCATGGGCCGCCACCGTGCATGCGTTCCAGGGTCGTACCGTCGACAACGTCATCGCGGCGATGGAGGCCAGGCACGCGAAACTGACCACGCAGAAATCCTTCTATGTCGAGATCTCCCGCGCGCGTGACAGCGCCGAGCTCGTCACCGACGATCGCGAGGCGCTCAGGGAACAGCTCGAAGCCGTCAGCGGGGAGCGCATCGCGGCGCTCGAAGCGGTCGGGGCGGAGAAGGGCAAGGACCGGGAGGCGGGGCAGGGTGCGGATTGGAGCGTCCGGCGAGAGGATGGCGGACCGGCGGGGCGTCAGCGTGAACGGGCGTCGGGTGCCGGGATGGAACCGACCCGGGCGCCCGGGATCGTGGATCGCGAGCTCGGGTTGTGACGGCGATGCCGATAGGACCGTGCAAGCCGCCTACGTGCGTGGCGATGGATACAGGTCTATAGCGCGGCGATCTGGGGAGTCAGGCAACCAAGCGAGGATGGGTCAGGACAGGAAGGGCCCGGACTTCCTCTATTCCTGGAGCACGCAGCCGGAAGCCGTCAATATTGCCTTGATTTCTCCTCCGAGCCTGTCCGGGATATCCGCGGCTTGGCCGATGGGCACGTACTTGAATGTCGTGAGGTCGAACGGTACACGGTCATGTTCGTCCGAAGGCTCGAAGAGGAAGACGAGGCGACCCTTCTCGTGGTGACTGAGCGCGTATCCGGCCTCGACGTGGACGTTCGGACGGTGGCCGGTAAGGTCGCAGACGATGATGTCCGACGACGCTATCGCGTCGTACATCTTCTCGTGGATCGGAAACGTAGCGCCCTGTTCCGTGCCCATGTCGACAAGATCGAGCCTGACGCCGTGCCGCTCGTGAATATCGCCCAGCGTTCGGTGGATCTGCTGGAGGCGCAGAACGGCCTTGTGATGGGCGCCGCCCGGCTCGTCCTCCCGCGGGTACCAGCGGGCCAGGAACACGCGTTTCGGGACTCGCGACCGCGCCGCCTCGAAGGTGCTCAGCAGCACCTCCGCAGGTGACCGGGGATCGAGCAGGTCGGTAATGCCCCGACGCCCCAGCCAGCTCCCGAGTCCATCGAGGTACCGCACGGCCCAGCGGACCCGCTCGTCATGGGTCGTCCCCTCCGCCTTACGCCACACGCGGGCCGCCACCTCGAAGAATCCGTACGTCCCGCAGAGCGATGGCTGCTCGTCGGCCAACTTGGTGACGATGTCCGCCAGTGCGGCGAACAGCCCTTCGGCGAACGTCGTCAGCGCGTCCCGGTCTGCCACGATGCCATCGTCCATCGCGATCAAGTTGCGTCCCGACTCCCAGAGCGCGGTCAACGGCCGCTCGCCGAACCGTTCCCTGGCCGGCGCCGGTAGCCCGCGCAGGCGCTCGGCCAGCAGGCGGGTCAGGTGCAATTCTGTGCTGTACGCGAACTCGTTGTCCGGCGTCATGGCGTGCGCGGGGTCCTGTCCGAGGAGCAGGGACAAGCCGTGCTCCGACTCCAGCGGCAGCGCCTTGCTGTTGATGGTGTGAAATATCAGCGACTCCGCATAATCGTCCGCCGCCTCGTCCGGCGCACCCAGCAGTACCATGCAGAACGGCGCCAGGTATTTCGAAGGGGTGTTCGGGTCTTCGGCCAGCTCCGCCGCCAGGTGGAGGCGGTGGTTGCCGTCAATGCGCCGGATCACCTTGTCCCGCCTCAGCTGCTCCAGGTCTCGGCGCCGGATGCGCAGTTGCTGCATCCGCGCTGTAGCGCGCGAATAGCGCCTGGAGATCCGGACCGGGCTACCATCTACGCTCGTCACGCCGTAGACGGTATCCCCCAGGCCGCGCTCGTCAGGGCCGATCTCGCCGTGCGCCACCACGAGGTTGACCGGTACGCGAACCGACAGAATCACCTCCGGAAGGAACCGGTTTTCGCCCTGCTCCAAGAACTGCTTGATCTCTTCGGCATGCCGCTCCGAAGCCACCCGCTGGTGTCCCGCCACGCGCGATCCGGGATCGCCGGCGTCCATCGTGTACGGCACCGAGACCGCCGCGAGCTCGCGCAGGTCGGCGTAGCCCCGGATGGCTCGGAAGATGCCCAGCACGCCTTCCGCGAACAACCCCTCGAGCACGATGTCCCGACCACCGTTCGGCATATCACTGAGCCTGCACGGAACGGTTGCCGACGATCATCGCCTCGATCTCGACTTTCCGCTCGGTCAGCGTCCTGTCACTGGCGTCGATCTCTCCCAATGCCCGGGAGCGCCTGGCGGCGAATTCCCGCTGCACGGACTTCGGCACCTTGGGAAGCCGAATCTCAGCGAGGTTCGAGTAGTACATGCGCTGCTTCACGGCGCCGACCCGGTTTATCGCGACCAGCGCGAGGAAGTAGTCGGTCCGCAGCACGAGCGCCATGAACTCCGGCGAAAAGCCGCCGATGAGCCGCCACACCTGGTATTCCGGGCTGGTAATCGCATCGGAGGGCACGTCACCGACGATCCCGAGCGAGCCGACATTGGCCCGGGTCGGGTTGTGGAAGAACCAGTCCCTCTCGATCCGTTTGTAGGGTGCGTTGAATGCCCGGCCTTCCTGGACCGCACTCTGAAACACGCCGTCACGATTGTTGATCCCGTAGACGGGCCAGCGTCTGTCCGGTTGCTCCCAGGGCCGGACGGTCTCCGTGCATTCCTCGCTGTAGTCGCCGAGCCGCACGAAGTCCGCGTTGGCCGCCATGAACGCCGCCGCACGGCCGCCCTTGAGGTCCCATTGGCGCGTGTTCTCAAATCGGGCCACAAAGGTCCGGGCGCGCGTGGTCTCCTCAAAGGCGCGGGTCCGCTCGACAAGGTAAGCATCGAGTTCCTCCACCAGCGCCGAGAAGTCGGCATTCGCTGCCTCGCGTCGCCGTTCTGCGGTCAGCCAATGCGCGACGATGTCCCGCTGCACCTCCGGTAGCGGGATCGGGACCCGAACCTTCTCGATCTGCGACGGCTGGATGCGCTTCCGGCCGGAGGTGCCACTGATCATGGAGTTCAGTATCCGCTTGAACGCGGCAGTCCGGAACAGAAGCTTGACGAAGACCGGATCCGCCTCACGCTCGTCCACTGCGTAAACCGGGAACTCCGAAGTGACACAGATGCGCTGGACGCCATCTGGCGCAAGCCCGATCGCGCCGTTGCGCACGTCGATCTTCGAGAAAACGACGTCCCCGGGATGAACGCGGAAGAGCCGCCCCTTCACGTCCGCAAGCCTCACCGGCGTGCGCGGTTCGACAGAACCGTCGAAGCGGATCGTCAGCATCGTCACGGAAGCGTCCGGCGGCAGCGTGTCGGACGCGGCCTCACACCGGCGGACGAGCGCCTCACCCAAGGGCCGGATCGCGTTCGGAGGCCAGTCCCAGTCCACCGCGAACTGGGCTGCAACGCTCCACACCTCCAAGCCGCCAAAGCCGGCGGTGAACGCTCGTCGGTGAAAGCCCATGTCCTTGCTCACGCGGCTCGATTCCCGATCCCGGCGATCGCACCCGGATCGTCGAGGAACTTCCGATACAACTCCAGACAGGTTGCGGCGCAGTCCGCTGGCTGGCTGTCGTTAGGGTAAAGTTCGTTCTCGTCATCTTCCCCCGTCGCGGAAATTCCCACCTTCTGCGCCTCGTACATGAAGATCGGGTAGTCGAACCGCTCCTTGAGCAGACGCTTCGCCTCGGCCAGCTGCCGCAACCGGGTGCTGCGCCGGAAGTCCGCAAGCTCCTTCTTGAGCACCCGGCAGCGCTCACCGTCCTTGGCCGTCTCTGCCTCTTCGATCTCGGCGTGGCGCCGGCCCAGCTCGTCCTCGACCTCGGCCGACTCCCGGCTCTCCAGCTCGGCCTCGGCCCCCTCACGGAGTTCGTCGAAACGGCGCTGCTCCTCCTCGGTGAACTTGCGCAGGAACAGCAGCGAACACTTTACGCTCGCTCCGGAACTGACGAAGGTGTCCTGCGGCAGGCTGACCACGGCGCTCAGGAAGGCGCGCGCCTGAATGAACTCCCGGACGTAAGCCAGCGAGGGGTTATTGAAAACCCCCTCTGGAAGGACGATGCCAAGGCGCCCGCCGGGCTTGAGGAGATTGAGGCAGCGCTCCACGAACAGCACCTCGGTCTTGATCTTGGACTTCGGGCTTCGAGGAAGCGCGAAGAGGCTGGCTATGGGCTGGTTTATTGCCGCACGCACACGATGGTGCGCTTCGCTGTAGCGCTCGCCGTATTCCTCGATATACAGGTCCCGCATGGCGACATCTTCGACAATGTCCGACTCGAGCACCTTGTCCATGGGCTCAACATTGGCACCGAATGGCGGGTTGGTGAGGACGATGTCGAAGCGCCCGTCGAAAATTCCATTCACGTTCAGGAACCCGTCGTGGTGGTGGACACCGCCGTGGCCGTCGCCGTGCATAATCATGTTCATCTTGCTGGTCCGGGCCATCCGGTCGTTGGCGTCCGTGCCGTAGATGCAACGATTCGATAGTTTCCAGAGGCGCGATCCCGGCCGCGTCTGATCGATTTGAGCCTGAATTTCGCGGTACTTCTCCTGAAGCTTTCGCGCCCTGTCCGCGTCGGAAACCAAAGTGTCCGATTCGACCTCGGCCCTGAACGCGTTGTACTCACGGTCGGCGTCGGCGAGGATTTTCTCGCGCACGATCTCGAACGTGCGGATCAGGAAGCCGCCCGAGCCGCTGGCCGGGTCGCAGACGATCTCGCCTTCCCGGGGGTCCACCATGTGGACCATGAACTCGACGATGCTGCGCGGCGTGAAGAACTGACCGATCTCGCCTCTGAAGGTCCGGCCGAGGAACCTCTCGAAGGCGACCCCCTTCACGTCCTCGCTTGTATCGGATAGGTTGTACTGTTCCAGCCGGCGCACGATCTCCTCACCCGTTGCGGGCTTCAGGTTGATGCGTTCGCTCTCTTCGAAGATCTTGTCGGCTGCATAGGTCTCCTTGGTCGACTGGAACAGGCTGTCGAGCGGATCGTCGTCGAGTAGGTCCCGCAGCAGGTCGACGCTGAACAGGTTCTTCTTCCGCCGCCGGGTCAACTGCCTTTCAAAGTGGACCTTGACGAACAGAACCTTCGTGATCTCGTCGAAAGCGGCCGCCGGGTCCTTCTTCTCCCGGTTGCGGATGACGTTGTGGCACTGGTGCAGGAGATCGGCGAACTCCTTTTCTTTGAAAACGCGGAGCTTCGAGATGAGTTTGTCGATGTCCCGGTCGGATGCGCCGCCGTGCGGAATGTTTTCAATTTCCTCGATGTCTCCCGGCACCTTGTCCTTTCTCACCCGCCAGTACTTCGTCTCCCGCGTATTGTGCGTTACGAAAAAGGGTGCGCCGTAGATCCGAGCGTAGCTCTCGCCCTGGTGGTAGTCCCCCTTCTTGATCGTGACGTTATCCGACTTGCACTCAACGATGATGAACGGGGCGTTTTCTTCCGCCTTGTCCTCCACGGTCTGCCAGATGACGAAATCCGCGCGGGCGGAGCCCGACCCGCGGCCGGTCACCTCCATCTCTTCCGCCATCTGATCGAGGACGAACTCGTACTCGTTGCACAGGGTCAGTAGGTACTCCTGGCGTACCGTTTCCTCCGGGGTCTCCACCAGCCACTTGCCGCGCACATGGCTCCAGATCAAACCCTTTCTTGCCTCCCTTCCGATTGTCAAGGCACTCATGTGCGTCCTCGCTCGTCAGCGGCAAGCTACGCCGGCAATCGCCGCTTCGGCTCTGCGCAACCGTAGATGGCTGGTGCCGCTTTCGACAACCGGATCGAAATTTCTTCGTCGTCGTCTGCCCAGGCTAGTTCTTGGGTAGTCGTGAAACGCAGTAACGGCCTTTCGTGCCTGTTCCCACCCGACGGCCCGGTCGTTCGTCGGCCCGTTACGAAACCGTCGAGGAAATTGGCAACGCTCCCAAGCTCGGTCAATCGCGAAGTCGCGAAGCCCGCCCAGATAGGCACGCAGCATCGGATCCACGCTCTTGGTTAGGTACGAACGGTCGACGGCGAGCACGCGGGCTTCGGTCCTGCTTCTCGATCTCGAAACAAAAGGAGTCGTCAACCGGACTGCGCTCGGAGGAGGTCGGCGACCCGTAGGGAGTGGCATCCAAGTGTTTCCAGCGGCCCGTCGGGCCGTCAGATTTCTCTGATCCACGCACCAACCATGGCATCGCTCGGGAATTTGCATAGGTAGCGGCGGCATCTCGCCGCTCAGGGACTGACAAGACCACGAGTTGTCGCCAATACATCTGATCAGGACAGAGGCAGCCAAGCGAGATTTCCATTCGCGATAAGAGACATGAAATGCTCCTCGATCTTGTGCGCGACAGACTGCGAGCTCACGAGCAGCCCGAGTTCGATGTTTCGTTCCTGCGCCGCTTCGGTAAAGTTCGCGGATGTAACGAGTGCCTCCCGGCCATCGATAACGACGCATTTGGCATGCATCGAACTGGCCGTACGGCCTGAAGGATCGAGCGACCGGGGGTCGTAGTAGACGCGGGGCAATCGCTTTCCGGGCCACTCGTTGCGCACGAATTCGTTCGCGAAGCGCCGGAGGATGTCGCGGTCGATGGAGGTATCGCTGTGCTGGCGGCGGACATCGATGCAAAGGGTTGCCTCCAGAGATTCGTCGTCGTCGAGCCGGTCGGCCAGGGTCTTGAACACGGATTTTCCCTGACGCACCGCGAAACCGACGGCCAACACTCGCTCCCGCGCCTTGCCGAACAGTTGCCGCATGACCACGCCGGTGTCGCGTGCGCCGCCGGTCGTATCCGGCCCGCTGACGACCACCTCGACGGGCAATGAGGAACCGCCGGTCGATTGTGCGCCGGCGGCGAAGGCACGAAGCAGGAGCGCGATGTGGCCGGGGGGCATGTCCCGTTGCGTGAGTTCCCCGAGGCATTGCGCCACCGTTGCGGCGTGAGCGGCAGCCATGTGGTCGCGCAGCGACAACGCAGTCATGGGCGGAGTCAGAAGGCCGGCCTCCAGCAGGTCTGCCAGACGGACGAGATCCTGACGATCAGCCGCCGCCAGGGCGTCGAATCTCATCACGACCCCTGCTCGGGCCGATCGAAGAACGCGGCATCCCCGAGACTGACGGTCGGCACGACAAGCGCCCGGTCGAGGAAATCGTTGCGCTGCTCGCAGCTCGTTTCGGCGATGAGCAGGCAACCGTGACAGGCCGCTCCTTGCAGCAAACCACCCTCAAGTTGAGAATCGGGCGCATGTTCCGCGCACACCGGGTCGTTGGAGCACAACCGCCCGTTTTCGACGGCGCGACGAAGATGGTCGCCAAGGCGTCGGCCGGTCTCCACCAAGCCGCCAAGCGTGCCTTCTGAGTCCGACGAGCCCGTGTAGATCAGGATGCCGTAACCGCCGTCGCCGGCATAGACGCGTTCGCGCAAAGAGCTGGCGGGGTAGCCGCAATCGAGCGCGATCGAGGTCATCAGCATGTGCGAGAGAGAGTGGAGCATGACATAGGCCAGTCCGGGAAACCCGTCTTCGGGGCGATGGCGCTCAGCCGCCCATGTGCGCCAGCCCTCCAGAAGCTGCCGTCCGCGATCCTGGACGCCAGGACGCGCCAGCCATCTCTCCACCGCCTCGGCCTTGAAGGAAAGAAAGATTCCCTCGCCACGGTTCTCGACCGCGGGCAGCCAGGTAATGGTTTCGGCGAGCGAGGCCCTGATAACGTCCAGATCAAGCTCGCCGTCCTTGTCCGGGCTGATCGCCTCGAAACGCGTAAACCCGAGCAGAGACACGACCTCGCGCAGCCGGTGTACCAGCACCAGCTTGTCGATAGCTGCCAGCAGCATGTCCTCGTCAGGATCCCAGGCAGCGCGCTCCAATGTGTCGGCAAAGAACCTGGAACGGGGATCGTTTTCACCGATGACGTTGTCGCCCTTGTCGAGTATCTCGAACTCGGCGGTCTTGACAGGAACGTCCTCCCGCTCTCCCTCGCCCTGTTGGCGGTGGAATTCGGCAAGCACGGTCTCGTCGGCGGTGTCGGCGAACGCGGCGTCGAGCTCCGGAATCATCCGGAAGTTCTGCAGTACGCCCAGATCGTCGGCCGCTTTCAGCCGATCGTAGTGCGCCGAGACTTTCGCGGCCAGCCCGGCGTCGAACTCCGGCAGGGAAATAACACTCATCGTCTGCGGGAAATACGCGTTGCTCGCCGTGCGCACGAGCAGCCGATAGGGTTCGCCACAGGCTTCGCGCGCGAATTGCCCGATCCACGGCCTCTTGCCCTCGCAGTGGCCAAGCGCGCCCGTGCCGGGGCTCGAAGCCTCGTAAAGCGAGCGCTCCTCGCCGCAATCGCAGACGCCGAAGGTGTCGCCGATGTCGGATCCCGTGCCGCGTTCCTCGAGCCAGAGCCGCCGCTCGCACGTCCTCCCGCTCTGATGGACGAACCGGCGCCAGTCCAGATCGTCGATATGGCCGCGCCGGCAGCCGCAGACGAACCGAACCGGGACCACCGACTTGCGCTTGCCGTCTTCGTCGCGGAACCGGCCCCTGTCCAGGTGGTCCCATCGCACCAGCCGGCGGCGGCGCCACTGCGGGTCGCGCGGCGAGGGTCTGGCGTCCTTGACAATGAACCAGGTCGGGAAAATGCGCGCGCCGACGGGCGCGATCTGGCGAGCGTTCTCCTCATGGCGCGGAGGCGTCCAGAGTTCAAGCGAGGGGAGGTCCAGCAAACGCCGCAGCTTGGCAGCAAGACGCGGCTCGTCGACCTTCTCCCGCCGCAGGTGGGACCACTCCTGAAGGCCGGAGACAATGATCGAGTAGTCGGGAAGGTCGATCATCGCTCCCGGCCCGTAGGTCGTGATCAACTGGCTCTGGCGAATTATGTTGTCAGCCATCGGGCGCCTACTCGATGTCCTGACCTTCGGGGGTCTTGATGCCGAGCAGCACGCCCGGTTCGACGTCGCGCAAAGAACGCGGCGCCCGGAACCGAAGCTGCGTGTCGTTGAGCACATCGCGGTCCGGGTCGATCATCTCGCGCAACAGGGGCGTTGACGTGCCGCTGTCTCGGGCCCGTGCATAGCCGAATGCCACTCCGCCCTGTCCGGCTTCGTGGGCGAGCCTCGCCCAATCGTCGACCAGGCTTTGCACGCGGTTTCCGACGTGAACGGCGAAGCCGTCGGGAAGTCCGTCGGCATGGTTGCGCGCCCGTTCGCCAACCGCCCTGGCCAGGCTTGCGGTCTCCGTGCCGTGGTTCTCGACGCTCCCCGCCGCCAGCATTGGCGTCAGCTCCGGGACACCGAGTCTTGCCAGGGCAACCGTGACCGCCGGCAGAGCGCGGTCCATGGCGCGCGGGGAGAACGGGGTGACGCTGGTCGCCTCGACGCCGCGATAGAAGGACTCGTGCCAAGCCGCGAATCGCTCGTAGTGGGAGCGGTCGCGCGGCTTGTGGACATTGAGAAGAGTCACGACCAGACCGGGTCGTGCGGGGTCGCGGCCGACTCGGCTTGTGGCCTGGATGTACTCGGCGGTGGTCTTCGGCTGACCGGAGACAAGCATCAGGCCAAGCCGCGTGATGTCGAGTCCGACGGAGATCATGTTCGTGGCCATGGCCACGTCCACATGGTCGCGGTCCGCGAAGCCCAGGGAGAGCCGGCGCTTGGCTTCGGCGACATTGGCGGTCCCGACACGCGAGGTCAGCTCGACCGGCTCGAAAGCGATCTGCCGGTTGGCGAATAGTCCGTCTGCCTCGTCGAGGCGTTTGCGATTGGCGTAGGTCAGGAGACGGGAACCGATCTCGTCCTCGACGATGCGCCGCGCGCTCCCCAGCTCGCGCAGAGCGTTGAAGTACGCGACGGCCGTCATGTACGGATCGGCGGGATTGATGCCGCCGCCTTGCGTTGCGGCGTCCCAGGCGGCCTGCGCCGCGGCCATCAGCGTGATCGTGCTTCGCAGGAAGATCACCTTCGGCCCTCGCCCTTGCGCGGCGATGCCGACATAGAGCCGTGGATCCACGTCCTGCTGCGGCGCCTGTTCCGCGAAGAATGAATCCCGCCGGTCGATACCTGGCGCCGGAAACACCGCGACCGACGATCGGCCGAAAAGGGCGCGAATCTGCTTTCGGGCGAGGCGTACGGTAGCGGTCGATGCAATCACCTTCGGACGTACTTCCCTGCCGTCGATGCGGCGTTGGCAGAGATGGTCCACGGCCGTTTCGTACAGCCCCGCCATGGTGCCGAGGGGCCCCGAGATGAGATGCAGCTCGTCCTGGATGATGAGATCGGGCGGGCGCGGATCGCTCGGATCTCCGCCCCGGAAGAATCGCGCCGTCTCTCCGCTCCACGGCATGGCGGCAAACTTGTCGGCGGTCGCGATCATGAAGGCGGGCACGCGATCGTAAATGGGCTCGTCCACCGCGACGATCGGCAGATGGCGCCTACTTCCCGCGAAGTCGCAACGCCGGCTCGCACAGCGCACCAACAGGTTTGTCGGGCTGTCGGTATCGGGCGTGAGCCAGAAGGAATGTTTGCTGAACTTCGTACCGCACCAGGGACACCGGTCCAGAGGCAACGGGGGATCGCAGGAAGTATCGCGCGCAAAACGCAGGGTCCGGGCGCGCGCGGTTTTGTCGGACGAATCGCCCTTTCGGCCCATGTAGTTGGGCGTAGCCGCGCGGCCCACCCAGAGCGCAATCTCGAACGGCCATGTGCCGAGCCGGTCCGGCGCGGCCTCGCGTTCCAGTTCGAGCGCGCAGATCACCGCCGCGGCACGCCCGAGCTGATCGAGGGTCAGGAGCCGGAGCGTGTAGCGCATCAGCACCGAGAGGCCGCGATGCACGGGGTCGGGATCGCGCAGCCGGCGAAGGACCAGCGTGAACGCCGCCAAGCCGAGATAGGCTTCCGTCTTGCCGCCGCCGGTGGGAAAGAAAAGGAGGTCGACGATCTCGCGCTCGACATGGGTGGGTTCGGCGATGCCGCGCAGGTTCATCAAGATGTAGGCGAGCTGGAAGGGGCGCCACACAGGCGGGTCAGCCGCCTCGGGCGCGATGTCCTCCTCCTGCGTCCTTCGCCGCCGGGCCGCCGCCGCCATGGCGCGGTTTGCGATGCAGAACGCGTCCAGCAGGTCGGGATCGTCGAGCAGGTCGATGCCGGCCTGGATGCGACCTGCCGCATCGGTAGCCCGCCTCACCAGCTCGTTGGCGACCTCCCTTCGTCGGCCCGAGAAGGCTTGTGCGTGTTCGCTCTGGCCTTCGATCCAACCACGATAAGCACTGACCAGCGGATCCAGCGACCGTTTGGCGTCCGCAGCATCGTTCAGCGCGCCCAGCGCCTCCATGCCAAACTCGACACCGGGGATATGCGACGGTTCCACGCGCTCCACCGCCGCATGGGGCATCCATTCGGTATGCACCCGACGACATTCGCCATTGGTCGTTTCGGCGCGCACTGAAACGTTGTGGCCGACGGCGTATTCCGCCGCGTCCCGGTAATGCAGGTCGGCGAGCCGCTCGTCCCAATCGTCGCTGTCCAGGCCGCGCGAGTCGTAGCGCGGGACGAAGGGCCTGTCCGTCTCCACCGTCATCTCGACCTGGAACGCGAAAGCGGTGTCCTGCACATCGTCGTCCTCAGTCGCCGGCCTTCGATTGACGACGAACAGGGAAACAGCGCGAGTGTCGAGAACGCCTTCTACTCCTCGTATCCGGGTTGGCCGAACCAGGCAGACAAGCTCGAGACCGCCGCTGTCCGGCACGTCGAACCGAACCGGCGTTCCGACTTGAACCGACTCAAGGTCGATATGGACCGTCGCCACACACGGTCGGCGGACCCATGGCGAAAATCGACGTCGAGTTGTTCCTGCGCTCCCTTCGCCGTCGGGTTCTTCGCTGACCTCTACGACATCGCTTGCCGTGTCTTCTTCAGGTGCGTAGTTGCCCCAGGAAAGCGCTATGCTGAGGCGTTTGGCGGTCGCGTCAGCCAAAGCGCCGAGCCCCATCGACGAGGGCAGAAATACGCGCTTGCTGGTGCCCCGCTCCGGAGCGCTGGCGTCGTCGCCTCCTTGCGTGGGCTCGGACGGTTCGTCGAGTTCCTCTTCGGCATCCTGGGCCCGCTGCGCGTCCGGTGCGCCGGTCGGTGCCAGAAAGCCGGTCAGGTACCAGCGGGATGGCGCATGTGGAAGGCGCTCGTGCTGATGAGCCTCGTCTCGGGGGCACGGACCAATCAGGTCGAGTCGTAACGCCTCCACCAGATAGTCGCGGACTGAGGCGCTGTCTTCGAAGGTTGGGGTAGAGGCCAAGCTCATGAGGCAGCCCTGGTATGGCCGGCCCGGAGGCGAACATCGCTGCGGGCGATCCGTTCCTGGACCGCACGCTCAGCGTTCAGGGCCAAGAGGCGCGCAAGTACATCATCGCGGACCGCATTCGGCCAGCGGTAGCGCCAAGGCTTCTTCTTCCTGCCCCAGGCCTCCTCGTCAATCTCGTAGTCGAGCAGAAATTCGCAGTCCGTCGGGATGTCGTCCCAGCCGTAGACGTGGAGCACGGCACGATCCATCTCCGCATGAAGCCGGCGCAGTTCCGCGATCCGAGTATCGCGTTCGTCCGGGTCGTGGAAACGGTTGTAGGTCTTCGTCATACCTTCGTCATTCTCGATCATCAGAGCCGCACGAAAGTCGTAATACGCCTCGCCAGCGGCTTCGAGCGCGGGATGGGCTTCCCAGCCGTCCGGAAAGGGGAAGGTCTCGAAGCAGTCGGAGGGGGTGTAACGCAGGTCATCCTTCATCGTTGGACCCAGGAATGCTGACCAGACTTGGTGAAATCGTGATTGAAGAATAGCAAATGAGGCATGGTCGGATAATGGAAACACTATTAGCGTGTGCGCGAAAACCATTTCGGATGGAAGGAAGGCTAGCGCCTGAACGTTCGAAGTCTGTGGGCTCACCAACACCCGATCCAGGCCTTCGATGGTGGCGTATAGGCCGGGCCGCTTCTCAGCATATTGCCACCAGCGTTCTCGGAGTGCCTTGCGGTTCTGAACATCGCGTTCCGGCTTGGCCCTCGCCTCGACGATGGCAAGCAACTCGGGCCAATCCGCAGCCACCAGCTCCGGGTAGTCCAATGGTACGATCCCATCGCGCCGCCAATCCCGGTGCTGGTCGTCGTTCGCGTCCCGCCAAGTCGCGCCCAGGTCCGCACGGTGCAGGGGCCAGTCCCAGAAGTTGATCACGTAGCGATGGTGCGCATGGGTCGGGCTGGTGTTGACCTCCTCACCGCCGATATAGGGAAAGATCACGTCCTGGTTCCCCGGGTTTTCTGCGATCAACCGTTCCATTTCGGCAATCGGCGTTGCGACCCCCTTGCCGTCCGTATCGTCGAAGGTGAAGCCCATCCCGAGAACGATGCTGCCCTGGAAGCTCTTGTCCTCGTTTGCCTTGAGCGATTCAGGATCGTCATGACCGCCCTCGTGGAACAGGAACGCGGTAATCCGGTCGGCCTCCTGCCCATCCAGCTCCCGAGGGCCGGGATCGACCCCCTTCGCGATGTGGACGACGCTTACCACCACAGCCGCGTCGCCCGGCCATGTGAGGCGGCGCTGCACACGGTAGATCTCGCCGCCGTGGTGGCAGATCCAACGCAATCCCGTCGAGCGCGTGTCGCCCTGTCCGATTGTATTGGTGGCAATGAGACCGAGCGATCCACCATCTCGCAAGAACCCGAACGCCCTCCGAAAAAAATGCGCCACGAGATCGGAGTTGCCATGGCTCTCGGCGTGTAGCCGCTTGAGCCAGTCAGGATAGGCGGCGGGATGCGCAGCGGCGATGGTGTTCTTGCCCGCAAACGGTGGATTACCCACTACCGCATCGAAACCCGGGTTCTCGCGCTCGAATACCTCGGGAAATTCGAACTCCCAATGGAACGCCGTCAATGGGCGCGCGGGTGCATCGCCCCCGGCAGTCTCACCCTGCTCCCTTATCTCCGGCAACAGCTCCGCGTAGCTGAGCCGCCTGCTCTCGCGTTCCTTCGGCTTCGCGCCTTCGAAGAACGCCGCCAATACCAGATCGCCGACGCGGCGAACGTTGCGGAGTTCGCGGTCGGCCTCGTCCAGTAGCTCCCGCAGCTCGTGCTCGGGTGCCTCGTCGCCGAGTTCGCGGATCAATTGGCGCAACTCGGAGACCCGCGCCAGTTGCCTTTGCACCTCCATGGTTTCTGTGCCCAACTGAAAGCGAGGCGCCTCGGCATCCCAGTGGAACCCCTCGATCTGTCTGCGAGTCAGGCCGACCAGAGAATCGCCGTGCCGCAAGGCGTGGTCGATGAACGTGAACTCGTGATCCCGAGCGAGCGTCACCAGCCATAGCGAAAGCCGCGCGAGGTCGATCGCCATGGGATTCTTGTCGACGCCGTAGAGGCATCTCTGGGCAACAAGACGCTGGGCGTGCAGCAGCTCGTCCTCGTCTGCGGGAAACTCCGGCGGGCCGCCGTGTATGCTCCAGGCTTCGACCAGTCGCGCCGAGAGTTGACGGCACACCTCGACCAGAAAGGCGCCCGACCCCGTCGCCGGGTCGAGAACCTTGAGATCGAGGATGTCATCCGGTCGAGCATCCGACCCCAGGCGTTCCAATACCGGACGCAAGGCTTCGGAAACGATCGGCTCGGTGAGGGTGCGCGGCGTGTAGTGGCTTCCGGACCGTCGGCGCTCGTCCGTGGGCTGAAGAACAGGCGTACCGCCGGGCACGATGTCCGGGGTCGCATCGCGATCGATCGCACGGTCGAACGCGGCCACGATATCTTCGAGCGTGGAGGCGTCGCGGAGTCCGGCGGCAGCGTTGCCCGTCAGTTTCCGGTCTGTCCGATCCTGAATCGACTTCGCACGCTTTCCGCCTTCCAGTTCGAGGACGCTGTCGAGATCGACGATGACTGCGGCGCCGGTCCGCTTCGGCGACGCCACGGCGATGGAGCGCCCGGTCGTAAGTTCGACGCGGAAGCCCATGACCGCCTCGTAGACCGAGCCAATCTGCTCGACATCGAGGGTGCGGTAGGACAAGCGTTCGCCGTCCAACACCATGAGAGACCGCAGCACATTCCAGACGGTCGCGTCAGGGACCATGGGAATCGCCGGGTCGCCGTCGGGCCCGCGTCCTTCGAGAAACGAAAACCGGTCCGGGTCGAACAGCGAACCCTTGCGCGCGACGAAAGTGAGCTTGTCGTGACCGCCGCCGCTGTGAATTAGCCGGAACAAGGCCAACAATTGCGCCCAGGCGCCGAAGCGCTGATCCATGGTGTCAGGCCACGCCGCCGCATCCGCGCGCAGCCGAGCGAACAGGCCGCCGAGGGAATAGTGCTGCTGGTAGACCGGGTGATCGGGCATGAGGCCACGGTCTTCGGCGTAGAGCGCGAAGACCAGCCGCATCAGAGTTGCAATCAGCCCGCCGTACAGATGATCGGGATCGCGCTGCGCCAGCTCCGTGGCGGTTCCGGCACCACGCGCCTCCGCCGACACGAAGCCGCGCAACAACTCGTGGAGCGCCGCGAGCACCTGTCGGGAAAGCCTAGTGGAAACCTCGGCCTGCGCATGGCGGCTCCTGGTGAGAAGGGCAGGAAGGCGAGCCTCGGGATCGCCCCCGAATAGCGCCTCTGCCGAAAGGAGCATGTCGAATGCGGCCAGGATAGGCCGGCCCGCAGGAAGCGCCATCTGGGCGAACACGAAAGTGGCATGCCCCGACGACTCACCCTTGGGCGCATGGATCAGGCGGATGCGCTCGTCGGTGCAGAGGAGCCCGATCGGAACGCCGGTCTCCCGTAGCAGTCGTTCGAAGCGGGCGTGGCGAGTCGCGTTCCAACCGGCGCCGTCATCCGGCGGCCGGTCGAGATCGGCGCCGCCGTCCTCCACGCGGACGAGCATCGTCCATTCTGTGTCCGAGTTCGTGTGCTGGTCGCCCGGCACCGCCCAAGTGGGTGCCAGCACAACCTGCAACTCCGGCAAAGAGATCTCGAGCGTCTCCCGATGGCTGGCCGCATTGACGAGGTCGTCGTCCTCCCAGCCCAGCCAGTCCAGGAACATCCGGCGCAGATCGGGCGCACGCCAGCGGGCCGTGGCGCCATTACCATCCTCTTCGAGCAGCTCGCGAAAGTCCCGCTGGCGCCCAGAGACATTGCGGTCGGGGACCACCTGGGCGTTGACCATGACAGTCGGCGCGACCACAAGGCCGACGGGCTGAACGAAGCCCAGCCATTCCTGGTGTGCGAAGATCAGGCTGCGGCGTTCTCGATCCGCCATGACCTAGCCTGTCCGCGGCCAGAGGTAGACGAGGCCGAGAGGATCGACACGGACGGCGCGCACTTTGTACGCATCGGCGATTCGGGCGGGTTCGGTCTCGAGCTCGGTCTCGATTGCTTCGAGGCGCCGTGTCCAGGCGCGACGGTCGGCATCGCGCTGGCGCCGTTCGGCCTCGTCGAAGTCGAATATCATTTGCCCATCGTCCTTGCCGGCCGCTTCGGCAATCCTCTTCCTTTGGCGCTCAAGCAGTGCGACCATGCTGCGCTGTTCGGTTTCCGACCGTTCGGCAAGCCGTTTCTTGGCAAGCTCCGCGACCTCGTCGGCGCGGCGTTCCAGATGCGGCAGCAGATCGCCGATATCGGCTTGCGCCGAAGCCGCGAGACGCGTCCGGACTGGATCGGTCACGTTATCCCGCCCCGCTTCGTCGAGCGCCGTCTGGAGAGAAACCAGCGTCGTCTGTTCGCCTGCCCGGCCGTAAGGCGTGAGCGGACCCTGTCGCCGCACGGGATCGATCCAGCGTGCCGTCACCGGCACGATCTCCTCGTGCAGGCGCGCTGCGCGCGGTCCGTAGACGGCGAGCCGGCCGAGCAGCACGACCCGCGGGATTGCATCCGGGGCGACCGTCAGACAGGCCTTGGACAAGTCGTGGTGAATCAGGCCCTGAGCAGTAAACCGGCCAAGGAGGCGCCGGGCCACCCGGTGCTCGAGATGCAGGTGCACGGCATTTTCGCCCAGACGTCCCGTGTCCTCGAAGGCCACCGGCCGGATGGGCGCTCGGCGGCGCCATTCCCCGAAGCTCTCGCCCCTTCGCTTCCGCGCGCGCAAAGAATCGAGCGCCGCGGTCCAGCCGGGATCGCTCGAAAGTACGTGATCGTCGGCCGGAAACTTGAACCGACGCGGGATGTCCAGCCCCTCCCTGTCCTCCTCATCGGCCTCCGCGATTGCGGGAGCGCCGGCGAGTCTCAGGCCCATCGAAAGAGTCTGGCGGAACTGCTGCGCGGTGAGACCGATATGGGTTCGCGACCGTTCCAGGCGAGTGCGCAGGCTATCCACTTCCTCGCGAAGCCTGTCCTGCCGAAGACGCGACTCTTCGAGCTCATCCTCAACGGTCCGCCGCAGTTCTCCGCCTGACAGGTCCCGGATGGAGGCCGAAAGACCGTCGATCCCGTCGCGGCGCATACCTTCCTTGCCGATCATCCGGGCAACTCGCGCTTCGAGCACTTTCGCGACGCTGCCGAGCTCTTCGCGAACCCGCTCCACCTTGTCCACCAGTACCTGCAGGACACGATCCTCCGGCCGTTGGAGAAAGACGAAATACCGGCAGAACACCTCGTCGGCGGGCTGCAATTTGCGGTCGATGCGGCCGTTGCGTTGATCGAGACGACCCGGGTTCCAGGGCAGGTCGAAGTGGAACAGATCCTGACAGTGGCGTTGCAGATTGAGGCCCTCCCGCGCCGCGTCGGTGGCGATGAGAATGCGCAGCGGATGGTCGCCCGGCTCGGCATTGAAGGCGTGCTTGATGTCTTCCCTCCTCTGCCGGGAAGTAGCCCCCGTGAAGGTCGCGATCCGTTCGCGCGCGTTGTCGGAATGCACGATAGCCTCGTTCAGACAGCGCTCGAGCCAGCGCCGCGTGTCTTCGTATTCGGTGAAGATGAGAAGCCGACGGTCGTTCCACTGCGGAGGTACCGCCCCGGGCGTCGATTGAACCGGGCACATGTTGGTGTCGATCCACTCGACGATCCTGCGCACGCGCGGATCGGCGTTGTAGCGGCTTGTCTCGGCGACCTCGCCCATCTCGCCGATGAGAGCGAGTTCACGCTGCAACGCCGTCCGTGTTTCGGCGCGTCGGCTGTCGGTCGATGCCGCTGTCGCCGCCGTCATCAGTTCGGCGAAGTCGAGCTCCGAAGGGTCGGATCGTTCTGGATCGTCCTGCGCGTCGGTTTCGGCATCGATACCGTCGTCGTGATCGGTCGTACCGACGCTCCCGTCGCTCGGTTCCCCGCCAACGGTCAGCCGTTCGAGATCGGACTGCAACTCGGCGGAAACCGCGATGGCCTCCGTGGCTCGCTCCAGCGCGCGTTCCACGCTCTTGCGATGTACCGCGAGAGTCTTGGCGAAGGCCTCGATGGATGACAGCAGGCGCTTTTGCAGCCCGCCGATTACCAGCGCGCCGGCGGCCTGCTTCGATCGTGTTTCGTCTTTCAGACGCTTCTCTCGTTCAAGCCTGTAGGCGTCGAGCATCCTCGGCAATACGAGTTCCGGCGCGTCCGACGGCAGCCCCTTAATTTCGACCGGAACTACCGTGCGCTTAGGAAAGCCGGCTTCGAGTGCCCGGATATCGGACTTGAGGCGACGGACAAGCACCTCGTCGAGTTGTCCCTTGAGCACCCGAACGCCTCGGCAAAATCGCTGTGGGTCGAGAATTTCGAGCAGGGCGGAGAAGCTGTTCGAATGCCCGTTGTGCGGCGTTGCCGAGAGGAACAGGCGATGCTCGAAACGGGGCGCGATGTCACGGATTGCCCGCGTGATCTGGGAATCGATGGCATAGCGCGCGCCGCTCGCGGGCGCCGCATTGTGCGCTTCATCGAGAATCAGGAGCGTTTGCGGCGCGAACTCGCCGAGCCAGTCGCGCAATCCCGAAGCGTAGACCTCGTCGACAAGCAGGCGGTGAGAAATCAAGAAGCGGGAGTGGGTCGTCCAAGGATTGATAGAGAAGCCGCGCTCGCGACGCATCCGCGTCACATACGTCCGGTCGAGAATAGTGAACGTGAGGCCAAAACGGGCCTCCATCTCGTCCTGCCACTGATCGAGCATCGCCGGCGGGCATGCGACCACAATCCGGTCGATGCGGCGGCGCAACAGCAGTTCGCGCGCGATGAGCCCCGCCTCGATGGTCTTGCCGAGACCGACATCGTCAGCAATGAACAGATTGACTCGCGGCAGCCGAAGCGCCTTGCGCAGCGGATCGAGCTGGTAGGCGTCGATGCGGATACCGGCGCGGAAGGGCGCCTGGAAGAGGTTAGGGTCGGTCGCCGTCACACAGTTCCACGACAGCGTGCGGAGATACGCGGCAAACAGCGCCGGTTCGTCGAAGCCCTTGTCGGCCACGGCGGACCAACCGTCGTCCTCGAGGATGCGGGCGTCCAGTTCGTACTCCCACAACACCGACAGCGGCTCGCCCTGCGCGTCGTCGTCGAGGCAGGACAGATCGACAAGCATGGCTTCATCGGGTGACGGAGGCGGCGTCACGTTCTCGACGAGGTAACGGCGCTGGCGGACCAGGGCGATGCGTCCGGGTTCGGGGGAGAGCACCGTCATGCCTTCGTCTCGTTGGCCCGGACCTGGATCAGGGCGCACCGTTCCATCAACCTGTCGAACGACTCGCTATCGTCGAGCAGCATGCCGTCGGCCAGCATTCGCGCGTAATCGTCGGCCAGAACGGCATGTGCGGCGCCGGAGGGAATCAGTTGCAGGGCACCGGAGACCGCAGCTTCATAGTCGATCCGTTCGCCGCGGACATCGTTTTCCGGGAAGAACATGGCCTTGTGGCGGGCAACCGACAGAGCGACGGAAGGGTCGGTCAGTGCCGCGGCCGCGATCCCCGCCTCGTCGAGGCGCGCAAGATCATGCCAGTGCCTCGACAGGCGCTCGCCGCGGCGCCGCTCCTGACGGCAGAAGACGTGGATGGCAGTCGCCTTCTCCCAGAATGTCCGCTCAGCCAACATGACGGTCGGATGCGCCTCGGGAAACGACAACTCGAGAATCCAGGCCGCCGCGTCGCACATAACGGGCCGGCTCACGTGCGGCTCGCCTGTCGATCGAGCGCCGAATTCGACTATGACTTCCGGGCGAACGAAACCGCTTTCCTCGAAGAGCGGCTCGTAACCTATATAGAGCCGATCCGCATCCGCTCGGACTCGTGCGACGAATCCGGCGCGGGAGAGCCCTTCTTCGACTATCGGGCAAGCCTGATCCCGGACCCATTCGCCGAGACGGGCGCGGATGGCTCGCGTCCAACGCTTCTCCTGACTGCGTGTAGGTGGCAGCGCCTCAACCCCGGAACCGGAAACGAGGTCGGGCGCGAAAGCACGGATGTCGTAGGTTATGTCAATGTCTTCCGAGAAACGCCGTATCGCACGCCATACCTTCGACAGCGACGTGCCGCCCTTGAAAGTCAGGTGCCCGGCAAACGGAGCCTCGAACAGGATACCGAGCGTCGCGACGACCCAGACATCCTTCTCCAGAAGGTGCGCCTTGTGACTGCCGTTCCGCTCCGCCACCTCCAGAGCGTCCCGCCTGTCGTCGGGCGAGAGGTCCTGGAATCGCGCCTCAGGCATGCGCGAGGTGGACGCTCACCGGCTCAGCCATCCAGATGGGCATCACCGCCCGCGCGGCTGCAAGCTCGTCCCGATCTTCCTCGGAGAGTGTCGGCAGAACCGCTTCGAGGCAATCCTCGACCTCTTCTGGACCGAGCCATGCCAGGGCGCGGATAACATCTCCCGCCTTGCAGTGCGGCGCCACCAGCTGCCAGCGCGGAGCGTGACGCAATTCGACGATGGACGAGCCCAAGTGCAGTCTGCGGTTGGGACCAGAAGTGAGATATACGGCACGCACCGGATTTTGTGTGGTCAGGCCCAGGCAATTTGCCGCCGCGCCGCCGCACGGCACGATGGTCTCGCCCCACATCTTGGCGAGTGCAGCGAGCACCTTGGCGACCCGGGGCGCCCGAGTGCCGAATCGGGTCTCGATGGGCCGCATGTAGACGCCCTGGAAAATCCGCATGAGAGCACCGGATCGCGCGAGGCGCGACAATGCCTGGTCGACTGCGGCCCGGTTGCCGAGGTGAAGCAGCGCGGCCGGACACAGCGGCGTCGCCTCCGGAAGGGCCTCGGCATGCTCCATGATGCGAGGGGAAAGGCCGCGCATGCGCGTATCTCCATACTCAGTCCGTCAGAAATCTAGTGGCAAGACTATCGGAATGTAACGCAGAAGGAAAGCATCCTGTACCGGAGACACGATGGTTCAAGAGGGCTTTTCAGGCAATTCCGGCGCGACCTGGGAGATGGTGCGGCTGATGGCCTCGATCTCGTCGTGGCGGCCGGCGCTTTCCATGTCCCGGATCGTCGCCTGCGCGGTGAACATGACCGAGCGCAGTAGATGGATTTCCGCCTCGGTGCGAGGCCATTCGCGCCTGTCGAGCGCCTCCAGGGCGAGGTCGATCACCAGTTCGTTTGACGTGCGCGTGGTTCCCCTGGCGGCGTTCTCGATCCGCTCCCACTGTTCCGGGAGCACGCGGATGCGCCTGACCTGCGTTCGATCAGTCGTTGCGGGCATGGTTCGGTCTCGATTCCGTTCGGTTTTCTGACGTAAACGAGCCCCTTTCCTGGCGATTCCTGCAAGGGACGAGGCCGTTTTCGGTGAGGAATCTACCGCGTTTCTGCCCGAGGCGAGACCGTTCGGCGCAGGTAACGTGTCCACTCGTGAGCCCCCGCTGGCGGCGGGTCCCGTCACAAAACGCGACCAGGCAGGCCATTGCCTACACCCCGCGGGAACACGGTCCGTGTCTCGTTCCGGGTCAGGGCCTCCATCCCGTTGATAATGAACCGCAATCTTCGTGTTACGGCGTGTTGCGCCCTGGTCGCGATTCGTGACGACTCTTCCCGGCACGCGGGAGCTACGCTCACGGACGAACGATCGCACCCGGCCGCAGCCCAGCGCATCTATACGTACCCCCGGAATCCCCTGCACTACCAGTGCGTTAGGTGTATGAACCGAGGCCGCCCCGGCGGTCGGGACAGCCAAATCGAGCAGCATTCATGTTCGGGAAATCGTCGCCGGCGATCATCGCCGGTCGGAGCCGCGCGGCGCTTGAGCGGCGGCGGTGGCGACACTTCGAAGGGACGAAGTGTCGAGCGCGGCGCCGACGGGAGCGCCGTCACCAGCCTCGGCACAAATGCCATTGGTCGTGCG
>MKWU01003114.1_pt1 | contig 22735 bp, 23 predicted proteins | sample 809101 | NCBI WGS metagenome assembly MKWU01 (sample SAMN05860141, study PRJNA318959) | sponge metagenome | host: Aplysina aerophoba | place: Slovenia: Piran, Adriatic Sea, Gulf of Piran | collected 2013-05-07 | reverse complement strand
GTCGGAGTTGGAGCGGGCGACCCCGCGTTCACGGTCCGAGATGAACGACCCGGGTGATGCCCGCCACGGCAACCTGCTCGTCGGATACCGAGCCGTAGTACCGGATCCGTCCCGCGCCCGCCGCCGACCCCGACAGGACCCCGCCGCTCATGGTGAGGACGACGTCGGAGGCGCCCTTGAGATCGACCTCGGCGTCCCTGACCGGGACACCCCGGAGGTCGATGGCGCTTGCCCCGGCCACGGACAGATCCAGCTCCTCGTAGCGCCCGTCGCGTCCTTCGAGCTGAACCGCCCCCGCAACGTCGATCGCGAGGCGATCGCCCCGGAACCCCGCGAGGGTAATGCTGGCCCCGCCCCGGAGCTCCAGCTCCTCGAGCGCGGGCATGACGATGTCCACCGACCCGGGCACGTCGTCCTCGCGCCACCACGAGCGCGGCCCTCCCCCCATCCGGAGGCGATTTCCGAGCACGTGCATCCGGACCGGTCTCTCCCGCTCCCCGGACCGGGACAGCGCGACCCTCCACTCGTCGCCCCGAGTGAGGTTGACCTGCCACCCACCGGCAATCTCGACCTCCGTGAACCCCGTCAGCTCGGCACTATCGAAGACCCGAGATCCCTCGACCACCGCGAAATGAGCCCGGGAAAGGGCGACTCGCCCGGCGACCGCCGTCACGACGACGACTCCGGCAAGTACGGCTCCAAACGATAGCAGTGCCTTGTGGCTTGGCTTCATGGCGTGTTTTCTCCGTTGTGACCGGAATGCTCCGCGCGAGGGTCCGACCCGGAAGGGTCAGCGGTCGTTTCGGGCAAAGTGCCCGGCAAGCTCGTCGGGCCCGATTTCGAGGAGCTGCATGGTTCGAACGATCCGCGGCAACTCGTCGCGCAGGAACTCGTCCTTCATCTCCCGCAACGCCCGTTCCCGGGCTTCGTCGCTCACGAAGTAGCCGAGCCCCCTCCGGCTCGAGATGATTCCCCGGTCCGTCAGCCGCTGATAGCTCTTCGTCACCGTGTTCGGATTCACCCCGAGCTCGACGGCAAGCTCGCGAATGGACGGGATGCGTTCCCCCGGGAGCCAGTCGCCCTCGACGACCCGCTCGCGGATCTGGTCCGCAATCTGCAGGTAGATGCCCTTGGGCTCGCTAAACTCCATCGCTGACCTGGACCTCTTTCACGCGCAGCCACGCGATCCACCAGCACGCGGCGGCGACGAGCAGGGCGGTTGCGACAAGGGCCGCTTGCGTGCCGATACCGGCTGCGCCCTCCAACTGACCGAGCGCGAACAGGACGTCCCCGACATCCACCCGGTAGCCCGCAGACACGACGTGCAGGGTGACGGCGGTGAACGCGACGAATGCCGCCGTCGCGAGGGTGAGGGCGAGCGTGGTCTTGACGAAGTGCGCGCGCCGGAACCATGCGCCGCCCAGGAAGTAGAACGACTGGAGAAAGAAGTAGACGAGGATCCATTCCAGGACGGCGGGTTCGAACGGATTGAAGAACGAGTAGCGGCCGCCCGAGAGAAGGAGATTGAGCGTCTCGACGACCAGCGACACGAGTGCGGTGAACGCGAGCAGGAACGAAGCGAGGCCGATGGTGACCGCAAGCAGGCGGGCGAGCGTCTTCTCGAGGCTCGAGGCGGGAACGAGGAGGAATGCCTCGTTCCGGGTCCGGTCGTGCAGCGGCCGAAACGCACGGCTCGACGCGACGAGCCCCCAGGCGAAGAGCGCCAGCCCGAAGAAGGTGCGGTAGAAGCCCCCGCCGAACAGAATCCATCCCTGCGTGACGAGCGCGGCGACCAGGATGACTCCGGCGAGCGCGCCGAAGACCACGAGCAGGGAACGGTAGCCGGCGACGAAGTCGCCTCGAATCAGCAGCCAGAGCCGGTGCGAAGAGAAGACTTCGCTCATGTCCGTTCCTCCGTGGGAAAGATGGCGGCGCAGGCACCCGGGTTCGTGATGACGGCCTTGAAGAGAAGCTCGAGATCCAGGTGTTGGTCGCCCGCGCTCCGGTCGCGGCGCACGGTCGCGAAGCCGCCCACCGCCGGCTCGTGATAGATCAGCCCGTCGGTGTCCTCGTCCGGCCGATGCGCCTCGCGGGCCGTTCGCAGGCTGGCGCTCGCCGCGGCGAGGCTCCGGTTGAAGAGGACCCTGCCCTCGTGAAGTATCACGAGGCGGTCGATGAGCGACTCCACGTCGCGCACCTGGTGGGTGGCGACCACGAACGTTCGGTCGTCGCTCAACGCTTCCGCGACCAGGCGGCGAAACAGGCCCTTGGCGGGGATGTCGAGACCATTGGTCGGTTCGTCCAGGACGAGGAGAGAGGCGCCGGACGCGAGCCCGAACGAGAGCAGAAACTTCTTCTGCTGCCCGTGCGAGAGATGCGGCAGCCTGCGCCCCTTCGGAACCTCGAGCTCCTCGACGCAGCGGGCCATGCGCTCGTGGTCGAACCCCGGATAGAAGGGGGCGCGCACCGCGACGAAGTCCCCTGCGTCGAGCGATGGAACGTTGAGCGCCTCGGGGAGCACGAAGATCCGGGAGAGAAGTCCGGGCCGGCGGCGGCCCGGATCCTGGCCGAGCACCCGGACCCGCCCCGAGCGGGGGAAGAGGAGACCGGTCATGAGACGGAGCAGGGTCGACTTTCCCGCCCCGTTCAGGCCGAGCAGGCCGTAGATGTTGCCAGGCTCGAGAACGAGATCGACATTGCGAAAGAGCTCCTCGCGGCCGTAGCCGAAGCGAAGCTGTTCCATCTGCACCATGTTCCGTCTTCCGCTGTTGTGTACTAGTAACCTAGTACACTAGGAAGAAGCTGTCAATCCACCGGTTCAACGGCGCTTACGGGCTAGAATCAAGTGAAGCCGCGGGCCGGCCGCAACCGCGCCCGGTCAACCGGATGGGGAGGACGGCGCAATGGAGTACCGGTATCTCGGGCGGACCGGCGTCGAGGTTTCTCCCGTCTGCCTCGGCTCGGACGACTTCGGCGACGGCACCCCGCCCGACCTCGCCGAAAAGCTCATCCTCCGTTCGCTCGACGCCGGCATCAACCTCATCGACACCGGGAACCTCTACGCGGGCGGGACGAGCGAGGCGATCATCGGAAAGTGCCTCGCCGACAGCGGGCGCCGGAACGAGGTCCTCATCTCGACCAAGATCGACCACGCGCCCCGGAAGATCGGCGTCTCGCTGGACGAGCACGTTCCCCGGATGCCGCCGAACGTCCAGGGAAACTCGCGCCTCAACATCATCCGGGCGTGCGAGCTGTCGCTGAAGGCGCTCCGGACCGACTGGATCGATCTCCTCCAGGTGCACCGCTACGACTCGCGGTTCCACATCGAGGAGACCCTCGGCGCGCTCACCGACCTCGTCCGCCAGGGCAAGGTGCGCTACGCGGGCTGCTCCACCTTCCCTGCCTGGAAGCTGATGCACGCCCTCATGCTGAGCGAGATGAAGGGCTACGTCCGATTCGTGAACGAGGAATCCCCGTACAACCTCCTCGACCGGCGCATCGAGAACGAGCTGGTGCCGCTCGCGCGCGAGCACGGCGTGGGGCTGCTGACGTGGTCACCGCTCGCGCACGGCATGCTGACCGGCGCCTACGCGGAAGCGGATTCGTACCCGAAGAACACCCGCGCGGGGCGCCGGGGGGCGTTCTACGCGGCGCGAGTCACCGCCGAGGGCATCCGGATCGGACGGGCATTCGGCGCGCTTGCGCGCGACGCCGGACTGAGCCCCGCCCAGCTCGCCGTGCTCTGGTGCAAGGACCAGCCGGGGATCACCGCGCCGCTCGTCGGCGCGGGCAGCATGGCGCACCTCGAGGAGCTGCTCGCCGTCATGGAGATGACCCTGGACGACTCGCTCCGGGAAGCCTGCGACACGCTGGTCCCGCCCGGGACCCACGTCGCGGACTTCCTCAACACCTCCGGCTGGATGAAGACCTCGATCGGCTGATCGATTCCGAAACGCGGCCTGGAATCGGGCGGGAAGCCCGGCCCCGGACTCGACCCGGATCAGGGGGGACCGGCGCACCGCCGGACCCGCGGTGCGCGTGGCGGAAGGACGGCCGGGCGGCCGCCATCCGCCACCCGAGACTAGTCCGCCGCCGCGCGACCCTCCGGACGCACTTCGGACCACACCTCGTCGAGGGCGTTTCCCACCGCGCCCGCGATCTCGTCCACCTCCGCCTCCTTGACGATGAGGGGCGGGCAGAGAGCGAGACGGTCGCCGAGGGCCCGGGAGATGAGCCCGTGGCGAAGGGCCGCCCGCTGGATGCGGTCCCCGATCCGTACGTTCGGATCGAACGCTTCGCGGGTGCCCTTGTCCTTCACGATCTCGAGGCCGGCGAGGAGGCCGACGCCGCTCACTTCACCGACGAGCGGATGGTCGGCAAGGGCACCGATCTTCGACTGGAAGTACGGCGCGACCCGCCGGACGTGCCCCAGGACGTCGCGCTCCTCGTAGATCTTCAGGGTCTCGAGGGCCACCGCGCTCGTCACCGGGTGGCCGCTGTACGTGTAGCCGTGCCCGAAGATTCCGATCTTCTCGCTCTCCGCCAGCATGGATTCGTAGATCGCCTCGGAGATCATCAGGGCGGAGATCGGCATGTACGAGGCCGAAAGGGCCTTGGCGCAGGTCAGCATGTCCGGCTTCAGATCGAAGGTCTCGCTCCCCCAGCGGTTGCCGGTCCGCCCGAAGCCGCAAATCACCTCGTCCGCGACGAAGAGCATGTCGTACTTCCTGAGCACCGCCTGGATCTTCTCGAAATAGGTGCGAGGCGGCACGATCACGCCGCCCGCTCCCTGCACCGGCTCGGCGAAGAAGGCGGCACAGGTGTCGGGCCCCTCGGCGAGAATCATCTCCTCGAGACGCTCGGCCATGCGGGTCGCGAACGCCTCCTCGCTCTCCCCCGCCTCCGCGAGCTTGTAGTAGTGGGGATGGTCGGTATGCCGGAACCGGTCGAGGGGCAGGTCGAAGTCGGCGTGCATGAGGGCCTGTCCGGAGAGGCTCACCGACGCTGCCGTCGTGCCGTGATACCCCTTCGCGCGGCCGATGATCTTCTTCTTCTTCGGCTTCCCGATGGCGTTGTGGTAGTACCAGACGAGCTTGATCGCGGTGTCGTTGGCCTCGGAGCCGGAAGACTGGAACAGCACCTTGGACATCTTGACCGGGGCGATCGCGATGAGCTTCTCGGCAAGGTCGATGCTCTGCGGGTGCGAACGTCCGTTGAAGGTGTGGTAGTACGGCAGGGTCTTCATCTGCTCGTAGGCCACCTCCGCGAGCCGCCCCTCGCTGAAGCCGAGCGAGGCGCACCACAACCCGGCCATTCCCTCGAGATAGCGCGTGCCGGAGTCGTCGTAGACGTAGACGCCTTCGCCCCGCTCCACCACGAGCGGGCCTTCCGTCTGGTGGAGCCGCAGATTGGTCTGGGGGTGCACCTGGTAGGCGATGTCGCGCGCCTGTGCGGAGTTGGCCGCCATGATTCTTCCTCCGTTTGAAGCGAGGGCGGCGGCGGGCGGGCGCCGCCGCCGCCGCAATTCGATTCCGCAAGACTAACCGTAGATGAGGGACGGTAACCAGAGGGCGAGCTGGGGAAACGTGAGGACCGCGACGAGCCCGATGAGCTGAATCACCATGAACTGCATCATGCCGATGTAGATGTCCTTGAGGTCCCACTCCGGGACCGCCCCCTTGAGGAAATAGGCGGAAAGCGCCACCGGCGGGGACAGCCACGCCGTCTGCAGGTTCACCGCGACCAGGATCCCGAACCAGGTGAGGTTGATCCCCATCTTGTCGAGGAGCGGGATCAGGATGGGCACGATGATGAGCACGATCGGCACCCATTCGAGCGGCCACCCGAGCAGGAAGATGAGCGCCATCACGATGAGCAGCACCTGGACCTGGGTCAGCTCCCAGTCGAGGAGCATGTTGGTCAGCATGGTGGGTGTGCCGAGGCGCGAGAACACCGCCCCGAAGAAGTTCGAGGCGGCCACCAGGAACAGGATGAGGACCGAGATCTCGAGGGTCTTGATGAGCGCGTCCGAGAAGCGCTTCGAGGTCAGCTTGCCGTAGGCGGCGGTGAGCACGAGGGCGCCGAACGCCCCGCAGGCGGCCCCTTCCGTCGGGGTCGCCCAGCCGAAGAGGATCGAGCCGAGCGCGAAGCCGACGAGCGCGGCCGGCGGCACGAGGCCCTGGGAGAACTCGCGAAGCACGATCCGGAAGCTCTCGGGGTGCTCCTCCTTCGGAAGCGGCGGCCCCAGCTCCGGATTGAGCCAGCACCGGACCAGGGAATACGCGGTATAGAGGAAGGCGAGCAGCAGCCCCGGGACGATTGCCGCCGCGAAGAGGTCCGTGACCGGCACCTCGAGCACCGGCCCGAGGACCACCAGCATGATGGAGGGCGGGATCAGGATACCGAGCGTGCCCCCGGCGGTGATCGTTCCGGCCGCGAGCCGCACGTCGTAGCCCGAACGGTTCATGGTCTTCGCGGCCATGATGCCGAGGATGGTGACCGACGCTCCGACGATTCCCGTCGCGGCCGCGAAGATGGTGGAGACGAAGAGCACCGCGATGTAGAGGGAGCCGCGGGTCGAGGCCAGCATGAGCTGAACGGACCGGAACAGCCGCTCCATGAGGCCCGCCTGCTCCATCATGATCCCCATGAAGACGAAAAGGGGCACGGCGGCGAGGGTCTGCTCCAGCATCACGCTGTTGAACTGAAGGGTCATCAGGTAGAAGACGAGGTCCCCGAAACCCCAGTACCCGAACGCGAGCCCGAGGAAGATGAGCGTGAACGAGATGGGAAAGCCCACGAAGATCGCGAGCAGCATGACCGCGATCATGAGCGCGCCGATGAGCTCCGAGCTCATTGCGGCCAGCGATTCGAGCGAATGGCGTAGATGCTCTTCAGGAGCTCCGACACGCCCTGGACGAGGAGGAGCACGGCCCCCACCGGCATGGCGGTCCGAAGGGGCGCGAGCGGCGCCATCCACGCGGTGTCCATGCTGCGCTCGCCGCGGACCCAGGCGACGGCGGCGTATTCGTACGAAACCCACGCGAAGAAGATGAGGGCCGGAAAGTAAAAGAGCACGTAGAGGGCCGCATCGACCATGCCTTGCCGGCGCGGCGGCCAATTGCGGTAGAGGAAGTCGGCCCGGATGTGCACCCCCTTGGAGAGGGCGTAGCCCGCGCCGAGCATGAACATCGCTCCGCAGAGCATGCGCGAGATGTCGTAGGCCCACATGGTGGGCGCGACGAAGAGCTTGCGCGCGACCACCTCGTAGACCATCGCCGCCATGAGGGGGACGAGCATCCAGCAGATGATGCGCCCCGCGATTCGGCTCGCGGCGTCGATCCGGTATATCAGCGCGCCCATCCAGGGCGGCATGTCGTCGGGCATCCGGCCCGGAGGCCCGGCGCGCCGCCCCGCGATCAGCTCGTCAGTGAATTCGGTCCGATCCGGTTCCACGCGCGGCGTTCCTGATTCTTCAACCGGATGTTCGGGAGGGCGCGCGCATGCGGCGGATCCGGCGCAACGGTGAGCAGCGAGGAACCGGGGCGCCGTGGCCGGCGCCCCTTCGCGTCCACCCGCCGCCCGGCGCCCCCGTCAGGAGGCGACCGGAGGCGGACGGCCCGGGTCCGGACCTACTGCTGCGACTTCGCGAACGCCATCCCGAGGCTCGCGTTCGACATCTGGGCGCCCGCCCAGAACGGTACCGCGATCTCCGCGAACGCTTTCTGCGAATCCCACACTTCCTTGAAGAACTCGTTCTCGGCCGCGTTCTTCTCGAGCGAGGCGCGGGCCGCATCCATGTAGGCGACGAAGTAGTCGGCGGGGGTATCGTGGAGCTGCACCCCGTGGTTCTCGGTCAGGTCCTTGAGCGCCTTGCCGTTCTCGAAGATGCGATAGCCGAGGGCCTTGATGAGCGAGGCGTTGGCCGCCACCTCGATGGCCTTCTGCTGGTGCGGGGTGAGGCTCCGGTAGACATCGCCGTTGATGTAGATGTCCGCGTTGACCACGACCTGGTGCAGCCCCTGCAGGTAATAGTGCTTGAGCACCTTGTGCAGTCCGAACACGCTGTCCGGCTTCGGGCAGCACCACTCGGCCGCGTCGATGGTGCCCTTCTCCAGGGCGGGCAGGATGTCGCCGCCGCCCATTGCCACCGAGGCAACTCCGATGTCCTTGTAGGTCTGGCCCGGAATGCCCGGCGGGGTACGGAAGCGGTACTTGCGGAAATCGTCCATCGAGTTGATGGGCTCACGGAACCAGCCGAGCGCCTCGGGCCCGACCGGCTGCAGCATGAAGCCCTTGACGTTGACCCCCATCTCGTCCCAGAGCCGGTCATAGAGCTCCTTGCCGCCGCCGTAGAGGAACCAGGAAATGAACGCGATGTTGTCGATGCCGACCCCTGCGCCCGCGACCGGAGAGCCGAAGAGCATGGCCGCCGGGTGCTTGCCGGACCAGTAGTGGGTCCACGCGAAGCCGCCCTCGACGAGGCCCTTGTCGACCGCGTCGAGCGTCTCGCGCACCCCGACGACCGCGCCGGCCGGAAGCACCTCGATCACCACCTCGCCATTGGTGAGCGCCTTCACGTCGTCGGCGAACGCGTTGAGCATGACGACTTCGTCCGCCTTGGTGGGGATGACGGACTGGACGCGGATCCGCGTCTCGGCTGCGGCCGGGCCGCTGGCGAGGCCGGCGGCCATCGCGATGGCCGCGAAGACCACGGGTAGGGACTTCCTCGGAATGGACATGGTGTTCTCTCCTTCAGGGAGACGGGTGGGAAATGGACCGCCGGGACCGGCGAAGCCCAAGAGAACGGATTTGATCGAACGCAGCCGGATTCTGGTTGCGCGCCGAGTGAAGGTCAAGGATTCGGCGAGTCGCCCGGGGGAGGCGCTCGGCCCGCGCGCTCAAAAGCCCTCGAGGCCGGGATCGATCTGGACTCCGAAGGTGTTTAGGGCCATCGACACCAGGTGATACTGTCCGACCGCGAAGACGAAGTCCATGAGCTGCTCCTCGGACCAGACCGCGGCGAGCGCCGCCCAGGTCTCGTCGCGGACGAACGAGTCCTCGTGCAGCTCGTCCGTGGCGCGGAGGATCGCGGACTCGTGCGCGGTCCAGCCGGGCGCGTCGGGGCCTGCCTTGATGCGCTCGATCTCCGCGTCGTCGAGCCCGCACTGCCGGCCGATGACCACGTGCTGCGCCCACTCGTACTCCGCCCGGCAAAGCCATCCCACCCTGAGAATCGCGATCTCGCGCTCGCGCGGCGGAAGCGACGACTTGACGAGAACGTGGCCCGCGAAGACGTTCCATCGCTTGAGGAGCTTTGGATGGCGGACCAGGGTCTTCGTGATGTTGAGCAGTCCGGCATCGCCCGGCGATGCCTTGATCGCGATCTCGCGCTGCTCGTCGTCGAGCCGGGCGGGATCGAGGGGCGGAACGCGGGGCTCGGACAATCGCATCGCGGGGGATTCCTCGAGTGTGCCGGAGGGCTGGATCGCGGATTATAGGGATGCGGCTCGTGACCCGTGGTCATCGCTCCCGATGCCGGGATTTATTTCCGTTCAGGACATTGATATTTGTCACTTAACGGCATGTCCAACTCATCCGGAAAGGATGCCGGCAGATTCAGGGTCGAGAGCCAACCGGATGGTACGATGCGGGCATGGACATGGGGGTAGTCTCCAGTCTCGTCGGGACCGTAGCGGTCGGAGCCGCCCTCGCCACCCTCATCGTGCGGCTGATTCGCGGCATCGAGAAGCAGATCGACACGTTGCGCGACGACGTCCGGGAGCTGCGACAGGAAAAGGCCGGGCTCCGCGACCGCGTGTCCCGAATCGAAGGACTGCTCGAGGGGCTGCGCGAAGCGATCGCCGGAAGACACGCCGCCGCCGACTGAGCCCCCGGTCGCGCGCCCCGGACCGGAGAATTCTCAGCTCATCACCTCGCCGCCGTCGATGTTGAGGGTCTGTCCGCTCATGTGATCGGAGGCGGCGGACGCGAGGAACCCCGCGACGGCGGCGATGTCGTTCGGGGTCGCGGCCCGCCCGGTGGGCACGCGGCGCACCCGCCGGCGTTTCGGTTCCCCGACCTCCATCCCCCGTTGCTTCGCGGTCTGCTCGTCGATGAGCGTCCACATGTCCGTGTCGACCATGCCGGGGGCGAGGGCGTTCACGGTGACCCCGGTCCTCGCGAGCGACGCGGCCATCGAGCGGGTGAGGGACATTACGGCCGCCTTGCTCGCGGCATAGGCCGCGCTGTACGGAATCCCGAGACGGGCGGCGATGGATGCGGTGTTGACGATCTTGCCGCGGCCCCGCTCCACCATGTGGCGCGCGACCACCTGTCCGCACAGGAACACGCCCTTCGCGTTGACGGCCATGATCCGGTCGAAGTCCTCGTCCTCGATGTCGAGGAAGTCGTGCACCTTGATGATGCCCGCGTTGTTGAAGAGGATGTCGATGGCGCCGAGCTCCCGGACGGTGGTGTCGACCATCCGCTCGACGGCGGACCGGTCGGTGACGTCGATGGTGAGGCCGAGCGCGCGCCGCCCGTGCGCCTCCACCGCTTGCACCGCCTGCGCAAGCTCCGTTTCGCGAACGTCGACGATCGCCACGTCCGCCCCGTCCTGCGCCACGCGCTCGGCGATCGCTCGCCCGATGCCGCGCGCGCCACCCGTGACGAGCGCCACCTGTCCGTCAAGACTCATCTTCTTCCTCCTGCTTCGATTCTCGTGACACGGGTCCCGCGCGCTGACGCCCGCCTGCCCATCCCTTTCCCGTCCGACCGGCGAAGGACGTGCCTCGCGCTTCGGCCGGCAGCTTCCGGCCCCCGTCCGGCACCGCTCGTCGGCACGCCTTCGCAATCGCGTCCGGGCGGCTACACTTTGCCACAGGATCCGGAGCCGCCGGGACGGACGCGATGGCCGGGGACGACGACCGCAGCACCGAACGGGCCGAAATGGTCGAGCAGATCATGCTGCACGGCCAGGTGGCGGCCGGTGAGCGGGGCGGCATCACGCTCTCGCCGCGGGTGCTCCAGGCGATGGGAACGGTGCCCCGGCACGAGTTCGTGCCGGAAGAGGTTTCGGAGTTCGCCTATGCCGATTCGCCACTTCCCATCGGCCAGGGAAAGACCATCTCGCAACCGTTCATCGTGGCCCTCATGGTCGAGCTCCTCGACATCCAGCCCGAGGATCGGGTGCTCGAGGTCGGGACCGGCCTCGGCTATCACGCCGCGGTCCTCGCCTCGCTCGCCGGCGAGGTGTACACCGTGGAGCTGATTCCGGAGCTCGCCGAATCCGCCGCCGGCCGCCTCGTCCGGGCCGGCGCCGCGAACGTCACGGTGCGGGCCGGAGACGGCGGGCGCGGATGGAAGGAGCACGCCCCGTTCGACAAGATCAGCGCGGCGGCGGCACCCGAGCACGTTCCGCCCGCGCTTCTCGAGCAGCTTCGGCCCGGCGGGCGTCTCGTGCTGCCGCTCGGTCCGTTCGACGAGCAGACCCTGGTGCTCATGACCCGGGACGAGGACGGGGACACGACGACGACGCGGATCCTGCCGGTGCGCTTCTCGACTCTCACCCTCACCCACTGAGCGTTTGCGCATCACGACGGAGAACGACGACATGGGCGAACGGATGCTCGAAGGCAAGGTCATCCTGGTTACCGGCGCGGGGCGCGGGATTGGACGCGACATCTCGATCCTGGCCGCGCGGCACGGCGCGAAGGTGGTGGTGAACGACCTTGGGGGAACCGAGAAGGGCGAGGGTGGCGATCGCGTGCCGGCCCTCGAGGCGGTCGCCGAGATCCGGGACGCGGGCGGCGAGGCGGTCGCCAACTTCGACTCCGTCACGGACTTCGCGGCGGCCGAGAACATGGTCGCCCAGGCGGTTGGCGAGTTCGGGCGCCTCGACGGGGTGGTCAACAACGCGGGGATCCTCCGCGACGTCATCTTTCACCGGATGACCGAGGACGACTGGGATGCGGTCATCGGCGTGCATCTCAAGGGCTCGTTCAACGTGGCGCGGGCCGCCGCGACCCACTTCCGCGCCCGCGAGGCGGGCGCGTTCGTGCACATGACCTCCACGTCGGGGCTCGTCGGCAACTTCGGACAGGCGAACTACGCGGCCGCCAAGCTCGGCATCGTCGGGCTCTCGAAGTCGATCGCGCTCGACATGGCGCGCTTCAACGTGCGCTCGAACTGCATCTCCCCCTTCGCCTGGAGCCGGCTCATCGGCACCATCCCCATCGCCGACGATGCGCAGGCGGCCCGCGTCGAGAAGATCAAGCAGATGACCCCGGCCAAGATCGCGCCCGTCGCGGTGTTCCTCCTCTCCGAAGCCGCGGCAGGGGTGAGCGGCCAGATCTTCGCGGTGCGCAACAACGAGATCCTCCTCATGAGCCAGTCACGGCCGCTCCGCTCGGTGCAGCGATCGGACGGCTGGACTCCCGAGGCGGTGGCGGAGCATGCCCATCCCGCCCTCGCCGCCCACTACTTCCCTCTCGACCGGAGCCAGGACGTCTTCCACTGGGATCCCGTCTGAGCGCTCGAGCACTCGACCCCGGCACGAGATCGGGTCGCTGCGCGGTGACCTGACGGGGCTTCCGGAGACGTTCCTGCATTGCCGGCGAGCCGGCCCGGGATTCGCGAATGGACGGCCCATCCGGAGGAGAGGGTGAGTGCGCTCGCCGGCAAATGGCCGCCGAAGCCGGCCGGGAGCGCGGCCCGGCACCGCTTTCAGACCGACGGGCGCGGCCGCGGACCGGAGGGGTTCCCGGCTCCACCACGTCGCACGAGCTCACGCAGCGTGCGGACGGTGGCCGTGTCGCCCGAGGTGTCGACCCTCGCGAGACCGGCCGGCTGGGGCTTGCGCAGCACCTGGTCCACGGCGCCGGCAATGGACCGTGCATCGAGCCGGTCCTCGCCGACCACCTCGATGAGCCCCTGCGCGGCGAGAAGGTTCGCGCGCAGGGTCTGCTCGCTCTCGAGCCCGCCCGCGTAGGGCACGACGACCGCCCGGACCCCTGCGTCCAGCACCTCCATCAGGGTGTTGTACCCCCCCTGGGAAATGGACAGGCGCGCGCCGCCGAGCAGGGTCCGGAAGTCCGGGCGGAACCGCTCGACGACCACCCCGTCCGGCGCGCGCGAGGCGAGCGACCGGAACTCCGACTCCGGCAGGTTCGCTCCCGCCAGCAGGCGCCAGCCGAGATCCGCCAGCCGGGTCAGGGGACGGGCCGCGAGCGCCGCTTCGAGGAGCCTTCCACCCACCGCGCCGCCGCCCGCGGAGACGATGACCTCGCCCTCTCCCCCCGCGGCGTCTCGCCCGGGGCGCGCCGGCGGTCCATCGGACCGCGCCACCACGTAGCCGGTGTAGGCGATCCGGTCCGCAATCTCGGCCGCGTGGGGGAAGGTCGCGTCGAACGTGACGAAACGCGGGTCGCCGTGCACGAGGACCCGGTCGTAGTACCGGCGCACGAGCTCGAGCATCTCCCGGTTGCGCTCGGGCTTCGGCGACTCCACGAGGATGTCCCGCACCGAGCACACGATTCGCGGCCGTCCGCGGCGCGCGCGCTCCTCGGCGCAGCGATCGAGGAGCGGCAGCAGCTCGAACCGGAGCTGGCGGCGGCCGAACGGAAAGAGCTCGGTGACGACGACGTCCGGCCGCAGCTCCTCGTAGAGAGTGAGCAACCGGTCGCGACGACGGGCCTTCCACGCATCGCCGGCCGGGCTTCCGTGCTCGTCGATGAGCTGCTTGAAACGGCGATCGGCGACCCGTGCGGCGGGAAGCTGCGCGAGGCGCGCCCGGCCGAAGTCGATCCCGGGTACCGGCTCGCCGCCCGATGCGACGGTGACCTCGAAGCCGTCCCCGGCGAGCGCGCGGGCGAGGGTCGCGGTGCGGGTGAGGTGCCCGATCCCGAGCAGGTGCTGGACGTGGAAGAGGACGATCAAGCCGCCAGCCAAGCCCGGATCAGATGGTGGGCGATGGCGATGGGCTGCGGAACGCTCAGCACCTCGCTCCGGCCCGCAAGGGCCTCGACAATCTCGTTCCGCGTGAACCACCGCGCGTCCTCGATCTCCTCGGGATCGACCGCGATCTCGTCGCTCAGTCCCTCGGCGAGGCAGCCCAGCATGAGGGACCCGGGAAACGGCCACGGCTGGGAGAACAGGTAGCGGACCTCCCCGACCCGGATCCCCGCCTCCTCCCCGACCTCGCGCCGCACCGCCTCCTCGACCGACTCGCCGGGCTCCATGAATCCCGCCAGGGCCGAGTATAGGTTGCCGGGGAAGCGCCCGGAACGGCCGAGCAGCGCCCGGCCGCCCCGCGACACCACCACGATGACCACGGGGTCGGTCCGCGGGAAGTGCTCCGCTGCGCACGCGGTGCAGGAGCGGGACCCTCCTCCGTTGCGCACCGTCGTCTCGCCGCCGCAGACGGCGCAGAAAGGGTGGCGTTCATGCCATCCGAGAAGGCTCCTCGCCTGCGTCGCGATGGCCGCATCGCCCACCGGCAGGCTGGGTGCCGCGGTGCGAAGACCCTGGAACTCGACCCCGGTTCCAAGACCGAAGCGTTCGGCGGCCGGTTCCGGACATCCGGAGACGTCGACCGCGAAACGAGGGTCGTCGCCGTCCAGGCCGAGCAGGATCGGATCGCCCGCCTCCTCCATCCAATCACCGCGCCGCGCCCACGCGAGTCGATGGTTCGCGGCGGAGTCCGGCCCCGCGGTCACCGGCACCTTGAGCCGCAGGACGGGAAGGAATCGCGCCCGTTCGCCGGCGAGGGCGTCGCCGAGCCAAGCCGGATCGCGCCGCTCGTTCCCGGCCCGATGGAGCGGATTCCCCGCAAGCGGCATGACGGGCGCGGTCACCACGAGGTCTCCGCAATCTGCGGTGCCGCCCGGGCGGAGCGGCGACGCGCCGGATCATTGCCTCCGGCGCGGGACGAATGCATGGGAACCGGGCGGGCCTGCCGACGGCACGGACCGGGGCCGTGCGTCGCAGTCCGGGAGCGACCGCGCCGAGGCGCCCGGCGCGCCGGCGTGCGCCGGCCGCCGCCATCCGGCGAGAAGCGGCGGATCACGTGCCGGGGCCGGAGACGTCGCGAACCGTGAGCGGCTCACCGGTCGTTCCGCGGTCCACCCCGGCCGCCCGCAGCATCCGGTTCTCCTCGCCGCTGCCGAAGATGTCGGGCCCCTTCGCGAGGATGCCGCCGTCCACCACCAGCACCTGCCCGGTAATGAAGACCGCATCGGGGGACGCGAGAAAGGCCGCGGCGGCGGCGATATCGGCCGGCCGGCCCGGATCGGGCCACGGTTGGCGTCCGAGCGCGAACTGCTCCCCGCGGTCCGACCGGCCGCGATGGAAGAGCTCGGTCATGATCATGCCGGGCGCGATCGCGTTGACCCTGACCCGGTGCGGCGCCATCTCGAGGGCGACGGAGCGGGTGAGGTTAGCGACCGCCGCCTTGGCCGCGGAGTAGCAGTGCGAGCCCGCCCCGCCGCCGAGTCCCGCCACCGACGCGGTCGAGAGCAGCGCTCCGCCCTGGCCCTGTCGCTTGAGCACCCGCGCCCCGTGCTTGAGGCCGAGGAAGACGCCGCGCACGAGCACCTCCATCGAGAAGTCCCACTCCTCGACCTGCGTCTCCGTCACCGGCCCGAACGCGCCGCCGATCCCGGCGTTGTTGAAAACGCAGTCAAGACGCCCGAACTCGTCGCGGGCGCACTCGATCGCGGCCCGGACCTCGGCTTCCGCAGTGACGTCGGTGCGGACGAATCGAACCTCGTCTCTGTGCCCCTCGCCGGCCGCGAGCTCGAGCGTCCGCGCCCCGTTCTCCGGATTGAGGTCCGCGACCACCACCCTCGCGCCTTCGCGCAGAAAGCGGAGCACGGTCTCGCGGCCGATACCGTTTCCGCCGCCGGTGATGACCGCCGCCTGTCCTTCGAGTTTTCCCATCCTGTCGTCCGTCCAACCGATGTCCCGTCCGTCGTCGACGGACGTGCCGCCTCCTTATGGAGTCCGTCTTCTGCGAAGCTGTGGCCCGCCGGCCGAACGCCGGTCCACCGGCCGCGATGCCGGCGACCGGCCGCCCGAACCCGACCGTCCCGGCGCCGCGCGCCCGTTTCAATAGTCGACCGGGGTTCCGTGCCAGCCCTCGTCGTGCTTGCGCCAGTAGAGGTCGCGGACCCGGGTCGTGAGTGGTCCCGGCGCGCCGTTGGAGAGGATCCGATCGTCGATCCGGGTGACCGGGATCACCCCGCCCGCCGTGGAGGACAAGAACGCTTCGTCCGCCTCGCGCAAGCTGTCCGCGGACACCGTCCCGTACTCGAATCCGACCCCGAGCTCCGCACAGAGCTCCTCGACCGTGCGGCGCGTGATGCCACCGAGGACGGTCCCCTCCGGAGTGGTGACCCGGCCGCCCTGCACCCGAAACACGTTGAAGCCCGGGCCCTCGGACACGTTGCCGTCGAGGTCGGAGAGCGCCACCGTGTCGCCGCCCCGTTCCTGCGCCTCGAAAAGGCCGCGGTTGAGGTCCCCCCAGTGAAAGTTCTTCGCGGTCGGATCGACGCTCGCGGGCGGGATGCGCGGAATGGAGGACAGGATAAGGTGGATTCCCCGCTCCTGGCGTTCCGGAGGGATAATCCAGACGAACGGAATCGCGAACGCGAAGAACGTGTTGCGGCAGGTGCGGGGGTCCCGCGAGCCGGGCGCCGGCTGCCCGCGGGTGCAGGCGAGCTTGACGTAAGCGTCGCGAAGCCCGCTCCGGCGGACGCACTCCATCAGCACCTCCCGCAGCGCTTCGCGCTCGAGGCCCGGGTCGAGGCGCATGAGCCCGCAGGAGCGCTCGAAGCGGTCGAGATGGTCTTCGAGCCGGAAGAAGCTGCCCTTCCACACGTGCACCACGTCGTAGGTCGTGTCGTTGCGCGCGAACCCCCAGTCGAGGACCGAAATTCGGGCCTCCGCCACCGGGACGTAGCGGCCGTCGCAGAAGGCGACCCCGCTCTCTTCCCCGTTGGTCGCGACGGACACGCCCGCCTCCGCGACGGAGAATTCCTGCCTCGGGGCACCGTTCCCCTGACCGATGTGCGGGCGGTTCGTTTCCATCTTCGCTTTCCTCCGGTGACCGGATACCGGTGACACTCCGCCGAAGGTCGGACCCATCTCCATCACCGCGGCAGAGAATGAACGCCGGCATCATACCGCGCCCGTTCGCCCGCTCTATACTCCGCTTCGCGGCCGGCCGCGCGGTGTGGGCACGGTCGCCCCGGCGGGCCGCCCCGCTTCGCGCGGCCGAGCTCCGCCGGCCGGTCCGGAATTACCGCGCGAAGCACCGCAACTTCGAGGAAACTGACCATGGCCGATCCAGGGGCGAAGGAGAAGATTGGAATCGGGCTGATCGGAGCGGGCTTCATGGGCAAGTGCCATGCGAACGCCTTCCGCTCCGTGGCGGGGCTGTTCGACCTTCGCGTTGAACCCGAGCTCCGGGTGCTCGCGGATGTCGACGAGGCGACGGCCCGGCGCTCTGCGGATGCACTCGGCTTCCCGCGCTCGACCGGGGACTGGCGCGAGCTCGCCGGGGACCCGGAGGTCGGCATCGTCGCCATCACCGCCCCGAATGCGCTCCACGCGGACATCGCCCTCGCCGCGATCGCGGCGGGACAGTCCGTCTACTGCGAGAAGCCGCTCGCGGTGGACATTCCCTCGGCGCGCGCGATGCGCGACGCGGCCGAGGCGGCCGGCACCTGCACGATGGTGGGATTCGGCTACCTGCGCAATCCCATGCTGAAGCTCGCCCGCGAGATCGTCACGAGCGGGGAGATCGGGGACATCGTCGCGTTCCGCGCGATTCACGCCGAGAACTACATGGCGGACCCGTCCGCACCCCATTCGTTTCGCACCGATACGGCCGGCGGAGGCGCCCTGTTCGATCTCGGCAGCCACATCGTTTCGATCGGGCGCTTTCTCCTCGGGCCAATCGCATCCGTCAACGGCACCCTTGCCACCATCCACGCTCACCGTCCCGTGGCGCCGGGATCGGGCGAGACGCGGCCGGTCGAGGTGGACGACCGCGCGGTGTTTCTCGCCGAGTTCGACTCCGGGGTCACCGGCAGCTTCGAAGCCAACTGGGCGGCGTCGGGGCGCAGGATGCAGCTCGCCTTCGAGGTGACGGGCACGCGGGGAGCCATCGCCTTCAACCAGGAGCGGATGAACGAGCTCCACCTCTACCCCGCCGACGGCGCGACCGGTCGCCACGGGTTCATCCGCATCGAGGCGGGCCCCGAGCACCCGCCCTACGGGAACCTCTGCCCGGCCGGAGGGCATCAGCTCGGCTACAACGAGCTCAAGGTCATCGAGGTGGCGGAGTTGCTCGATGCGCTCGCGGGCGGACCGCCGGCCCATCCCGACTTCGCGGAGGCGTTCGAGGTCCAGCGCACCGTCGACGCGGTGAAGCTCTCCGCCACGGACCGCCGCTGGGTGGAGGTGGCGGGGCTCTAGGTCAGCGTTTCCCCGTGTTCGGCGCTTGCCCGACAGGGTCTGCGAATGGTTCGGGCCCGGGCGCCAGGATGCCCCGAAGCTCCATGGCAACGCGAAATCCCCCGTGACTTTCCGCGAGGATGAGCCGCGCCGCCAGCAAGAGCGCGAGCGCTCCTTCTCGAGCGCGCACGTATGCGCCGGCTGATGGCGTGGTCGACGCTCGCGCGCGCGTTTCGAAACGGAAATGGAGAGCACGGCCCGCCGCCGTGCACGCGGCGGCGGCCTTGGCGAAAGCGACGTGCCACGTGCAGGCCGGACACGCACGGGGCCGTCACCGACCGGCTCCCGGTTGTGACCCTGCCTCAGCGTGTAGTAGGTTGCCGTTGCGCATGGACCACGATGGACGCCATGCCGGCGTATCGGAAACCGCACGAAAAAGAGGATCAGCACCATGTTCGAGTCGGGCCTCAAGAGGACGCTCCACACGTTGACGACGGCCGTCCTGGCTGCGTCGATGTTGATGGCCGGGACTACCCAATCGTCGGCCGAAGACATCAAGATATCGTTTGTCGTCAAGGATATGACAAACCCCTACTACTGGCGGATGGGTGAGGGCGCCAAGCAGGCGGCCGCGGATCTCGGAGTCGAGCTGAGCTGGGTTTCGGCCGAGTTCAACGGCGACATCGAGGGTCAGATTGCGGTCGTCGAAGGCGAGCTGGTCAAGCAGCCCGATGCCCTCGTCCTGGTCCCGATGAACGCCAAGGCGCTGATCCCCAAGATCCGGGAAGCGAACCGGTTGGGCATTCCGGTGGTGACCGCCGATACCCGTGCCGAGGAGGGTCTGGCCGACGTGGTCACCTTCGTCGGGCTGGACGAGAGGCTCTCCTACAAGGGAATGGCCGAGTTCGTCGTCGAACATCTCGGCGGCAGCGGGAAGGTGGCAATCCTCGAAGGCTTCCGCGGCAGCTCGACGGCCGAGGAGCGGCTCGTCGGCATGCACGAGGTCCTCGATGCCGCGCCCGGAATCGAGGTGGTCGCATCGATCTCGGCCGACTGGGACCGCGAGAAGGGGCTCAAGGCGACGGAGGACATCCTCCAGGCCCATCCCGACGTCGACGCAATCCTGGCGTCGAACGATGAAATGGCGCTCGGCGCCGTGCAGGCGGTCAACAGCGCCGGCAAGAAGGGCGAGGTGATCGTCGTCGGCGACGACGCGATCCCGGCCGCCCTCGAGGCGCTGAAGTCCGGCGACATGCTCGCGACCATCGACGGCAATACCGACAAGGTCGGATATCAGGCCGTCAAGACCGCCTACGAGTTCGTCACCAAGGGCATGCAGCCGGATGCCTGGGTAGTGGTGCCGTCGAACATCATGCTCAAGGACGACGTGACCGACGAGTACCTGAAGGCCCGCGGCATCCAGTAGGCCGCAGCGCTTCGGGCGACGGCCGAAAGCACCCTTCCGTCCGGTCGCGCCGGGGTGGCGGGCCGCCTCCCCGCGCGCGGCCGCGGCAGGCTACGGAGCACACCCTGATGGCCGTCCCCGCCCGGTCCGGGCCGGCGGCCTGTGACTCGGGCGTAGCGCCGGAGGCAAGGGCCGTCCCGCGAGAACGGGCGCAGTCGCGATGACCGTGCCCGGGGACCCGCCGCTCGCCCGGATGTCCGGCATCAGCAAGCACTTCGGCGGGATCAGCGCACTCGAGAACGTGAGCGTCGACCTCTACCCCGGCGAGGTGGTCGGCATCCTCGGTCACAACGGCGCCGGCAAGTCGACCCTCGTCAAGATCCTGGCCGGAGCGGTCACCCCGGACGCGGGGGAGATCCATATCGGAGGCGAGCGCGTCGTGATTCGGGACCCCAACGACGCGCGCGCCCACGGCATCGAGACGATCTATCAGGAACTCGCCCTTTGCGGGAACCTCGACGCCCCGTCCAACCTCTTCATGGGCCGAGAGACGAACCGCTACGGCTTCCTCGACGACAAGTACATGCTGCGCGAGACCCGCCGCATTCTCGACAGCCTCCGAATCCGGATCGGGAACCTCGGTGCGCCCGTGGAAAACCTCTCGGGCGGCCAGCGCCAGTCGATCGCCATCGGCCGTGCGGTGTACTTCGAGGCCCGCATCCTCATCATGGACGAGCCGACGGCGGCGCTCGGCATGGAGGAGACGGAGCTTGTCGTCCAGCTCATCGGCGAGCTCAAGTCGAAGGGCATCGGAATCTTCTTCATCAGCCACGACATCCACGACGTCTACCGGTTCACGGACCGGATCTGCGTGCTGAAGGGCGGGAGGCACGTCCATACCTGCGCCACGAGCGCTCACACCCAGGACGAAATCGTGGAGATGATCATCTCGGGCAGGCCGCCGGCCGATCGCACGCCGCGACCGACCGTCGATGGCTGACGCGCGCGGCGCCGGGCGGCAAGGCTCGTGATCGAGCTGGTCAAGCGACTGAAGGACTACCCCCTGACCTGGATCGTGGGGGTGGTCATCGTGATGGCGTTCGTCATCTCGATGATGTCGCCGTACTTCTTCACCGTCGGCAATCTCTCGAACCTGCTCAAGCAGGTGGCGATCATCGCGGTGCTCGCCGGCGGTCAGACCCTCGTCATCCTGTCGGGGGGCATCGATCTGTCCATCGGCTCGATTCTCGCGCTTTCGGCGGTCGTCATCGGCTTTCTGATCGAGCACGGTTACTCGCCGGTCACGGCCACCCTCGCGGGAGTGGCCGCAGGGACGCTCTGCGGCTACGTCAACGGAATCGTCATCACCAAGGGCCGGATCGCGCCGTTCATCGCAACCCTCGGCATGATGGGAATCGCCCGAGGCCTGTCCCTCGTGATCACCAAGGGGGTCTCGTACATGGTCCTGGTGCCGTTCTTCGATTTCATCGGCAACGGCACGGTGCTGGGACTGCCGGTCCCCATCGTCATCGTGCTCGTCGTGTATGCCGCGCTCTTCCTTCTCCTGCGTCGCACCGTCTTCGGACGGCACACCTACGCGATCGGCGGCAACGAGCACGTGAGCCGGCTCGAAGGGATCCGGGTCGACCGCCACAAGGTGCTCATCTACACCCTGAGCGGCTTCCTCGCCGCCATCGCGGCGCTCATCATGGTCGGCCGCCTCGCCTCCACCCCGCCCCATGTCGCCAAGGGCGCCGAGCTCGAAGCGATCGCGGCGGTCATCATCGGGGGAACGAGCTTCACCGGGGGGGTCGGCGGGGTGGAGCTGACCCTGATCGGCGCCCTGATCATGGCCATGATCACCAATGCGTTGAACATCCTCGGAATCTCTTCCTTCTGGCAACAGGTCTTCATCGGCATCGTGATCATTGCCGCAGTCTGGCTGGACAACCTGAAACGGCAGCGATGACCGCCCGCCTCCGCCGCGAGCGGGGATGGACCGGAGAGCCGGCTACGTACCGCGCGCGATGGCGGCCTCGAAGAGGTGCATGCGGTCCTTGCCGAAGAACTGCCGGTCCCCGGCGAAGAAGGCCGGCGAGCCGAAGACGCCCCGGTCGACGGCCGCCTGGGTGAGGTCGATGAGCTTCTGCTTGACCTCCGGCTCCCGGGTTCGGGCAAAGACCGCCTTCGCGTCGAAGCCGGCCGCGGCGAGCACGTCCCCGATGACCGCAGGGTCGTCCATCTTCTTCTCGTCCACCCACATCGCCCGATAGACCGTGTCGACGTAGTCCGCGAACCGGTCGGTGCCCAGGAGGGCCACCGCCCCGCGCATGACCCCGAGGGTCATCACCGGGAAATGGGGATTGCGGCGGTAGGGAATGCCGAGGTGCTCGACCCAGTCGCGAATGTCCCGGCTGAAGTACTCGAGCTTGGCCGGCACCGACCGGAATGCCTCGACGGGCGACACGTTCCCGATCAGCTTGAACACGCCCCCGAGCAGCACCGGCACGTACTCGACCTCGACGCCGGTTCGGGATTCGATGCCCGGAATCTGGGTATGCGCGATGTAGGCGTTGGGGCTTCCGAAATCGAACAGGAACTCAGCCTTCACTCTCTCTCCTCCAGGATGGGAATCGTCACGGGCGGGCGGAACCGCCGGGCGCGATTCTCTCACACCTAACCCGGAAATCCCGTGAAGAGGAGGCCGTCTGGCCCCGTAACCGGTTATAATTCAGTTGCTTGAGCTGGATCTAACCAGGAGCCAGACGGTGACAGAATGTAACCACGAAGCGTTCTCGTTTTCAAACTGCCGCAAGCGCCAGGTGAAGGGGAACTTCTTTGGCGATCCCATTTCCTCCAATGGCGGGTCGT
>MKWU01003113.1_pt1 | contig 22749 bp, 25 predicted proteins | sample 809101 | NCBI WGS metagenome assembly MKWU01 (sample SAMN05860141, study PRJNA318959) | sponge metagenome | host: Aplysina aerophoba | place: Slovenia: Piran, Adriatic Sea, Gulf of Piran | collected 2013-05-07 | reverse complement strand
TATTTTTGTCACCAATATATCCGCAAGCTTGATTTGCAACAGCCCGCAGAATAACTCACAATGTGTCAACCATGTCCCCGAACACCCGTTAATGATGTCCCCGGTCTATACACGCCCCTTACAAAGGAGGGGGATAGGAGGGGGCATTGTTCGCGATTCAGCGAATACATAAAGGAGTGACTGATGAACCATAAACCGTGGTTGGCCGTGTTGATGTGTGCGGGTGGGCTGGTGTTGGCTTCGGGCATCGCGCTCGGGCAAGACGAACAGGAGGTGCTGGTGTTGAAGCCGGATGCCGATGGGGTGCAGCGGGCCTTCATCGTGCTGGACAGTTACGAATACACGCCGCCGCGCATCAGCGTCGAGGCGGGCGTGCCCATCGAATTCCAGCTTGAAAACCAGAGTTTTATCACCCCGCACAATTTCATCATCGATCATCCGGAGGCAGGGCTCCAGCAGGACGTCAACGTGGACGCCGGCGACACCATCACGATCCAATTCCTGGCGGAGATCCCGGGAACGTACGCCATTTATTGTGATAAACAATTGCTGTTCTTTCCCAGTCACCGGGAAGAGGGAATGGAGGGCCGTCTCGAGGTCAGGCAGGCCGGTCGATGATGAACGTGAAGCCCCTCGAACGCTATTTGTTGCATGACGTGTTGAAGCAGGTGTCGCGTTCCTTTTATCTGACTCTGGCCGTGTTGCCCGGGTGTGTGGCCAAACAGGTGGGGTTGGCGTATCTGTTCGCGCGCGCGGCCGATACCATTGCCGACGCCGGCCGGCTGGACCGGAATATCCGTGCGACGTTGTTGCGTCAACTGAAGCTTCAATTCGTTCAGGAATCCTGCAATCGGGAAGACATCAAAGTCATTCAAGCCGTGACGGCCGCCCAACAGGGGCATCCCGGCGAACGCGCGTTACTCGAACACCTCGACCGTTGTTTTCAGGTCTACGAAGATTTGGCGCCTGACGATCAGGTGGAGATCCGTCGCGTGTTGCCGATTCTCATCAGCGGCATGGAAATGGATCTGGAGCATTTCCCCGGGGAATCCCAGATCGAACTGGCCGCCTTTTCTTCGTTGGACGAGCTCGACCTCTATACGTACAGGATCGCGGGGTGCGTCGGGGAGTTCTGGACCAATATCATGTACGCCCATCTGCCCCGCATACGCGGGAATTGGGACAGGGAAGCCAAGATTCGTACGGGTATCCGGTTCGGCAAGGGACTCCAATTGACCAACATTTTGAAAGATCTGTCCACGGACCTGCGCCGCGGACGGTGCTATATCCCCTCGGAGATGCTGGCGCAGGCGGGATTGGAACCCCGTGATTTATTGGAGACACGGACGATGGCCGACTTCAGCCCTATCCTGCACACGTTGGTGCGGACGGCTCTCGCCCATTTGGATCAGGGATGGCTGTACACGCTGTCCATTCCACGACGCAACGTTCGTCTGCGCCTGGCCTGTATGTGGCCGATTCTCATCGCCTTGAAAACGCTGCATCTTCTGACGACGTGTGACAACATCCTAGATCCCGCCCGAACATTGAAAATTTCCCGGGGCGAGGTTTATCGGATCATTGCCACTTCGACGTTGTCGGGCGGAGCCGCATCCATCGGCACGGCCTATTGGGGGCACCTCCGAAAGGCCGTCGGATAGCAGCGGTTACTCGGGCTGGGGAACGAGCAGCTTTTCGCCTTTTCGGAAAACCCCGTAAATCGCTTGCGAGGGGCAGGCGTCGAGGCAGATCCGGCACGTTTCCATGCACCGCGATTCGTCGAATTTATACGGGGGCGTGGATAACCATGCTCCAGTTGGACAGACAGGAATACATACGGCCTTGTGCGTGCAGCGGTCCGGATGACGAACCAAATGATCCCGCGTTACCATCATGGGTTTCACTCCTTCAAAGAGCCCACCGGAAAACATATCCAACATATTTTCGGGGCGTCGCATATTATGAATTCCACTTCTTTACGAGGGAACGAATACGATCTTTTAATTCGGGGATATCCGGCAGGTTATTGTGAATGGCCCCGAGGATATTTTCCAGTCGTGCCATGCGGGTCGCTTCCCGGTCCCGTTGAGCGAGGGCTTCATACTCACGGCAGGCGTCGGGATAGAGGGTGCGGAGATGGGGTTGCGCTGCCGTGATCCCATCACGGAGTTCCTTCGGTTCCAGCGCCGGAGGTGGTGCAATGGCAAAAGAACCGTTATCGAACATGAGGACCTTCGCCTCGCTTTCTTGGATCGGGGTGACGGACGTGACGGTGTGGCCGGCCGCCTCATCCCAGGACCGGAGCAACCCCGGAAACTGTTTGAGGAACGCGACTTTTTCCTGATTCGCTTTCCATTTGGCTTCGTTGGCCGACATGGAGAGATTGCGTGCTTTCGTTTGAAATGGAGGAGGTTCCGGTATCACGCCATGCGTTTGTGTCTCTACGAGGAAATCGGGGTGGCGCGGGATTCGATCCGGAGCGGTGGAACGTCGTGATCGGGCATGAGCAGGCGTTCGACCAATTCACCTTTGACCACGTGCCGTTCCATAATTTCCGTCACGTCGGCTTCATTCCCCACCCAATACCAGACGCCTTCCGGATAAATGACGACGCTGGGGCCATATTCGCAATGATCCAAACACCCCGCTTTGTTGGCACGGACGATGCCTTTGAGCCCGAGTCGCTGGACTTCCTCTTTGAAGAAGGCGTGCAGTTCCACGGACCGGTTATCGGCACAGCACCCTCTCGGGTCGCCCTTGGGCCGTTGATTAATGCAAATGAAAATATGATGCTTGAATCCACTCATGATCACGTCTCTTAGCAGATTTCACCGTGAAGCGCAAAATAGTACAGGAGCCCTCTTTCTCATGTCCAGTCATATGAGATAATGAATTGACATGAAGATCGGAATTCCCAAAGAACTCAAAGACCATGAATACCGGGTGGCCTTGACACCGGAAGGGGTGGATGAACTCGTCCGGCATGGCCATGAGGTGTGGGTCGAAACCGATGCGGGGCGGGGCGCGGGGTTTCCCGATGACCACTATCGCGCCGTGGGCGCGCGCAGCGTCGCGTCGGCGGACGAAGTCTTTGACCGCGCGGAATTGATCCTGAAGGTGAAGGAGCCGCTCGTCCCGGAGACGGCGCATTTGCAGCCGCGGCACACGTTGTTCACGTATCTCCATCTGGCCGCCTCCAAACCCCTAACCAAAGCCCTGATGAAATCGGGGAGCACGGCCATCGCGTACGAAACCATGGAAGACGAGAAGGGGCGCCTGCCGATGCTGCTGCCCATGAGTCAGATCGCCGGGAAATTGGCGATCCAGATCGGCGCGCATTTTCTGGAGCGGGCGCAAGGGGGTAACGGGATTCTCCTGGGCGGCGTCCCGGGGGCGCCACGGGGCCACGTCGTAATCCTCGGGGCCGGCGGGGTTGGATCGGCGGCCGTGGAAGTCGCGCTTGGCATGGGCGCGCGCGTCACCGTCATCGGCAACGACATGACCCAACTGCAACAGCTGCACGAGCGTTTCGGGAACAACCTTACGACCCTGGCCTCCCAACGGCTTACGATTGCCGACACCGTGCCAGGCGCGGACCTGTTGATCGGGGCTGTCATGGTCAGGGGCGCGAAAAGTCCGGTGCTGGTCTCCCGGCCCATGGTGGCCACGATGAAACAAGGCGCGCTGATCATGGATATTGCCGTGGACCAGGGCGGCTGCGTGGAAACCACGAAGCCGCCCACGCACACTGATCCGATACGTGAAGTGGACGGAGTCCGGCATTACGGGGTGACGAATATTCCGGCCATGGTGCCACAAACCGCCACACACGCCTTGACCCACGCAACGCTACCTTTTATAGTCCGCTTGGCCGGCATGGGAATCGAGGCGGCGTTGTGGGCCGATCCGGGTATCGCCCGCGGAGTGAACGTACGTCAGGGAGCGGTAACCTATCCGGCGGTGGCCGAGGCGCATGGATTACCCTGTGCGCCGCCGGTCCGGAAACAGGAAACGGAAGCGGGATCGTCGGGGCGTAGCGCAGTTCGGTAGCGCACCGCGTTCGGGACGCGGGGGTCGGAGGTTCAAATCCTCTCGCCCCGACCATCCACGGCTTCATGTCTTCACCCCTTCTCCATGAATCTCTTGTTTCTCATCGGGATCGGAATCGCAGCCGGAGGGATTGCCCTGATCTGGTGGCGTCTCCGGTCTTTGACCCAAGACGTCGCGGAGTTGACGCGCCGGCAGTATGACGAGCAGAACAAGTCGAGCGAGACGGCCCGGCAACAGTCCGAAGCGCTCACTATTTTGCGGGTACAACTCGCCCAGTTGGCATCAGGCCAGGCACTGGACGGGTCCCTCGTGCGGATGGGGAGCCTGTATCACCAGGTGGATGCGGATGAGGCCCGGCGCATGATAGAGCGTGACGCGGCCGGGACCGGGCCGGACCTGATCGTCGTGGACGTGCGGAGCCAAAAAGAATTCCTCCATAGTCACATCCCGGGAGCCAAACATATTCCGTTGGAAGAGTTGGAAACGCGGTTCCAGGCCGAAGTGTCCAAGGACACGAACACGATTGTCGTTTATTGTTCCCGTGGGGAACGCAGTCGTCTTGCGTGTGATTTTCTGAGCCGGGACGGGTACACGACCCTGGTGAACATGCGTGACGGGTTTCAAGCGTGGACGGGCCCGGTACTCGGCGCGGGTAGTCCCGATCTGGTGCAGATTCAACCCGGGACTGCCCGGCACGATGCCGTCGGGGAAAGGGCGAAGCCGTAGTGGCCGGACCGTACAAAATCCTGAAGGTGATGGGGCCGTATCGCGAGCCGAGAGAGTCCGCCCTGTCGTTCGACTATTCCGTCCAACGCCCGGATTGGGCGACCCCGCAGGGCGTCCGGGTCAAGATCGGTCTCGAGGAGGAATTGGACCTGCTGAAGACGACGATCCTGCAACTTTCAGGAGGAACCATGGGCCAGCAACTGCGCGTCAATCAACTGCTCGGACGTGCCATCGCCGACCGGAAGCTCGAAATCGCCAATGAAGAAAATTTGTTCAACGACCGCCGGGACGTCATGCTCGACCCCTTTACGGGCGAATGGTCCCACCTCTTTCCCCGTCTTGAATCCTGGATGCACCAGGAACGCGACCGGCTTCAACAGGAAATCAAGGAGAAAGTCGGCCTGTAAAGTATGTGAGGAAAGCGAAAATGAAGGAAAAATCGTGGAATGAGGTACGTGTATTCGTCGTTGTTTTCATTGCGGCCTGCGGATTCCTTATTTTAGCTGGTGGTCAAAGTGTTTTTGCTCATGGTGGCGGGTTGAACGAACAGGGGTGTCATAATAAGCGTGCGACAGGAGAATGTCATTGTCATAGGGATGAACAAGGCAAGAAAATCAGCCCGCCGGTTCTTTCTCCTGACAGATGTGAAAAATCCTCTCCTAAGGATGATAATCGCAGTGAGATGGATTTTGTGGCGCAATTTTGTCATGCGCGCGGAGGGCAAATCGAGAAATCGCTACCGAACGGAATGAGGGCGGATTGCATTACAAAAGAGCATGTCATAGAGGGCGATTTTGCTCGCAAATGGAAAGAGGCTTTTCTCCAAGCACAACATTATGCCATAGAAGCCGACAGGCGAGCCGGGATCCTTTTGATCCTGGAGAATGAAAACGATAAGGTCTATATCGAAAAAACATGTTTCCATTGACGTTTTTGCCATCGGTCATGAGTTTACTGAGCAGGGGGAGTCTGTTTTTTGTCCCTATGAAATATAGAGCGTCGTCCCTAAAACAACGGTTGATACCGTCGCAAGTGCAGGCCCATGGCTTGGTCCCGGCGCCTGCGGGCGTGGCTGCGCCGCAGTCCCGAAACCTCTTTCCTCTTTCTGTCATCCTTGCGCACGCGAGGATCCAGTGTCTTTTCTTTTTCTTCCGTTCGCAACGACAAAACCCCTGGATCCCCGATCAAGTCGGGAACAAGCGTCGAGGATGACAGAAGGAGGGCTAAAACACGGGTTGATACCGTCGCGAATACAGACCCGTGGCTATTTCTCCGAATCCCAGAGAGGCGCGTTCAGGTTGACTTTTCCGATTGAGGTTGACGGCGTAATGGCCTCGAACCTGTTCCATGGCGATTTCGTACGGGATGGTGCTCTGGTAAAAGTCACCCGGTGCATGGGCCCCGACGGATAAAATTTCAATGGCTTCGGGCATCGCATATGCCGGATCGGAAAAAATGTACACGTCGGCCACGGCAAATTCACCCAAGGCGTTCCCCGGCGTGGTCACAGGGACCTGCGAGGCAAGAGATCCATTCATTCGTGACCGTCTCAGGTGATTGAGTAACGCCACGATTTGGCTGTCGGTGGTTTGTTGCGGAACCAGCAGGCTCAGGGCATTCATTTCCTGAACGTGAGCGGTGACTTTTATCGAAGGCACCGGTGCCGATTCGGCTTCCTTCAGCAAGAGGGCCAGGTGTTCCGACCGATCTTCATTCCCTTGTGGAGGATGAATGTCCTTGGACTTTGGGATAATCGCCTGGATAAACAGCCACAGCCCGATAATCACGCCAAAGATGACGATCGCCGGATGCAGGCCGACGCGCTTGCCTTGTTTCTGGGGGTCCGGGTCATTCATGATCCTGATCCCGGGTATCGAGTGTCACGGACGTTTGAGGCGATTCCAGTGTTTCCTGATCTTTGGCGGCTTCCCATAACGCATCCCATTCCAGAGCCGTCATCTCTCGAAGGTCTTTCCCCTCCTGCGCCCCGTGACGTTCCATGTGCCGGAACCGGGCGATGAAACGGTTATTGGCCTTGCGAAGGGCTTCCTCCGGATTGATCCGTAAAGACCTCGCCACGTTCACGAGGGTGAATAACACGTCCCCCAACTCGTGTTCAACGGCGGCGTTCGGCTCCCGTGCGGCAGGTTCGGAGGCGGGGAGGCTGGAGGCTGCCGCTCGCAGTTCTTCCAGTTCTTCATCCAGCTTTTCCAACACCTGTTTTGGATTCTCCCAGTCAAACCCCACGCGTGATGCTCGTTTTTGAATTTGATGGGCCCGCAACAAGGAGGGAAGCGAGGCCGGAATCCCCGCTAAAATCGAGTCGGATTGCTGTTCGGCAGGACGCTCGGCGCGTTTGATCGCTTCCCATTGAGTGAGGACTTGCTCGGAATTGAGCTTTGGAGTCTCATCGGACGTGGCCGTGAAGACATGGGGGTGCCGACGGATCAGCTTCTGCTTCAAATCGGTCATCACGTCTTCAATACGGAACGTTTGCTCTTCCGACTTGATCTGGGCATGAAGCAAAATCTGGAGCAGGAGATCCCCAAGTTCTTCGCGCAGGTGCCGGGGATCTTGCGTATCGAGAGCTTCCAGGACTTCATACGCTTCTTCCAATAAGAACGGCTTGAGTGACTCGTGGGTTTGCTTGACGTCCCAAGGGCATCCCTCGGGAGACCGAAGCCGGGCCACCACTTCGACGAGATCGCGAAAAGCTTGAGACATCTCATTCTCCATTCTTGCGCCTCATGTTTACGAGTTCGCTAGAATAACCGGTTTGCTCGATGGCTTCAATCGACATCTTCGGCCGTACCCCCTCCTGTCCGTTCCGGCGCCTTCGGGCGTGGCTGTGCCCCGGTCCCGAAGTCTATTCCGGGGCGAGGACTGTCTGAGCGAAGCGAGTTCCGCAGCCCAAGCAACCGGGACTGGGGCAAAGGCACCCTCCTGGGGCCACGCCCGGGCGTCAATGGTTTTGGGTCCTTTTGCCGAAACAAAAAGACCTCGTCGTGCGGGGGCGACACCCCGCATGAAACCTGCCTCCCGACTTCTTGCCTTGCGAGGCCCTTGGGATTGTGCTACGTTTATTTGGCTACGTGAGTGCATACCATGGGTGACATTCCAGAATCAGGGTTTGTGGTTCGCGATAAACGCGGTCAGTCGAGAGAGGAACCGCCTCCCGAGTCCCTCGACACGGCGGCTCCTTCTCCGGCCACGACTCCCCCCCCATCAGACTCAACGCCTTCTCACGAAGGGCCGCCGCTCTCCTTTTCGACGTTTATTCTTTCGTTGGGCACATCGGCGCTGATGCTTATGGGAGAGCAATTGTCGCCGGAGAATCCCGTTCTTCCGGTCAACTTGCCGCAGGCCAAGGAAATCATCGACATTCTTCGTATATTGGAAGAAAAGACCAAGGGTAATCTGACCGAAGAAGAGACGAACGTGATGCGTGACATGTTGTATACGTTGCAGATGAAGTACGTTGAGTTGGCTTCGGGTTCCCCTTAGTTTGATTTTCGTTGTTCCCGCCTTTTCTTTCCCGTACACTTGGGCATTGACCGGGCTCTTTCAATCCGTGAGATTCCTGCCGGCCATGAGAAACAGAAGGCGAGAAGCCCCTTCTACCTTCGTTCATGCATCGATCACTCATGCGACCTCCCTTTGGAGATAGCCTTCCGGTCCCGTTATGGCGACTTCCAAATCGACCCCGCGGTACTTTCCTCCCTCGAAATTAAAGGGACGGCTGATCCTCGATGGCGAGCCGGGCTCCAAAGCCCGAAGTCTTCATTTGAAACCGATCTTGATTGTCCTGTTCCTCCTGATTCCCTGTTTGCTCTTGACGATGTACTACGCACAATATGGCGGATTCAGAGGAAGGCCGGCAGACTCGGTTCTACCAACCCCCAGTTATGCGTTGGTTCTCTTCCTCGTCTATCTGGACGTCGTCGGTCTGGTCGTCCTGACCCTCCTGTTGTCCCGTAATATCATCAAAGCGTACTTCGAACGACGTCACCGGCTGTGGGGGTCGGAGTTTCGCACCAAATTGATCGCCGCCTTCATCGGGTTTTCATTGATCCCAACCGTGTTGTTGGCGGTGATGGCCAGTGGAGTGATCAATGAGGTGATGAAAGTCTGGTTTAATAAGCAGATCGAAGAAGTCCTGAAAGATTCCGAAGAATTATCCAGAATGTATCATGAAGGACATTTGGCTTTGGCCGCGCAGAGTGCGAGGGCCATCAGCAGGGAAATCTATCGGGAAGATTTCCTGCGGCCGGACCATCGCGCGTTCCTGACGGCTGCCATGGCCCGGAAACGCGAGGAATTCAACGTCACGGGTGTGGATGTCTTTTCGTCCAAATTGGAATTGCTCGTCCGTATGACCGCCCCGGAGGCCAACGACAGGATGTTTCAGTTGCCGGTGGGGCAACTCGTGCGTCAGGTTTTGGATTCACAGGATGAGGTGACTTCCGTGCAAGTCGCCCAAACCGGGCGATTGATCCGTGCTGCGGTGCCGGTCGCCTCCAACACCGAACCCGGAGGGATTGACGGAGTGGTGGTCGTCAATACCTACATCTCGGAAGCGATCTTGGCGAAAATGCAGGGGATTGCCAAACAATATACCGATTTCCGGCAGATGAAGGCGATGGAAAATCCCATTAGGGCCGGAGCGTATTTATTCGTTGCGGTCGTGACGGTCTTGTTGTTGTTCAGCGCCACGTGGTTTGGATTTTATGTGGCGAGAGGCATTACCGTGCCCATTCAGAAATTGGCTGAAGGAACCAAAGCTGTCGCCCGGGGGGACCTCAACGTGAGAATTAAGGTCAATGCCACCGATGAAATCGGGACAGCGATCGACTCGTTTAATCGCATGACCGAAGATTTGTCAAACAGCAAGGTCGAACTTGAAGAAGCCAACCAATCGCTCAAGCAATCGAACCTCGAAGCCGATCGCCGGCGGGCGTATACGGAAGCCGTCGTGGATACGATTGCTTCAGGCGTGATGTCCATTGATACGCTGCACACGATTACCACGTTCAACCATTCGGCCGAGCGAATCTTGGGCGTCAGGGGTGACGCCGTCCGGAGGCGCTTGGCGTTTGACGTCTTCAAAGCGCATCAATTCCCGTTGTTCCAGGAAGCCTACGACCGAATTTTGCGCGATGGCCAGGATAGTCTGACTCTCGAAGGTCAAATGGAGGCGCAAGGGAAGCTCCTCACCATGGGGCTGAATCTTTCCCGCATGACGGACAAGGCCGGCAAGGATTTGGGGTTTGTGTTTGTCTTCGAGGATCGAACTGAATTGATCAAGGCGCAGAAGACGGCCGCTTGGCAGGAAGTGGCACAACGGGTTGCGCATGAAATCAAGAATCCTCTGACGCCCATTCAACTGGCGGCCCAGCGGTTACGAAAAAAGTATTTTGAAGGGTCTGCCGATTTCAAAGCGATCTTTGATCAATCGACCAACGTCATTGTGAACGAAGTGGGCAGTTTAAAGCGAATGGTCGATGAATTTTCGAAATTTGCCAGAATGCCCGCTCCGCACATGGCCAAAGAATCGTTGCACGAGATCATTGAAAAAGTGAGTGCCCTGTATCGGGGAGGTCACCACGACGTCGAGTTTATTCCGGCGTTCGATTTTTCGGTCCCGGATATCAATCTCGACCGGGAGCAGATGCGGCGCGTCTTCGTCAATTTGTTTGACAATGCCATTCAGGCCATGAAGCAGAAAGGGCGGGTTTGGGTTGCCACGCAAATGGATTGGAATCAGAAACGGGTCCGAGTCACGGTGGCCGACGAAGGACCGGGCATTCCTCAAGAAGATCAGGAACAATTATTTGTCCCGTATTTTTCACGAAAACGAACGGGAACCGGACTTGGGCTGGCGATTGTCCGTCGAATCGTGACGGATCACAATGGGACCATCGAAGCGTCCAATCGTGATCCCCAAGGGGCTTTGTTTATTATCGAACTTCCCGTCACCTGATTTCCGAAGAGGGTGTATGGGCAACTGATCGTGGGCGACGGGTTCGCCAAGGATCTTTGTGGAGTCCGGGTTTGCAATCCGGCGTAACTTGGAGGAAGAAGCATGTCCGGCAACATCTGCATCGTCGATGATGAACCTTCCATCTTGAATACCTTGAGTAGTATTTTGGAGGACGAGGGGTATCAAGTCGCGATCGCGAAAACCGGTGGGGAGGCGCTGAAAGTCATTCAAATGGAGCCCCCGGACGTCGTGATCCTCGATATTTGGATGCCGGAAATCGATGGCTTGGAGGTGTTAAAGCGCGTGCGCGAACAATTTCCGAACACGATGGTCATTATGATGTCCGGGCATGGGTCCGTGGAAACCGCGGTGAAGGCTACGAAACTGGGGGCCTATGACTATCTGGAGAAACCGTTGGATCTTGAAAAAGTCACCATCCTGGTGCGCAATGCCCTGCACCAACGCAAGCTGGAAGAAGAAAATATCAACCTCCGCGTCAAGGTCGAACGGCATTCGCAACTTGTCGGGGCCTCCTCCGTGATGGAGCGGCTTCGACAGCAAATTGCGGCTGCTGCGCCGACTCACAGTCGCGTCTTGATTTCCGGGGAAAACGGCACGGGGAAAGAACTGGTGGCCCGGGCCATCCATCTTCAAAGTCCTCGCCATAATCGTCCATTTATCGAAGTCAATTGTGCGGCGATCCCCGAGACGCTGATTGAAACGGAACTCTTCGGGCATGAACGTGGGGCATTTACGGGAGCTGTTTCTCAGAAACGCGGGAAATTCGATTTTGCGGACGGCGGGACCCTGTTCCTCGACGAAATCGGGGATATGAGCCTGGCCACACAAGCGAAAGTGCTTCGCGTCCTGGAAGAGCAACAGTTCACGAGGGTAGGTGGAGGAAAACTGATCAAGGTCAACGTTCGCGTTCTTGCGGCATCCAACAAGGAGTTTCGTCACGAAATCGAAAAGGGGAATTTTCGCGAGGACTTGTTTTATCGATTAAACGTGTTGCCGATAGAAATACCGCCGCTACGGGCACGACGCGAGGATATTCCGGCCCTCACCAAGCATTTTTTGAAGATTCATGCCGAAGAGCAGGGGGTGAAATTGAAAGAAATCACTCCGGAGGCGTTGGATGCCCTGGCGCGCCATGAGTGGCCGGGCAACATTCGGGAGCTTCGCAACCAAGTCGAGCGCCTGATGATCATGGTGCCCAAAAGCACCATCGAGGTGGACGACGTCTTGCCGTTTATGCCGAGAGGATTCAAACGGGTCAATCCCATGGACGTCTATGATTCCTTAAAGGACGCCCGGCATGCGTTTGAACGCGAGTATATTGCAATCCGTTTGAGAGAGAACGGCGGGAACGTTTCGAAGACCGCCGATGACCTGAAGATCGAACGAAGTCACTTGCACCGCAGAATCAAGGATCTGAACGTGGAATTTCGTTCGGAAAACTAATCGCGAGCTTTCCTGATGCCGACGTTTCCGTCTCTCACCATCGAACGTGTCGTTGCGGGTGGATGGGGATTATCCCGTTCGGACTCCATGGTGACGTTCGTCCGCGGCGGATTGCCGGACGAGGTGGTGACGGTGGCCCTCGGCGATCGGCATCGCCATTACCAGTTCGCCACCATCGATGAGATTCTTGTCACGTCACCGCATCGTATCCCAGCTCCGTGTTCCGTCTATGATGAATGTGGGGGCTGCCAATTTCAGCATGCTCACTATGAGGCACAATTGCAGTACAAGCAGCGTGTACTGAAAGAATCGTTTTCGCGTATTGGTCACATCGAACAGGTGACATTCAACGACCCTGTCCCTTCTCCTTTCCCTTATGAATACCGGCGGAGAGTTCGCTTCAGGGTATTTCAACAGCATGGGACGTTTCACCTCGGATTCGTCCGGGAACGATCGCATCATCCGGTCAAGGGAGTGGGCTGCCTGTTGGTTTCCAAGCCCATGAAAGGCGTGATCGAAGACATCGAGGGACGATTGGCCGGCCAGCGTCGGTTGCCCGCGTTTCTCTCACACGTGGAAATTCGATCTTCGGACGCGTTCGGCACGCATCAGATTCTGTGCACGGTGTCCCGTGCTTCGCCAAATCAGGCACGAGAACTCTTGGACTTATTTGCGGAGATTCCTGCCGTGATTGGGTGTGTCCTGACTTCCTCCTCCGCGACGACGTCTCAAAGAAGGTTTGTGCGGCGGGTCGTCCGGGGAGAACCGCATCTGTTTGAACGATTTCAGGATATGGTCATTCGAGTCAGCGATCGATCGTTCATGCAGGCGAATTGGCCGGTGTATGCGATGGTGTTTCAAACGCTGGCCGATTGGCTGAACGTCGAGGATCGACAAATGCGCGTACTTGAGCTCTATGCCGGGGTCGGATGCATGGGGTTGGGATTGGCAAAAAACGGAGCACTGGTCACGGAAGTCGAGGAGAATCCTTATGCCGCAGCCGATGCCAAGAAATCGGCATCTCAAAATCATATCGGACGATATCGTATGCGGACGGCCAAGGTTGAGGACTTTTTGGAGACGGTGGCCCCCGACGAATACGACGTGATTGTCATGGATCCCCCGCGGACGGGACTGAGCCGGCGTTGCATCGAATCCCTGGGACGTATCCGACCGCCACGCATGCTGTATCTTTCGTGTGACGCCTCATCCCTGGCTCGTGACCTCAACCGGCTTTGCGCGACACAGTACCACATCCGGCTGGTACAGGCGTTTGACATGTTCCCGCAGACCGCGCATATCGAGACCTTGGTGGAACTCGTCCGTGTCTAGCTCCGGCGTTCATATCCTTCCTCTCCTTTGTAAGGACGGACGAGAGGAGGTAGAGATGTTCGGGAGGACGCCATGAACCTGCTCCGGCTCGGCGTGCTTGTTTCAGGCAGAGGAACCAATCTTCAAGCCATCATTGATGCCATTGAAGCTGGTACGGTCAACGCTGAGATTGCGGTCGTGATCAGTAACAAACCAGGTGTCCCGGCACTGGAGCGTGCGACACGCCATCACGTGGCAGCAATTTTTCTTGATCCGAAGTCAGTGGCTGATGCGCCGGATCCCCGGCAAGCCTATGACAAAAAACTGTTAGAGACGTTGCGGCACCACCGGGTCCAGTTGGTCGTATTGGCGGGATATATGAAAATCGTCACCTCGGTTCTCATTGATGCCTACGAATCGCGAATCTTGAACATTCATCCTTCACTGCTTCCCAGTTTTCCGGGCTTAAATGCTCAACAACAGGCATTGGAACATGGAGTAAAAGTTGCCGGTTGTACGGTCCATTTTGTGACCGAAGGTATGGATACGGGTCCCATTATCCTGCAACAAGCCGTGCCCGTGGAAGAAGGTGATACCGCAGGGACCTTGTCCGAACGAATCTTGAAGGAAGAGCATGACCTGTTACCCAAGGCCATCAGGCTATTTGCCGCGGGTCGTCTGACGGTTGAAGGCCGGACAGTCCATATACGCGATCCGTGATTTGATTGCAGGACGCCAGCCCTTTTGATAGAGTGCCGGACGTGGGGGGCTAGCTCAGTTGGGAGAGCACAACGTTCGCAACGTTGGGGTCGGGGGTTCAAGTCCCCTGCCCTCCACCAAACCTTGTCTTTGAGAGGGGAATTCCCGGTGCCGCCGTCACGACAGCCAAGGAGGGTTTGAGAAGGAGAGAGATTTTTTTTGCGATAATCCTTAATAATTATTCTAAACATTATTAATAATATGAGACTTTCCAAGAAAAGCGAATACGGGTTGCGGGCCCTGATTGAATTGACCAAGGCGTACAATCAATCTGCGTTGCGACGATCCGACATTGCAGAAACCCAACAAATTCCCGTGGGTTTTTTGGAAACCATTCTGTTGGAATTGAAACGGGCCGGCATTCTGGGGAGCCGTCCCGGTGTTCAGGGTGGTTACCGGTTGATTAAACCCCCGGAAGACGTGTCACTCGGACAGGTGATTCGTATTCTGGACGGTCCCCTGGCACCAATCCCCTGCGTGAGTCAGACCGCCTATCAAACGTGTCAGGATTGTCCGTATGCCGAAACCCGGGAATGTCCCATTCAAAGCGTCATGTTTGACGTCAGGACCGCCGTTGCCAACGTGTTGGACCGGTATACGTTGAGAGCGTTTTACGACCGGGGTCGGAATCGTCGCTTTCGGAAATCTCCGAAACGTCAAAAGGGCCAGGCCCTCGGCAGGACTCAATAAGGAGTGGTCTATGGATACTCATCTTCGGAGCGTGGTGAAAGGCATCAGTTGGAGGGTCTTGGCGACCATGGTGACCACCATCGTCGTTTTTCTGTATTCGGGTGAGTTGATGGCCGCGGCTATTGTCGGTGGTTTCGATGCTCTGGCGAAAATCTTCCTGTATTGGGGACATGAACGAATATGGCAATGGATCACGTGGGGCCGTATTCTGCCTACGGTCTTCTCCCCCTAGCATGAACCTGCCGGCAGCCGGTGTTTTCTCTTCCGTCATCTTTCATCGTGCTATCGTCCGATTTCTCCCAGGGGTTGCTCGGTCACGATAGAGGCTCCTCGTGGGTTGTCATCAAGCGTATTGCAGGTCAGAAGTTGGTCGAGTTCCGGCGTTGGCCGGGAGTCGGGTGTCATGACCAGCCCCCAATGGTAATTGTCGTAGCATTCGTTCTCCAGGATCAATGCCTGGGCTCCATGGAACAGGAGCATGCCGCTGAGCATATTGTGGCGGCAGATATTTTTGAGAAAATCCGGTCGTGTCCCGTCGTCTCGAACGGCCAAGCCGAAATGGTGATTCTCGAAACACACGTTCCCGGCCAGGTAAGGTTGCGCCCCGGCAAAACTGAAAATGCCCGATTCGCGATTCCGGCACACTTCATTGTCGATCAGGGACGGTCTGCAGTTCGGGCCATAAATGACAATTCCCGAGAGCAGGCCTTCGGTTGCCCGGCATTGCGCAATCGTGCAGGTGGAATCAAAAATATTGATCGCGGAGTGCTGGTCGCTTCCGACGTAACGGAACGTGATGCCTGAAATGCGCCCGCCGGGAATTTGTTGTAAATACAGGGGGCCGCTCCGGCGGCTGAAAATCTGGACGTGGTCCCGTCCGGCGCCGATGAGTTGAATGCGTTCCTGCGTGCCGAATAAACGGTCTTCATAGATTCCCGCACGAACAAAAACTTGGTCATTCGGGCCGGCATCCTTCAGGGCTGCGCTCGGGCGGGGATAACAGGCGGCATCTGCGTGGTCTACTATGAGGGTCCTGCCGCCCTCGGGATTCGGAGGGGGTTCGTTGAACACGGGAGCGTTCCGCAGAGACTCCGCAGGTGACAAGGGATCTTCAGACATGACGGTGAACTCTATAACACAGGCTGCTGGTAAGGTTCAGTAGATAATTTCGACAATTTTGTCTTGACTGTCAGGTAGAACTGATGTAAAAAAGAAAAACTGCCGGGACATCGGTGTCTTGGCGTGTATCCTTTATATTCAAAGGACGACGAAGTCCTCAACCACGTAGACAGGGGTTGAGGGCTTTTTTTTTGGTCGTGGAGGAGCATTGAAGAATACGACAACCTTTTCTTGTTTATGCACAAGGCGCACACCAGGGAGTGTACCGAATTGACTCCCCAGCAACGAATTTCGACGAAGGAGAACCTGCCATGGTCAAACGAATGATGACTCGAATGTTATTGGTTGTTTTCAGCATTGCGGTCGCGGGGTGGATTTCCGTACCACTGTTGAGTTCCGTGGCGCTTGCCGAAGACGACACATTGGCGAAGAAACTCGACCTTTCGCTGTACGGGTACGTGGAAACGTCGTATACGCAGAATTTCAACAATCCTTCCACCGGCGTGAACAACAACCGGAGTTTTGACGGCGAGTCGAATTCCTTCCGGCCCAACATGGCGCAACTCGTCCTGGAAAAAGCCGCGAGTCCGGGAGGTGCGTTAACCGACCAGGCGGGATTCCGCCTCAAGTTGAACTTCGGAGAAGACGCCAAGTTTACCGGTGGGACAGGGTCGGACGATTTCGACTTTCAGGAAGCCTACGTCCAATACATGCCGGCAAATAATCTCACGTTACAGGCCGGTCGCATGAACACGTTGATCGGGTATGAAGTGATCGAAAGTCCGCTCAACCCCAATTTCTCGCGTTCGTTCCTGTTCGGTATCGGGGAACCGTTCACCGTGACGGGGTTCCGTGCTTCGTTTGATTTCTCTGATTCCGCCTCGCTGGCCGTCAGCGCCATCAATTCCTTTACCGGGCTGCAAGCGGATGACAACAACAGCAAATCCATTGAAGCGCTGCTGTCTCTCGTGCCCATGGACAACCTGGGGGTTTCGATATTCGGATTTTGGGGACTGGAGGGCAACACACGAGGACAAGCAACTGCTGATCGCATGCAGGTCGGAGGGATCATCGACCTACAGGCCACCGATCAACTGGAACTTGTGTTGGAAGGCTATTACGGGAATCAGGCGGTACCTGGAGCTGCCAATGCCCGGTGGAACGGCGTGGCCGGCTACGCCATCTATGACTTCAACGACCAGTGGGGACTCCACGTTCGCGCGGAAGTTTTTGAAGATGCGGCTGGTGCATTTTCGTGCTTCGGGTCGGATTCACAGCCTGATCCTGATAATCCCGAATCTAGTGGTGATTATGGCGATCTAGGTAATGCCCATTTGTGTCCTCACTGGGTCTCGGGCGCACAAGATGCCGGAACTTTCAATCAGACATTGTGGGAAACCACGTGGACCCTGCAGTACAAGCCGGTTCCCAATCTCATCACCCGGCTGGAATTCCGCTACGACAAATCCGACAGGGAGACGTTCAGCGATGGCGACGGTGTGAGCGACAGCCAATCAACGTTGGCAGGTGAAATGATCTTCCTCTTTTAGGGAAATTTTCAAACGTTTATAAGGAGGGAGAAAATGGGAGACAAGAAAATGCTAATCATGAATATAAGTATATTAAGCTCAGCATTACTACTTCAATTCCTTGCCGGAACGGTCATGGCGGACGAGGGATCAACGGCCATCAGCGCGGGCGACACGGGATGGCTCCTGACGTCTTCCGCGCTGGTGCTCGCCATGATCATTCCGGGCCTGGCGCTCTTTTACGGCGGAATGGTGCGCGACAAGAACGTGTTGAGCACCATGATGTACAGTTTCATCTCCGTGTGCATGGTCAGCGTGGTCTGGGTGTTGTGGGGGTATACCATTGCCTTCGGCACGGACGTGGGCGGCATCGTGGGCAGTTTCGAGTTTCTGGGGTCGGCCGGCGTCGGTCCGGAAGCGTTCCCGGGAACGGCCGTCCCGCATCTCGCGTTCATGGTGTTTCAGCTCATGTTCGCGGCAATCACGGTGGCGTTGATCAGCGGGGCCATCGCGGAACGCATGAAGTTCATGGGGTACGTGCTGTTTGCGGTCCTGTGGGTCACCCTGATCTATGCGCCGCTGGCCCATTGGGTCTGGGGCGGCGGATGGCTGGGTGAATTGGGCGCCTTGGACTTTGCCGGCGGCACCGTCGTACACATCAGTTCGGGTGTGGCGGCTCTGGCCGCGGCGCTGGTCCTGGGAAAACGGCACGGCTTCGGATCCGAAAAGATGGCGCCTCATAACCTGCCTTTCACCGTGGTTGGGGCATCCTTGCTCTGGGTGGGCTGGTTCGGGTTCAACGCGGGGAGCGCCTTGGCGGCCGACGGGGTTGCCGCCGGCGCGTTTGTCGCCACCCAGGTGGCCACGTCCGCCGGGGTGTTGGGGTGGCTTGTGGTCGAATGGATGAAGAGCGGCAAACCCACGGTCCTGGGCGGGGCCAGCGGCGCCATTGCCGGTTTGGTGGCGATTACGCCCGCGGCGGGGTTTGTCGGTCCGATTGCCTCGATTCTGATCGGTTTCGGCGCCGGGGTGTTCTGTTATTTAGCCGTGGTATGGAAAGCCAAATTCGGCTATGATGATGCTCTCGACGTATTGGCCATTCACGGCATCGGAGGTACGTGGGGGGCGATCGCCACGGGACTCTTCGCCAGCGTGGGGGCAACCGGCTTGTTTTTCGGAAATCCGGGGCAAGTCCTCATCCAGGCAGTGGGTGTGGGAGCCACTTGGGTGTTTTCGTTTGTCGGAACCTTTATTATTTTGAAAGTGTTGGATATGGTGATGGGCCTTCGCGTCGGGAGGGACGAGGAAATCGTCGGACTTGATCTGAGCGAACATAGCGAACGAGCCTATACTTAGAGTTCGGATCGATTCTTGAGATTGAATGACGTCAGCCATGAACGACCTCCCGGCGGGTCGTTCATGCTTTTTCGACGACACTTTCAATTTTGAAAGGGGAGAAACCCATGAAACTTGTGACAGCCATAATCAAGCCCTTTAAACTCGATGAAGTGAAAGATGCCTTGACTGAAGCGGGCATTCAGGGAATGACGGTTTCCGAAGTCAAAGGATTTGGCCGGCAAAAAGGTCATAAGGAAACCTACCGCGGCACGGAGTACCAAATCGATTTCGTGCCGAAAGTCAAGATCGAACTCGCCGTTGCCGATAGTATGGAAGAAAAGGTCATGGAAACCCTGAGGACCGCCGCCAAAACAGGGAGTATCGGCGATGGGAAGATTTTTGTTTCAGATCTGAATAGTGTGATTCGCATTCGTACCGGAGAGACGGGTGAAGGCGCGCTGTAACCGGGCAACCATGCGAACACCGTGAAAACTCTGTCAGAGATCAGAGACCGCCGCGGGAATGGCTTGGGGCATTAACGCGAGAGCCTGCAACGTTCCGGCAACGGATTGTCTCTGACTGTTTGCGTATCCGGCTGACCGGATGCGCCGGTTCATCTAACCCTTAACCAGAGGTGGAACCGTGAAGCACTCGACCTTCTTATACATGTGGCTGTTGGTTGTGATTCTGAGCGTCTGTTGCGGGCTGGCAACCGTGTGGGCCCAGGACGGCCCCCCCAGCGCCATCGATACGGGTGATACGGCGTGGATTCTGGTGTCGTCCGCATTGGTCCTGTGTATGACCCTTCCCGGGTTAGCACTCTTTTACGGCGGGCTGGTTCGCACCAAGAACGTCCTCGGGACGCTGATGCATACCGCCGTCATCCTGTGCATGATCAGCATCGTGTGGGTCCTGCTCGGCTATACATTGGCCTTCGGCACGGACGTGGGCGGCGTGATCGGCAGCCTGGAATTTCTTTTCTCCATGGGCGTGGGACAGGACGCCTTTCCCGGCACCGGCATTCCCCATTTGACATTCATGGTGTTTCAACTCATGTTCGCCGCCATCACCGTGGCACTGATCACCGGCAGCTTCGCCGAACGGATGAAATTCACGGCGTTGCTGTTGTTTGCCGTCCTCTGGTCGGTCCTGATTTATTCCCCGCTGGCCCATTGGGTGTGGGGCGGAGGCTGGCTGGCGGAGATGGGCGCGTTGGACTTTGCCGGCGGGGCCGTCGTGCATATCAGTTCAGGGTTTGCCGCCCTCGTCTGCGCGCTGGTATTGGGACAACGGAAAGGCTACGGGGTCGAGTCCATGGTGCCGCACAATCTTCCCATGACGGTCCTGGGGACGGGCCTGTTGTGGTTCGGGTGGTTTGGATTCAACGCGGGGAGCGCCCTGGGCGCCAACGGCGGCGCGGCATCGGCCTTTGTTGCCACGCATATTGCGGCGTGCGCCGGCGGGTGCAGTTGGATGGGCGCGGAATGGCTGCGGACCGGCAAACCGACCATGCTGGGCTTGGCGAGCGGCATCATCGCGGGCCTGGCGACCATTACCCCCGGAGCCGGGTTCGTGTCGCCTTTGGCGGCGTTGCTGATCGGCCTCGTGGCCGGCGTCGTTTGTTACGCCGCGGTTGTCCTGAAAATCAGACTCGGGTACGATGACTCGCTCGACGTGGTGGCTATTCACGGAGTCGGTGGCTTTACGGGGATCTTGGCCACCGGACTATTCGCGTCCGTCGGCGCCCAGGGTTTATTTTACGGGAACCCCGGCCAATTCGTGATTCAGTTCGTGCTGGCCGTTTCCACGCTCGTGTTTGTGTTGGTGGGCACCTTTGTGATTTTGAAAATCGTCGACCTGCTGGTCGGCCTTCGAGTGACGCCGGAGGAGGAAGAAGTCGGGCTCGATTTGAGCCAGCACAGCGAACGCGCCTATTCCTGAGCAATCGTTCGTGGCATCGTTATATAACCTATTTTGTGAAGAAGGAGGTACGGAATGACTCCGCGTGAGGTGTTGGATTTTGCCAAGAAGAACAAGGTGGAAATTGTCGATCTCAAATTTGTGGACCTGGTCGGGACGTGGCAGCATTTTTCCACCCCGACCTCAGAACTGACACTTGATTTATTCAAGGATGGCGCGGGATTCGACGGGTCGTCCATCCGCGGGTGGAAAGCGATTCAGAACAGCGACATGCTGGTCTTTCCCGACCCGAACACCGCCCGTCTGGATCCGTTTACGGAACTGCCTACTCTTAGCATGGTGTGTAACGTGCAGGACCCGCTCACGCGGGCGGTCTACGAGCGTGACCCGCGAGGCGTGGCGCAACGGGCGGAACAGTACCTGAAGAGCACCAAGATCGGCGACCTCTCCTATTGGGGGCCTGAAGCCGAGTTCTTTATTTTTGATCATGCCAGTTATGACCAAACCAGCAATTCGGGATATTATTTCATCGACTCCGAGGAGGGGATTTGGAATTCAGGCGAGGACGGGCACAATCTGGGATCGCGGCCCCGGCATAAGGAAGGCTATTTCCCCGTTCCTCCGACGGATACGCAACAGGATATCCGCTCCGAAATGATCAGGGAGATGGAAAAAGCCGGGATGCACGTTGAAAAACATCACCACGAAGTGGCCACGGCGGGACAGGCGGAAATCGATCTGCGTTTTGATACGTTGCTGAGCATGGCCGACAAAATGATGATGTACAAGTACATCGTGAAAAACGTGGCCCGGCGTCACAACAAGACCGCGACGTTTATGCCGAAACCGTTATTCCAGGACAACGGCACGGGTATGCATACCCACCAAAGTATCTGGAAGGACGGCAAGCCGACGTTCGCCGGCAAGGAATACGCGGGTGTGTCGAAAAATTGTCTGTATTACATCGGAGGCATCCTGAAACATGCTGCGGCCCTGGCGGCATTCACGAATCCCACGACCAATTCCTATAAACGGTTGACCCCGGGATTCGAAGCGCCCGTGCTGTTGGCGTATTCCAGCCGGAACCGGTCGGCCGGGATCCGGATTCCGATGTATTCTCCCAACCCGAAGGCGAAACGGATCGAAGTGCGATTTCCCGATCCCTCGGCGAATTGCTATTTGGCGTTCAGCGCGATGCTGATGGCCGGACTTGACGGCATTCAGAACAAAATTGACCCGGGCGAAGCCATGGATAAAAATCTCTACGATCTGGCGCCGGAAGAAGCCTCGAATATCCCGACCGTTCCCGGAAGTCTGGACGAAGCCCTCGATAACCTGGAAAACGACTATCAGTTCCTGTTGAAGGGCGGCGTCTTCAGTGAAGACCTGGTGGAAGCCTGGCTTAGCTACAAGCGGGAAAATGAAGCGGATGAGGTCCGCATCCGTCCTCATCCGCATGAATTCTTCTTGTACTACGATATTTAGCACGACAGATCGTAGCAATTCATCCGCATCAAGGGTAGGCGTGCTTCTGATTCAATTGAAGCACGCCAGCCCATTAGTCAAAATTTGAGGATGTTGTTTGATCGAGGATCAAACAACATCCTCTTCGTCAACCCCCTCGTTCTTGATTTTTCGTACTATTACACCATATAAGTCTAAATTGTGAGCCCTTTCTCAGGCCCTGTTTAGTTAAGTCTATAAGCCCCGTTTAAATGATGACATTTAGAACATTTAGAGGTGGCTCGGTTTCTTTGAACAGTTGGCAGGCTGTCGATAAGTGGCTCTCCGCTCTGGTTATGCCGCCGCCGGGATTGGCTTGGGCTGGTTGCCATAGGCTTGATCGGGCGTTTGCCCGCCAAG
>MKWU01003112.1_pt1 | contig 22750 bp, 19 predicted proteins | sample 809101 | NCBI WGS metagenome assembly MKWU01 (sample SAMN05860141, study PRJNA318959) | sponge metagenome | host: Aplysina aerophoba | place: Slovenia: Piran, Adriatic Sea, Gulf of Piran | collected 2013-05-07 | reverse complement strand
ATTGTTATACAGGAAGTCAACAATCCAATTACATGGGTACACAAAATTGCCAGATCCGACGCTAAGCAGTTGCTTCAACAGCTGTTAGGCCCTACCGTCTATTTTCTGGGCGGGTAAGTTAGGTCTAGTCCATGCAAGGCGGATGCTCCGATCGAACCCAGCTCTCCGCCCGCAGGGAATCGATCCACCGTCCGGACTCGTTGCATGCGGATATGTCGACTCCCCACGGGTCTAGGGGCTGGCCGTAGTTTGCCTTCAACCTCTCGTACACCGGCTCGCGGTAGTGGCCCTCGGGCACATTGCAGACCACGGCTTCGGAGGCAACCATCCGAATCGTGCCCTCGAGCCAGATGCCGTCCTGGTCGTGGAACGTCTCCGCGGGAGCGGCGCTACCCGCCAAGGCAGCCGTGACCATCCAGCCCGTCATCGAAGCGCGTCGCATGTGCGATCCGGAGGGGCATCAGGGTGTCTGGAGGATAGCACTGGGCTGTCCTCCCACCGGTGGTGAGATCCCGGCGCCATCACGATCCATAAAGGAGAGGAGGCCGTCGAATCGCCAGCGCCGACGCCCCCGGGGCGGGCTCCAATCGATCTACGACTTGGCCATCGACGTCGTGGTCGAAGCTCCCCTCAGGCGCCGAAATACGACGATCCACCCGTCAAGTGCCGCCGGCAGACTTCTTCGTTCAGTTCAATACCCAGGCCGGGCTTGTTCGTCATCTCGTAGTAGCCGTCGCGATAGAACGGCCCGTCGCGTTGGATCAGGTCGTCCCAGTGTTCGAGCTCGACGGAATCCGATTCGAGCGCCACGAAGGATCGGATCGCCGCGCAGGCGTGGGCGTTCGCCACTGTGCCGACCGGCGTGCACATGTTGTGACAGGCAAACGTGATGTAGTACTGGTCCGCCCAGTCCGCGATTCTCTTGGTTTCCAATAGCCCTCCGGCCTTCTGCGGATCGGGCTGGAGAATGTCGGCGGCTTGCTCTTCGATGAACGGCCGGAAGGTCTGCCGCGTGTAGAGGTTCTCTCCCGTGCAGGTCGGCACGGCGCACTCAGACGTGAACCGGGCCATCGCGTCCGCGTTTTGCGGAGGGATCGGATCCTCAATGAACCACAGGTCGAGGTCCTCGACCATCCGGCTGAAGGAGAGAGCGTCTGCATAGTTGTAGTTGAAGTGCAGGTCGATGCCGAGCGGGTAGTGTTCGCCGAGCCGCTCGCGGATCGCCACCAGAATGGCGCGCCACTGCTTCATTTCAAGGGAGGTGATTCCGCGGTTCCAGATCTCGCCGCGGTACTGGAAGGGCTCCCCGCGAATCGCCATGCTTCGGCCCTCCCAGTCCATATCGAACTTCGTCGCACGGAAGCCGTATTCCAGCGATTTCTCCGCTTCCGCCACCCACGCCGCCGGGTCGGGAGTCTTCGGCGACCCTGTGTCGTGGTAGATCAGTACCTTGTCGCGGAAGCGGCCGCCAAGCAGCACGTAGACCGGAACCCCCAGGATTTTCCCTGCCAGGTCCCACAGGGCGATCTCGAGCCCGCTGATGGCGCTCGGCAGCGAACCGGTCCAGGAACCGTGCCCCAGCTGGGCCTCCGCCATCTTGGTCGCCAGGTAATCCACCTGCAACGGATCTTCTCCACGGAGGACATCCTCGAAGGAGCGGACGTGGCTCAGGATGCCATCTCGGTTGTACGCTTCTCCGATACCGAACAGACCCGAGTCGGTCTCGATCCGCACGAGGTGAGCCGGGTACTTGATGTGGACCGAAGCCGTCTTGACGGCCGTGATCTTGACTTTGCCCAATTGGCTCTCGGCAGCCGGGTACGCACGTAGCACTTGCGGCATCCACGGAACGAGCGACGCGGCCCCACCCCAAAGTCCAGCCTGAAGGAATTGACGCCGTCCGAGCATGGCAGCATCATACTGGAACAGTTGGCTCCGTCGCGCAGGTTCCTAAACGCCTCGCCGAACTCCAGCCCATCGCGTGGGCGATGACGGTGACGTTGCGCCTGGTCAGGCGAACGCCGGCATCACTTCCTTGACGAACAGCTCCATGGACCGCTTCTGCTCCTTCATGCCGAGACCCAGGCTCGCGTAGTAGGTGAAGTGGTCGACGCCGAGTTCTGCGTAAGCCCGGAGCTTCGTGATGACCTCGTCCGGGGTCCCGAACATGAGGTTGCGATGGAGCATGCGCGGGTCGTACTCGGCCCGGTTCTCAAGCTCCGAGAGATCGACTGCCCGGGGAAAGCCGTCGGCGACGTCACCGAGGTTCTTGAACAGATTCTCGAACTGGCCGAGCTGGCACATCGCGGCCTTCACCGGCACCTCCCAATCCTGCTTGCGGTCGTACACCACCGTGTGGCGCATGGTGGCGAAGATCGGCCGCGGCTTGCCGGGATTATGGGCCAAGGCTCTCTCCAAGTGCACCTTGTAGAGTTCGACCTCCGACATTGGACGGGTCAGGGGCCAGGAGAGGATGTTGCACTGGTGCTTCACGGCGAAGTCGTACGTGTCCGGCGAGCGCGCCGCGATCCAGATCGGAGGATGGGGTTTCTGCAGCGGCTTCGGCACCGAGGTCGAGGCCGGAAAGGACCAGTACTCACCGTTGTGCTCGTAGTCGCCCCGCCACAGAGCCTTTACCGCCGGCAGCATCTCCTGCACGTACCGGTATCCGTCCGCACGCTTCAGGCCGGGGTGCATGCGATCGAACTCGCGCTGGTAGGCGCCGGAGCCGATGCCGAACTCAAGCCGCCCGCCGCTGTACAGATCCAGCAGCGCCGCCTCGCCTGCGGCCTTGATGGGGTGCCAGTACGCCGCCACCACCACTGCCGAGCCGAGCCGAATCCGGGATGTGTGGGCCGCCCACCAGGTCAGGATCTGGAACGGATTGGGGGCGATGGTCATCTCCAGCGCATGGTGCTCGGCCGCCCACGCAATCGCGAACCCGCCCTCGTCAGCCATCTGCACCATCTCCAACGTATGGCGCTCGACATCCGTCATATCCAGATCCGCCGCCAGGCGCTCCATGTTGATGGCTAGCTGAAACTTCATGATCCAGCGCCTCCCGGCCGGGTGGCGCGCAGGCCCTTCCAGGTGCTGTAACACATCCCTACCAGCACCAGAGCAAACGGAAAACCGGTCATCAGGGCGGCGGTCTGCAGCGCCACAAGTCCGCCGCCGACGAGCAGGGTGATGGCGACAATCCCTTCGAATGCGCACCAGAAGACGCGCTGAGCGACCGGCGCGTCGAGTTTGCCTCCGGAAGTGATGGTGTCGATGACGAGAGAACCGGAATCAGACGAGGTGACAAAGAAGACAATCACCAGGACGATGCCGATAGAAGAGGTGAGGCCAGAGAAGGGCAGCGCCTCGAGCATCCTGAACAGGGCCAGTTCCGGTTGCTGGGCCTGAACTGCCGCAACTACGGCGTTGTCGCCGCCATCGAGATAGTGCGAGAGCGCGGTGCCCCCGAAGACATTCATCCAGAGCGCGGACACCAGCACCGGGACAACCAACATGCAGCCTACGAGTCCGCGCACCGTGCGGCCGCGCGAAACCCGGGCGATAAACATTCCAACGAAGGGTGACCACGAGAGCCACCACGCCCAGAAGAATGTGGTCCATCCATGCATGAAATCGAAGTCGTCACGGCCCACCCAGTTGCTGAGCGGTCCGATTGCAGCGAAGTAGTGGCCTAGGCTGGCGACAAACCCGGCGACGAGGTTGAGTGTCGGCCCCACCATCAGCACGAACGCGAGCAGCAACAGGGCCAGGAGCAGGTTGGCTTGGCTCAGGCGCTTGACGCCCCTGTCCATCCCGGACACCACTGACGCTATCGCGATGGACGTGATCGCGGCGATTATCAGCACCTTGGTCGTATCGGTCGCCGGCACGCCGAACAGATGAGCCAGCCCCGCCGCCGTCTGCTCGGCGCCGAGGCCAAGCGACGTGGCTAGCCCAAATAGCGCGGCAAACACCGCGAGGACGTCGATCACGTGACCGAAGCGGCCCCAAACCGCCTCACCCAGAACGGGGTAGAACGCCGACCGAAGCGTCAGCGGCAACCCGAGATTGTAGGCGGCGAAGGCGAGTGCGACCGCCACGACCGCAAACATCGCCCACGGATGCACGCCCCAGTGAAAGATGGCGGCGGCCATCGCCATCCTGTGAGCGGCGGCGGTGTCCGCGGCATCGACCCCAAGCGGCGGATTCCGGAAATGGTGGATCGGCTCCGCCACCCCAAAGAACATCAGGCCAATGCCGATCCCGGCGGCAAACAGCATGGCGAACCACGACCAAGCAGAGTAGTCGGGCTTGACGTGCGGACCGCCAAGGCGGACGCGACCCAGCGGCGTTAGTACCAGCAGCAGGCAGAAGAGGAGGAAGACGTTGCCCGCGCCCATGAATACCCAGTCGAAGGTCGAAGTGATCCAGGCATACAGCGCTCCAAAAACGTCGGCGGCGACGTCCCGGAATACCAGCACGCCGGTGACGAAGCCGATGATGGTAACGCTGGCGACGACAAACACGGGGTTGTGAATGTCGAGCCCGAGGACCTGTACGTTGTCGCGGCCTATCTCGTAGTCGCTCTGGGAGCCGATGGTGGGCATGCGGGATCCGAATCGTATCGGGCTCCCCAGACACTTCACGAGTTGCCTCCGAAGGTCGGAACCGGCGAGTCCCGCCGCCAACAGTACCACTCCCGGGCCCGCCGGATCCCAGGTGGAAACTGTCAGCTCCCAGACCCGGCCACCCTCGGGAGACTACCCAAGAGCGGGTATTTCAGCCTGGCCTTGGCAGGAGGGTCATTCCGGACGCCTCTGGGATGCCGAAACTGCTAGGGTCGTGAAGGAACACGGATGGTCGCGGCGGGGAGCAGATAGGACTATCTCATGAAGATCGTTACACGGCTGTATGTTGTTGTGAGCGGATTGATGGAGGCAGGATCCGACAGGTCCGCTCCTGCGCTCAAGGTGGGCGATGAGGCACCCGATTTCACCCTTCCGGGCTCAGACGGCAAGGAGGTCAAGCTGTCATCGTTCAAGGGCAAGCGGAACGTGGTACTGGCGTTCTTCACGGAGGCGCTCTCCGGCGGTTGAGGTCTTGAGCTGAAGGGATACCAGGCTGGTATCGAGGCCTTTACTACCACCGATTCGGTCGTCTTCGGAGTGAGCACAGATCCACTCGAGACGAACAAGAAATTCGCGGATTCGCTACGCCTCGGATTTGCCATTCTCAGCGACGAGGGCGGCGAGGTTTCCAGGAAATACGACGTGCTGAACGACCAGATGATATCCGATCGTACAACCTTCGTGATCGGCAAGGACGGGATTGTCAAGTACGTTGAGATTGGCAGCAGCGCGCTCGATCCGGCAGGAGCCACCAGAGCCTGCAGCCTCCTCTAGACAAGATTCTTTCGCTGTCCGGCCAGGGGCCCGTACCCCGCACGTTCTGGCTCGGAATCCTTCCAAGCTGCATCAGTGCTGCGGGAGGCGCCGGTTCGAGCGAGAACGAGAAACCGAGAAGGAGGCCCGCAAGGGACTGTCGGCGCCCGGAAGGATCCCCATGTTTCGGCTCGAGTTCCGCGCCGAACGCACGGTGGACCCTGTCGCCAGTCCCGATCTTGATGTCGCCGCAATCGCGCAGTGTCCAAATGCCGACCGTACCTTGCGGACCTTTGGTCGGCCTCCCGACGAACTTCCCCTCGATGGATATTGTGACCGAAGGATCGTCGGAGGGCGAGACGAGATCTGCCGTGCCGCGCGTGAGTCCGATGGTCACGTCGCTCGGGTCGTCGTCCGAGAACTACGGCCGATCCCTGAGGGTCTAGGTCCCCAACGGCAGCCAGGCTTGGAATGCCAACATTCCCAGTCAGACCCCGATCATTTTCCTGAGCGTCACTCGATCGCCTGCAATGGCCTTCATGTTCTCGGCCTTCTTCGCCGCATCCCGATGGTCGACGTATTCCATGTGGAGCGAGAGCGGAGTCCCCGGGGCAACCTCGGCACTCACCATCTGCAGCAGTTCCGGATCGACCTGGCCTCGACCCAACGGCACGTTAACCGCCTTGCGCCCGTCCCAGCCAAAGTCCTTTACGTACACCACCCGAACCCGATTGCGGATCAACCGCCAGAGCAACGGCCAGGACTGCCCGCCCTCGACCGTAGCGTGACGGACGTCGAAGACGGCCGCAATCCTGTCTTCGGGAGATCCCTCCAGCAAGCGGAGTTGATCCCAGATCGACGCGCCCACAAGGTTCTTTCCAGCATGGTTCTGGTACAACCCCATGATCTGGAAGTCATTGAGGTACTCACCCAAGCGGAACACGGTCCGGCGGTGGGTTTCAAGTTGGTCCAGAACAGGCCTCTCCAGGTCATAGCGGTAGTACGCCATGCGAAAGAAAGGGACACCGAGGGCATCGGCTGTGCGAATCACACGCCTTGCGAGCGGATCGTCAGCATCGTTGATATCGGTCGTGATCAGCACGACCTTCCTTCCCCGCTTCTCCAAGGACCCGACGAGCCGGGGCAAGTCTTTCTCTACGTTTTCCGGCTCGACCTGTCCGCCCTTGCGGACAGTGGCTTCAATGCCATCGAAGTCATTCTCCTCAAGAAAGGCGGCAACTTCGTCGTACGAGAGCCATTGAAGGTGCTTGCCAAATGTGACGACCGGCCCGATTCGGCGGTCCGCGGCTGGAGCGGCGCTGGCGAGGGCGGCAATCCCGCCCAGTCTCAAGACCTGTCTTCTGTTCATGCTTTCATCCTCCGCGCTCGCTGTATCCCACCATAGTCGAAGTGCCGGTGTCGAACTTCTCCGCGGACATGCCACCGAGTTGATCGAGAATTGACTTGCTCCGGGGTGTGTTGCATCAACAGGTTTGAGGTACTAACTGGACAGCCGATAATTCCGCACATTGCCGAGCAATGGACAAGGATCTTGCACACCGGGCAACAACATCTCCTGGTACCGCAACAACTTACGAGCGCAGTGGGAGGGGTGGAGACCGGTGATCGACGGGGAAGTTGGACGACTGCCGAGTTTAGGGTAATTCTGACGGGGAGGGATGCAACTGGCACTTGCGTCAACAGGTTTGGAGTAGTCCTCGAGTCCTTTCAGGGACGCTTAAACAGCTTTCAAGAAAGGACTTAAGTGCATGCACAGGCAACGTGGCAGGCTGCAGGGTAACCAGCAGGTGGACACCCAACTGGACACCTGAAATTGTAAGGAAGGTCTGCGCTCTGGGAACACTCCCAACCAGCCTTCCGTGCGTACGGATTTCGGTGTTGGCGATCGATTGTCAAAGCGCGATGAGTTGCTTTGTCGAATCTTCGGCCGGCGGCACATTATGGGTGAAAGATGAACGAGAAGGGGAACACGAAGATTGAATCAGCAAGACGGCTGGTCAATGCAGCGATTCGAATGCTTTTCCGGCAGGACGATCCGCTGGCAGTACATACCGTGGCGATGGCGGGGTTTCGTGTCCTTAGGGATCTCGCAATAATTCGTGGCCTCGAACACCCAGTGGATTCCATGATCAGGCCCGAGATGGAGCGAGAATTCTGGGGCGTAGTGAACGCCCATGCGAACTTCCTAAAGCACGCTGACCGCGACCCCGTGGACGTTCTGACGCCCTTCCCGGAGCACCCTAACGATCCGCAATTGCTGATCGCCTCTTCCTACTATGAGGTTCTTCGCAACCCCCCGACTTTGGAAATGTGGGTACTGCTGGTGTGGTATCGATCGGTCCATCCGGATAGGCTCTCGCAGGATGTGAGCCCAGCGATGCTCCCTGGGTTCCACTTGGCTGGCAATATGCAACACCTGCCTCGCAAGGAGCAACTGGCAGCGGGCTCTCTGTTCATGGAGAAGGTGCTGGCACAGCCCCAGCTTGACCGGCTGCTTGCCAATGCGTGGGAATGAACTCACTCGAAAGGCGCTAATGGGTCCTTCGACGATTCCTCCAACAGCACAACAGTCGGAGAGAGCAACTGATCGCTTACAGCTCCGGGGCTAAGTGGGGGGCGGTAGTCCACTTGCGTCGCCACAATCCAGCAATTCTCATTTTGGACATCCCTCCATGGAACTACGGGCGTTTCGGCTACCGAAAACGGTTGAGCAGAACCGCGATTGGTAAATACGGATGCAATCGCACAGGAGATTCGGGCTCAAATCCATTCTCTTAGGTGATTTCGGGTAAAGGCTGGCGGCTGCACACCCCCGAAAACCCTTTCGCTGGCTCGCAGAATCCCAAAATGAGAATTCCTGGCCACAATCTGCCTGGGCGGTAATATCGGTTACTATAATATAGTCCATAAAATTAAATAAGAGTTCGCCTTGTTTCGAAAGTCTTAATAAGGTCTGTCCATCATGCACCGCGGAGAAATCGGCAGCTATGAGATTACGAGCGTCGGCTCGGAGTCGGTCAGGGCCTTTGTGCCGATGCCGCTCCCGCCACAACCGCCCCTAGTGTTTGCTGGCACGCTGCAGCAGTTACTGGAATCGGCGGTCCTGGCTTTAGGCCGCCTCGATGGCGTGTCGACTCTCCTCCCCGACGAGGAGATTTTCTTATTTTCCTACGTGCGCAAGGAAGCGGTACTTTCCTCGCAGATCGAGGGCACGCAGTCGTCGCTATCGGACCTCCTGCTATTTGAACTTGAGGACGCGCCCGGGATTCCACTGGACGACGTGCGTGAAGTGTCGAACCACGTGGCGGCGCTCCAACACGGGTTGCTTCGCCTGCGCGAGGGTTTTCCTCTGTCTAGCCGTCTGCTCCGCGGGGCACACGGCGTGCTCTTGTCAACCGGACGGGGCTATGCCAAGTCGCCCGGTGAGTTCCGTCGCTCGCAGAACTGGATTGGCGGCACGAGGCCAGGTAACGCCGCCTTCGTGCCGCCGCCGCATCCTGTCGTACCCGACTGCATGACTGAGTTTGAGCGGTTTCTCCATGCCGAGGACGACGGGTTACCCATACTGCTGCGCGCGGGGCTCGCACACGTGCAGTTCGAGACCATTCACCCATTCCTCGACGGCAACGGGCGCCTTGGTCGGCTGCTCATAACGTTGCTGTTGTGCCATGCTGGCATGCTGCGCGAGCCGCTTCTGTACCTGAGTCTTTACTTCAAGCAACATCGTAGTGACTACTATCACCTGTTGAATCACGTACGCCGCACTGGAGACTGGGAGGAATGGCTCACCTTCTTCCTCGAAGGGGTGAAGCAGACGGCAGAGAGTGCGTTCTCGACCGCCCAACGTCTGGCCCAGATGTTTCAGCTGGACCGAGACCACATGCAAGCCACCAGTGCTCGGCGGGCCAGTTCGGTGCTACGCGTGCACGACGCGCTCACAAGGCGAGTGGTCTTGTCATTGTCAGTGGCAAGTCGCGATACCGGCCTCTCCTTTCCAACCGTCGCCTCTGCCATGGATCTGCTCGTTGCGCACGGTGTCGCGCGGGAGGTCACAGGAAGGAACCGCAACCGGGTGTTCGTCTATGACCGGTATCTTTCCGTACTCAACGAAGAAATCGATGCGCCTTGATTGAAGGCGATCGCTTGAGTCGTCAGCGCGCAATCACACCGCTGGGCTGAGATTGGTCCCTATTCTACTGCCGCGCTACAAACTGACGCATCGTACGCCGATCGGTCCGTATTGACTGTCGCGCGATCGGAAATCCACTCTCGCATTACACCCTGGACGACGATTCGGCCAGATAGCGCACGCCCAACTGGGAATACGGCCCGCCGATTCAACACCCCTTGCCCCGCCCCACGGGGCTGCACAATCGATCCCGCTATTCCTCGCGCCCTACAAACATGCCCGCAGAGGAATTGGACAACCGCAACGGAGCCCCGACAAGGCGCTGAATAATGTATACTAATAGGTACAGATTCGATGCCACCGGGCAGTGGTGCGCATCTACCGAACGGCAATGAGCGCGGCTACCGAGCAACTGGAAGGGCTGACAAGCCAGGAATACAAGTACGGGTTCGTCACCGACATCGACCAGGAGACCCTGCCTCCGGGGCTGACCGAGGACACCGTCCGCTTCATCTCCGCCAAGAAGGGCGAGCCCGAGTGGCTCCTCGAGTGGCGGCTGAAGGCGTTCCGGCACTGGCAGAAGATGGAGGAGCCGCGCTGGCCGAACGTCAAGTATCCGCCGATCGACTACCAGGCGATCTCCTACTACGCGGCCCCAAAGGGCGATGCCGACCGTCCCAAGAGCCTCGATGAGGTGGACCCGGAACTGCTCGCGACGTACGAGAAGCTCGGCATCCCCCTCGAAGAGCGTGCGGCCTTGGCGGGGGTGGCCGTCGACGCCGTTTTTGACAGTGTCTCGGTCGCGACAACCTTCCGCGAGCGGCTGGCCGAGGCAGGTGTCATTTTCATGTCAATCTCCGAGGCGGTCCGGGAGCACCCCGAGCTGGTCCGCCAGTACCTCGGATCCGTCGTGCCCGCCACTGACAACTACTTCGCCGCGCTCAATTCGGCGGTCTTCTCGGACGGCTCGTTCGTGTTTATCCCCAAAGGCGTGACCTGCCCGATGGAACTCTCGACATACTTCCGGATCAACGCCATGAACACCGGGCAGTTCGAGCGTACGCTGATCGTCGCCGAAGAGGGTGCCTACGTCAGCTACCTCGAAGGCTGCACCGCTCCGATGCGCGACGAGAACCAACTGCACGCCGCGGTGGTTGAGCTGGTCGCGCAGGACGACGCGCGGATCAAGTACTCGACAGTGCAGAACTGGTATCCGGGCGACAAGGACGGCAACGGCGGGATCTACAACTTCGTTACCAAGCGCGGGGCCTGCCGCGGGCGGAACTCCAAGATTTCCTGGACGCAGGTCGAGACCGGATCAGCCATCACCTGGAAATACCCCAGCTGCATCCTGATCGGGGACAACTCGGTCGGGGAGTTCTACTCGGTGGCCGTCACCAATAACCATCAGCAGGCCGACACCGGCACGAAGATGATCCACATCGGCAGAAACACCTCGTCGACGATCATCTCGAAGGGCATCTCGGCCGGGGTTTCGAACAACTCCTACCGCGGGTTGGTCAAGATCCTGCCCAAGGCCGAGGGCGCGCGGAACTTCTCGCAGTGCGACTCGATGCTCATGGGCGACCGGTGCGGGGCCCACACGTTCCCCTACCTTGAGGTGCGCAACAAGTCCGCCCAGGTCGAGCACGAGGCGACGACATCGAAGATCGGTGAGGACCAGATCTTCTACCTGAACCAGCGCGGCATCGAGACCGAGGACGCGGTATCGATGATCGTTAACGGATTTTGTAAGGAAGTCTTCCGCGAACTACCCATGGAATTCGCAGTGGAAGCACAGAAGCTGCTGGGCGTGAGCCTCGAGGGCAGCGTCGGCTAGGCAATTACTAGAAAGAGCAACGAGCGAAGAAATGCTGGAAATTCGAAATCTGCAAGTCAGCGTCGACGGGCAGGAGATCCTCAGGGGCATTGACCTGGATGTGCGCGCCGGGAGCGTGCACGCCATCATGGGACCGAACGGCTCGGGCAAGAGCACCCTGGCATCGGTGCTGGCGGGCCGCGACGGATACGAGATCACCGCGGGAACCGTCACCTACGGTGGCCAGGACTTGCTGGAAATGGATCCCGAGATCCGCGCCCGCGAGGGGCTTTTCCTCGCGTTCCAATACCCCGTGGAGGTGCCCGGGGTGACGACGATGTACTTCTTGCGCGAGGCGTTGAACGCCATCCGCAAGCACCGTGGCCAGGACGAGCTGTCCGCTGGAGATTTCCTGCGCCTGGCGCGCGAGAGGAGCCAGCCGCTCGGCATGGACCCGGACATGCTCAAGCGCGCCGTCAATGAGGGGTTCTCGGGCGGTGAGAAGAAGCGTAGCGAAATCTTCCAGATGTCGATGTTGGAACCCTCGCTCGGGCTCTTGGACGAAACGGACTCGGGCCTGGACATCGACGCTCTCAAGATCGTCGCCCACGGCGTGAACGCGCTACGCTCGCCGGAGCGGGCGTTCGTCGTCATCACCCATTACCAGCGGCTGCTCGACTACATCGTGCCGGACTACGTCCATGTGCTCGTGGCGGGGCGCATCGTGCGCTCTGGGGACAAGTTCCTCGCGCTGGAACTCGAAAAGCGCGGCTTCGGCTGGATTGACGAGTTCGCAGGGCAAGAAGCCGCCGTGGGGGTCTAGGGGTGCCAGCAGCAACCGAACAGGTAAGCCGGTACCTGCAGCGCTTCAACGCGACGCTGACGCGCGAAGAGGGAGAGCCGGCGTGGCTTCGGGAACGGCGCGAGCGCGCGATGGAGCGCTTCCTGACGCTCGGCATTCCGACCACTCGCGACGAGGAGTACAAGTACACTGACCTGTCCGCGCTTGTGGATGGGAAACGGCGATTCGACGCGCCGGCAGACTCCGTCGCTCCGGCCGTTCCAGATTATGCCCTGACCGGCGGTCCCCGCACTGAAGCAGGCGCGGCGCCCCCGGCCTTCGAAGCCTCTGGAACCGTCGAGCCGGGTGTCCGCGTGTTCCGGCTTGCCGAGGCGCTGCGTCAGGAGCCGGATTTGATAGCGCAGTATTTCGGCGCGATCGCCCCGATCGAAGATCACGCGCTCTCCGCGGCGAATACGGCGTTCTTCGAAGATGCCGCAGTCGTCGTGGCTGACCCCGGCGTGACTGCCAGTCAGCCCGTCCACCTCGTCTTTGGATCCGGGTCTGCCGCCCGGAACCCGCGTGTAATGGTGGTGGCCGGCCGCAATTCCGCGCTCCAGGTCGTCGAGACCTACGTCGGTGCGGGCACTTACTGGCGGAACGCCGTAACAGAGATTCGTGCGGAGGAAAACGCACGTGTGGACCACTACCGCGCCTCGATCGAATCGCCGGACGCGTACCACACAGGACTGCTGCAGGCGACGCAGGAGCGCGATAGCCATGTCGGGACATTCTCGCTCAGCTTCGGCGGCGCGGTCGTCCGCAACGACATCCGGACCCGCCTGAACGGCTCGGGCTGCGAGTGCTCCCTGGACGGGCTGTACACCGCGGGGCAGGGACAGCATGTCGACCACCACACGGCGATCGACCACGCGATGCCGCACTGCAATTCGCACCAGCTGTACAAGGGAGTCTTGGATGGAAACGCGAAGGGCGTGTTCAACGGCAAGATCTTTGTGCGGCGCGACGCACAGAAAACCGACGCCGTGCAGAGCAACAAGAATCTCCTGCTTTCGGACGAAGCCGAGGTCAACACCAAACCCCAGCTCGAAATCGACGCGAACGACGTGCGCTGCACCCACGGCGCGACGATCGGCCAGCTCGACGCGACGTCCGCGTTCTACCTGCGCTCGCGCGGCATCAGCGCGGACCAGGCACGGAACATCCTGACCTACGCATTCGCGGCCGATGCGCTAGCGCGCATCCGCCTTGAGCCCCTCAGGGAGTACTTCGAGGCCTTGCTGCTGGCGCGCTTCGCGCCACAGGAGGACTGATGCCGGCCTGTGAGGGACCCGCATGACGGAGACCGCCACAGCGACGCTGCCCGGGTTCGATGTCGAGGCCGTGCGCCGCGACTTCCCGGCCCTGCAGCAGCGGGTCCACGGCGCTCCGCTGGTCTACCTTGACAACGCGGCCTCGTCCCAGACCCCCCGGGCCGTCATCGAGGCGATCGTCGCCTACTACGAAAACGATCGCTCTAACGTGCATCGCGGCGTCCACGAGTTGAGCCAGAGAGCCACCGCCAAGTACGAGTCGGCCAGGGGTCGCGTGCAACGGTTCTTGAATGCCGGCGGGCCCGAAGAGATCATCTGGACGCGCGGAGCCACCGAGAGTATCAATCTGGTCGCCGCGAGCTGGGGCCGAACACACGTTGCCGAGGGGGACGACGTCCTCATCTCGGCCATGGAGCACCACTCGAATATCGTGCCCTGGCAGATCTTGTGCCAGGAAAAAGGCGCCAACCTGTGCGTGATTCCGATGAACGAGGCTGGCGAACTCCGCCTGGAAACGCTCGATGAGCTGCTGACGCCTCGGACCCGGATCGTTGCGGTAACGCAGGTTTCGAACGCGCTCGGCACCGTCAACCCGGTCCGCCAGATCGCGCAGATGGCCCACGACGTCGGAGCGGTCTGCATCGTCGACGGAGCCCAGGCCGCGCCGCACATGCCGGTCGACGTCCAGGAGTTGGGGTGCGACTTCTTCGCTCTTTCAGGCCACAAGATGTGCGGCCCGACCGGCATCGGGGCCTTGTACGCACGCCGCGCCCTGCTCGAGGAGATGCCGCCGTACCAGAGCGGCGGTGACATGATCGCTTCGGTCAGTTTCGAGAAGACGGTTTACAATGACCTGCCTTACCGGTTCGAGGCGGGCACCCCGATGATCGCGGGTGCGATCGGCATGGGCGCAGCGGTCGAGTACCTGGAAGCGATCGGCATGAGTCGGATCGCTTCGTACGAACAGAACCTTCTATCCTACGGTGCCGCCAGCCTGTCCTCGATCGGGGGATTCCGGCCGATCGGCACCGCCAGGCACAAGGCCGGCGTGCTTTCGTTCGAGATCGAGGGCCTTCATCCCGCGGACCTCGGGACGATCCTGGACCGCCAAGGTATCGCCCTGCGCATTGGACACCATTGCGCCGAGCCGGTGATGCGCTTCTACGGCGTTTCCGCCACCACCCGCGCCTCCCTCGCCTTCTACAACACCCGTGCAGACTTCGACGCGCTGGCAGTCGCGATCGAAACCGCCAAGGAGATCCTTGCCTGATGTCCCTGCTAAAGCTCGACCTGAACGCCGAACCAGTCGAAGAGGCGCAAGCGCCGGACCAGGAATCCAGTTCCGGGCTCAACACGGGCGCTCTCTCGACCGCGCCCAAGTACAGCGACTATGTCCCGAGCATGCATTCGAACATGACGATGACCTCGCCGCTGCCGCCCAAGGAGCCGGTCTACGATCCCGACGCGTCGCTGGAGGAGAAGGTCGTCGCCGTGCTGAAGACATGCTACGACCCGGAAATCCCCGTCGACATCTACCAACTCGGCCTGATCTACAACGTAATCGCCCCCCGCGGCCCTGACGAGCCGGACAAGGTGAAGATCATCATGACCCTCACCTCGCCCAATTGCCCGGCCGCGCAGACACTCCCGGCGGAGGCGAAATACAAGATCGAACGCCTGGAGGAAGTTGAGGACGCGGAGGTTGAGATCACCTTCGATCCCACCTGGACTCCCGACATGATGAGCGAAGAGGCCAAGCTCGTCCTGAACCTTGTTTGAGGCCACGCCATGCAACTCAGTTCCCAAGAAGAATACGGTCTGCGCTGCCTGTTGCGGCTCGCTCAGGCCGGGCCGGGAGAGATCCTGACGATCCCGGAAATCTCCCAGGCGGAGGGCATTTCAGTACCGCATGCGGCCAAGCTGATGCGAATTCTGCGGGAGGGCGGCCTCGCGGCCAGCGAGCGCGGACAAGCAGGCGGATACCACCTCACCCGCCCGCCGGAAGCAATCACGGCCAAGGAAGCCATCCAGGTGCTCGGCGGCGACTTCTTCGGGGGAGAGTTCTGCGGGCGCTTCTCCGGGCATGAGGATCATTGCACCCATTCGATCGACTGCTCTATCCGGTCGCTGTGGCGTGCCGTCCAAAGGGTTGTTGACCAGTTGCTCGGCCATACAAGCCTGCGCGACCTGATGTGCGGGGAACGGGAGATGGATCGTTTTGTCAACGACCTCGTGGTGATCGCGGCGTCGGCGAATACATTGGATTCAACAGCAAACCATGGCTAGCCAGCTAGAGATTCAAGACGCGCTCCGGGGCGTCATGCACCCGGACTACGGCAAGAGCATCGTAGAGCTTGGGCTCGCGCGGGTCCTCTCCAGCGACGACGGCACCCTCGCCTTCGAGATCCAGGACACCGTTCCGGGCGGCCAGCACGGCGAGGCGATCCTTGAGAGCGCCATCGAAGCCGTGCAGGCTCTCGAACCAGGGGTGCGGATCCAAGCTGAATTGACCGCCAGGTCCCGGCCGAACCCGGTGGGCAGCTCGGGCAAGGGCTCGATCCCCGGGGTGCGGAATATCATTCCGGTTGCCTCGGGCAAGGGCGGTGTCGGCAAGTCGACGGCCTCGGCAAATCTGGCGCTCGCACTGGCATCCACGGGCGCCAGGGTCGGGCTACTCGACGCCGATGTTTATGGCCCGAGCATCCCCCTGATCATGGGGACTACCGGCGGACCGCAACAAGGCGGGCGCGGCATCATACCGCCCGTGTCGCACGGGATCCCGGTCATCTCGACCGGGTTCTTCATCCGCAAGGACCAAGCCGTCGTCTGGCGTGGTCCGATGCTGGCCAAGATGGTTGAGCAGTTGACCAATCAAGTCGAATGGGGCGAACTGGATTACCTGGTGGTGGACCTGCCGCCGGGGACAGGAGACGTGCAACTCAGCCTCTGCCAGCGTCTGGCACTGACAGGAGCTGTGGTGGTGACAACACCTCAGCCGATGGCCGTCAACGTCGCCGAGAAGGCGATCATCATGTTCCAGCAGCTCAAGACCCCGCTGCTCGGTGTCGTCGAGAACATGAGCTACTTCGAATCGAGGACCACCGGGGAGCGCGAGTACATCTTCGGCTCGGGCGGCGCGCAGCGAATCGCCGATCGCTGGGACATCCCCTTGCTGGGCAAGATTCCGCTGGCGACCACGGTGCGCGAGACATCGGACGAGGGCAATCCTGTCGTGCTGGCTGATCCGAAGGCTCCCGCGGCTCAGGCATTCATCGAGATCGCCAAGCAATTGGGAGTCGCAGTCGCGATGGCCAACGCCAAGGCCGAACAGGAATCAATGGTCCAGATCAACTTCTAGCCGGAAGCCCTATAACTTGTTCGCCCCGCTGGAGGAAACATGCTGGGATGCCCGCAGCAAACCTTCGAACGTGCCCGCATCGGTCCACCAGCCATCGAGAACGTCCCAACGCATCGTACCCTCCGCTAGATATTGGTTGTTGACATCGGTGATCTCGAGTTCGCCGCGGTCGGAGCGCTCAAGGCGCTCGATCTTCTCAAACACCGTGTCATCGAACATGTAGATACCAGTCACGGCGTAGCTCGATCCAGGTGCATCGGGCTTTTCCTCAATGGCCACCATGCGGTCCCCTTCGAAACGCGGCACGCCGTAGCGCCCAGGGTCAGCGACGTCCTTCAACAGGATTCGGGCACCGCCCTCCTGGCGGCGAAACGCGTTGACGGCCCGGATGATGTTTTTCTCGATGATGTTGTCGCCGAGCATGACGCACAGCTTTTCCCCCCGCGAGAAGTGGCGGGCGAGATCCAGTGCCTCGGCAATGCCGCCCTCGCCCTCCTGGTACGTGTAGTCGAGGTGTTTCAAGCCAAACTCCCGACCATTGCCGAGCAGGCGGAGGAAATCGCCAGCGTTTCGGCCACCGGTGACGACCAGGATGTTCTCGATTCCGGCGTTGACAAGCGCCTGAATCGGGTAATAGATCATCGGCTTGTCATAGATGGGCAGGAGGTGTTTGTTGACGATCCGCGTGATCGGATCGAGGCGGCTGCCCAAGCCACCCGCTAGAACTACACCACGCACAAGCCCCTGATTGTACTGGAGCACCCAGCTCTCCTTGCGAGCAGGGCGAAGCCGACACACGGGGCGCCGAAGGTAGGAGCCCCGAACCGCGACGAGATCAGGAGTGTTCGCTGGCATTCGGGTCGCGATGCGAAACCGGTTCCTCCGCATCCACGCAGGAACCGTCGGCGCGTGCCGCTGAGACTATTGGCTGAAATTGCCGCAACTGCTGCTTGCGGGCCTCCGCGCAACCTTCGGCCACACACGGCTATCGATCCGTTGGCCCTTTACTTACTTGGACTTACGCTATACTGATTGTAGTCGCTGAACCTTACGCAAGCGGTTCAGGGACTTTTTCCATACCCAGTGTTCGGTTGCCACCCCCTGCACCCAGTGGTCTCCCTTGGAAATCACTAGGACTGCACTTCCACATGCTCAACAACTCCAGGCCTGTTGCGGCCCTTCGAAGCGCCCTTCGAGCGATGTTCCCCTTGGGGGCATTCGCATGCACTGCCATTCTGTGGGCGCAGCCCGCCTGCGGACAGAGCCTGACGATCGCAGTCGTCGACCAGTTCTCGGACGCCGTTGTCAACGCTACCGTCGCAATCGGGGACATGGAGGTCCCGACCGACGACAGCGGTTTGGCGATGTTCCAGGGACTGAGCTCCGGACCTCACTCGGTGGTCGTCTCCGCTCCGGAATTCGCGACCGCCGTCGAGGACGTGGCCGAGTCCGAAGGAACGGTCACGATCACCCTGCAACTGCAGGCGGTCAGCGAAGTCATCGACGTGACGGCGAATGTGGGCACGCGAGCCGAGGGCGTACAGCCGCTGGATTCCGCAGTGCCTGTCGAGCTTGTCCTGGGCGAGCGCTTGCGCAGCACCGGGCAGTTGGAGACCGGCAGGGCGCTGCAGATGCAAGCGCCCTCGTTCAACTTCTCGACCTCGTCGATCAGCGACGGAACCGACGCCTTGCGCCCGGCGACACTGAGGGGCTTGGGTCCAGACCAGACGCTCGTCTTGGTGAATGGCAAACGCAGGCACAACAGCGCGCTGATTCACGTCAATACTTCTGTCGGGCGCGGCACGGCCGGAACCGACATGAACGCGATTCCGATCGCGGCCATCGAGCGAATTGAGGTGCTTCGAGACGGTGCGGCCGCCCAGTACGGATCGGACGCTATCGCCGGGGTGATCAACCTGGTGCTCAAGAGCAGCCCGGGCTTCACGATGGACACGACCTGGGGGCAGACCTACGCCGGTGACGGCGATACCTTCATGCACAGCATGCACGGTGGATGGGCGAACGAGAATGGCGGATTCCTCAATCTGACCTTTGAAACGCGCCGCCGCGACCGCACCAATCGTGCTGGCTGGAGCGCGCGCACACAGTACCCGCTGGTCGACTGCGCGCTGGACGCGCCCTACGCAATCGGCGTGGGCGGAGGCAACCCCGGTGCCGGCACGCCCGGCAGATGCTTCGACCAGCGCGAATACACCTTCTACCGCAAGAATTTTCGGATTGGCGACGCGGATAGCGAACAGTACAGCGTCTACTACAATGCCGGCGTCCCGATCGGCAAACGAGCGACGTTCTATTCCTTCGGCGGCTGGACTCAGCGCGATAACCAAAGCACCGGCTTCTACCGGCGGGCGAATGTCAGCAACACCGTCACGGAGTTCTACCCGGATGGATTCCTTCCCGAGATCAATACCGACGTCGCGGATATCTCGTTCGCCGCGGGCATCGACTTCGCGGCGGTTTCGGGCTGGAATCTTGACCTGAGCGTGAACCACGGCCGCAACGCCTTCGATTTCCTGATTACCAATTCGAACAACGCTACCTATGGCACGAATAGCCCGCGCCAGGCAGACTCCGGCGGACCGCGGTTCGACCAAACCACCTTCAATTTCGACGTTTCCCGTGAGTTCGAGTGGACGGGAGGGACAACAAACCTGGCGTTCGGCACCGAGCTTCGCCAGGACGGTTACGGAATCCGCGCCGGAGAGCCATTCTCGTACCTGAACTGCAAGGACGATCCAAACGTATCCGACAAGTCCACCTGCGTGTCAGCCCCGGCCGGCATTCAGGTCTTCCCGGGCTTCCAGCGCAATGTGGACGAGAGCCGCACGAATTCCGGCCTGTACTTCGACGCTGAGCAGATCTACAGTGACAAATTCCGATTCGGCGCCGCACTCCGTTTCGAGCGATACAGTGACTTCGGCAACTCGCTGACCAGCAAGATCTCCTTTCGGTACGACTTCAGCTCGATCTTCGCCGTTCGCGGCAGCGTGAACTCGGGTTTCCGGGCTCCTTCCTTGCACCAGCTCTACTTCACGAACGTCAGCACGCAGTTCGTGACGAACGCCGCCGGAGAGACATTTTCGGAAGAGCGCGGCACCTACCGCAACGACAGCCCGGTGGCCAAGGCTCTGGGCATTCCCGACCTGAAGCAGGAGCGGTCGCTGAACTTCAGCGGTGGGGTCGTGGCTCAAATCAGTCCGACGACATCGCTCACCCTGGACGCGTTCCGCGTCGCCGTACGTGATCGCATCGTGATCAGCGGATCGTTCACGAAAAGCAAGCTGAGCGGAGTCCCGGAAGCCCTGGCGGGACTGGAAGCCGTGAATGCAACAGCGGCGCAGTTCTTCACGAACGCCGCCAAGACCGTGACGTCGGGACTGGAGTTCACCTTTAACAGCCTGCACGCCTGGCGCAACGGCTCGGTGCTGGACTTTGGCGTTTCCGGGATGCTCGTGAACACCGAACTTGACGGCGGGATCAACGCCCCCATGCTCCTCGTGGGGCTCGAGGACACCATATTCGGCGGACAAGACCGCTCGATCCTCACTGAATGGCAACCGAATACCCGGGCTCAGGGAACGATCGACTACAGCATCGGTCCGCTGCGCGTCGGAGGGGCGCTACGGTACTTCGGCACCTACTGGATCCAGGAGGGAGGCAGCCTCGGCGAGAAGCCTTGTGGGGCGTCCGGCTTCTCACCAACCTCACTCGGCGGCTCACGCCAGCAGTTCTGCGGCAAGTTCGTTTCCGACTTGCATGTCGGCTACAGGATTCTCCCGCACACCGTCTTGACGGTCGGAGCCCAGAACCTGCTCAACACCGTGCCTGACCAGAATCTCGTCGGTCAAACGCGCAGCGGCAGGCTTGAGGACTCAAGCGGTCGCGTGATCATCGAATCCCCGGGAATTTTCCTTTCCTCGCGCCGCGCAGCTCCGTTCGGGTTCAATGGTGGATTCTACTACGCGCGCCTCAGCGTGCGCTTCTAGCCCGGGACTCTCTGCTGCCATCGATAGTGCCCGCAGCAGCGACATCGGCACGCTCCATCACGGGACCAATCGAACCGCGCCTACGCCAACACTCTTGGGCTGACTCCATGAATGAAAACACAATGTTTTCGGTAAACGGACAGCCTAATCTGTTCACAAGCCCTTGACAAGAACGTCTCCGAATTGAGGTAAGATTGGTAGGTACGCTTGGGTCATCGGCGTCGAGAATTGGTGATCGTGGGGCAATCTAGGGAGAGTAGAACGATGAAAAAGACCTTGCGCCTGTTGTTGGCAGGCATGTTGGTCGCGTCGTGGTCGTTCGCGCAAACGAGCGGCACGATCCAGGGGACAGTAACAGACGACACTGGCGCCGTGATCCCAGGCGCGGATGTGATGGTGTCGAGTCTCGAAACGGGGGCGGAAAGCTCCGTCTCCACGAACGAGGTCGGATTCTATACGATTCCCGGCCTGAATCAGGGCTTGTATTCGGTGAGATGCACATCGGACGGTTTCTCGACCAAGGAGTTCCCTGAGGTCCGCCTTGAAGTGCAGCAGACCATGCGCATCGATTGCTCAATGACCGTCGGTTCTGTGACTGAAACGGTAGAAGTGAATGCCGCTGCGATCCTGATCCAGTCAGAAAAGACCGAGGTCGGCCAAGTGATCGACTCCAAGCGGATCCTCGAGATGCCCTTGAACGGGCGCAACTACCTCGAGCTCGCGAAGTTTTCGGTCGGAGTCCTGCCATCCCGCGAGATGGGCAAGGGCACGCGGCACGACGGCGTGCGTGGCGGCGAGGGTGGCATCCTTGCCGTGGGAATGCACGCGGCGCAAACGAACGTGTTGCTCGACGGAGCCGACAACTCGTCTCGCAACTCGGGCGGCGCTCTGGGGTTCCAGGCGCAGGCGACCAAGCCCTCCGTGGACGCGGTCGGCGAGTTCAAGGTCGTGACCAACAATATGTCGGCCGAGTACGGCTACCGCATGGGCGCCAAGGTCCTGGTCAGCACGAAGTCCGGCACGAACGATTTCCACGGCTCGCTCTACGAGTTCCTCCGCAACGACAAGCTCGACGGGACAAACTTCTTCGCGAACCGCGTCGGGTCAGACAAGCCCAGCTTGCGTCGCAATCAGTACGGCGGCACGTTCGGCGGCCCGATTGTGCGCAATACGCTGTTCGGATTCTTCAGCTTCCAGGGCACTAAGGATCGCGCAGGCCAGAGCTTTACGGCCTCGGTGCCTAGCACTACCGTGTAGCTAAAAAAAGTACTGGACAAGAGCGCTCGCCTTGTGTTAGACCATGGTCTATGAGAGCGCAGTCGCAGATCCAGCGCACCTTGGGCGAGGCCGCCGCGATCGAGCGAGTCGCCGCGATCCTCTCCCGAGAACAGTTTGACAGCCGCGGCGCCGTGGGTCGCCGGGTGTGTGCCGAGTTCGACTTCCGCGACCACCGCGGGCGGCCACAGCTGGCGGGTTGCCTCAAGGCGCTGCGCAGCTTGGAGCAGAGCCAGGAGCGCATCGTGCTGCCCGCCGCGGCTGGCCCACGGCCCGGCGGCGAGGCGGCACCGCTGGCTGCGGGTGTGGCCTTGGCCGGCACACTTCCGGAGCGCTACGAACAGGTGCAGGGGCTGGTCATCGAGGCGGTCAGCGACCGCGCCGGGCGGGCGGTCTGGAACACGCTGATCGCGAACGAGCATCGGCAGGGGCTGACGACCTTCGCCGGGGCCCAGATGCGCTACCTGGTGGGTTCGGCGCACGGCTGGCTGGGGGCTTTGGGCTTTGCGGCGGCGGCCTTGCGGCTGGCGGCGCGCGAGCGCTGGATGGGCTGGAGCGACGCGCAGCGGCGGCAGCATTTGGACTTGGTGGTGGGGCTGAGCCGCTTCCTGATCCGCGGCGGCTGCGCCAATCTGGCCAGCCATG
>MKWU01003109.1_pt1 | contig 22756 bp, 25 predicted proteins | sample 809101 | NCBI WGS metagenome assembly MKWU01 (sample SAMN05860141, study PRJNA318959) | sponge metagenome | host: Aplysina aerophoba | place: Slovenia: Piran, Adriatic Sea, Gulf of Piran | collected 2013-05-07 | reverse complement strand
GAGAGACCGAAAGAAGCGCGGAGATAGCCGTCCCAAGACCTTTGATTTTCTGGGTTTCACACATTATTGTCGTAAGACACGGAAAGGACATTTCGGGTTAGGACGCAAGCCAATCGCGAAGCGCATGACGCGTTTTGTGAAACGTATCTATACGAAGCTCCGGCAACGGATGCACCAACCGGTGCACCAGACGGGGAAATGGCTTGGACAGGTGCTCAATGGATGGCTGAATTACTATTCAGTTCCATGGAGTATGCCGTCTCTACGGAGGTGCTACAAGTGCTTGAAGTGGGTCTGGCTGCGCGTACTACGTCGACGATCCCAACGGGATCAAACGACGTGGGAGCAACTGGAAACATTGGTAGAGCGCTATTGGCCGAAACTGAGGATCCGCCACGACTGGCCGACAAGACGATTCACCGTCACGCATGCGAGTGCAACCCAAGGGAGGAGCCGGATGCGTTAACGCGCACGTCCGGATCTGTGCGGGGGGCCCGAGGAAACTCGGGTCCCTACCGTCATCCTCGAAACGGTCAATGTGAGTGTCGACCTTCCGTTGATATGGGGAAGACTGGCACGTCTTGGGAAGCGAGCGACAAGGGCACCAAGAGGGCTCACCGGGGTATTGGCGCTGGCACGCATGGAAGATCAGGGAAGTAGCAACACGGGAAGCCCTGTCGGTGCTGAGGCACACGGCAACCGGAACTCCGTAAGGAGCAGGCCGGGCCGTCAGGGTGGCGGAGTGGTCCGTAGTACCGGAGACGCGGGGTAACGCCCGTTGAGGAAAGGGACCGCAGGGCTGGAGGGCAGATAATAAGGACAAAGGGCACCGGAAAATGGCAAGGCCTAACATCTGGAAAAAATGTCAGTGCGTCCGGCATCTGCACATGCATAAGTGAAGGGATCGTCAAAGCGACGGTGCTGGCGGGGCGTAGCGAGGCCCGTCCGCATGCCATGCGAAGTTGGTCTGTCCGCAGGCAATGTGCCTTTGTGTGCGTAGAGGGCAGGACTGTACTGAAGCATGGTAATCCGAGTACGAGCCGCATCATCCACCTGGAGAGCCGGGTGCGGGAAACCCGCACGCCCGGTTCGGAGAGCAGGGGGCCGGAGACGACTCATGGGAGCCTGACTGAGGGCCAGCGCGAAAGCGATGGAATTACCATAGGACCCTAAGAGCACCGCGCCGGCCTCCCGACTCTACATAATACGGCAATCAGTTGAGCGAAATCCGACTGAAATGCTAATACAGTGTATGAAATCGTGGTGATTTCGTGCATCAACATTGGTTAATCCAATGGAGATAACGTCCTCAGTGGCTTAACGATCTTACACGTCTGGAAGGCCCTTGGGGAAATGCGTGCATATTCAGAATACGCTATACACCATTGCAACCCTTCTCTACAAGATCTATTATATCTATACCAGTGCCATCAAGTGACCGGCACTTCACGAACCAAGCGAAGCGCTGACAAAGAACGGTCATTTTCTAAACCAGAAGGACGAACAGAGGATCTGTGATCACACGCATGAACTTTTAGAGGCGGGCACTCATCGTGCACAGGCAGCAATTGGCGATGTCCCAGGTACTCAGAATACAACAATCAAGGGAGGAAGCATGCAGGTCTGGTGAGGCGAGTCATGCTCAGGTGAAGCGGGGAATCGCTTCGGTTTAGCCAGGAAATAAGCGCAACGCGGCGAACAGGATCCCCATGCCACTGAAAAACGTCACAACCATCCAACGTACAAGTCGAATTTCGAGAGCGCTTATTTTAGTATTCATGTCGCCGCGCAGATTACTTCCCATGGTATTCATGTCGCCACGCAACTCACTTATTTCGCCGCGCAGATTACCTCCCATGGTATTCATGTCGCCGCGCAGATTACTTCCCATGGTATTCATGTCGCCACGCAACTCACTTATTTCGCCGCGCAGATTACCTCCCATGGTATTCATGTCGCCGCGCAACTCACTTATTTCGCCGCGCAGATTACTTCCCATGGTATTCATGTCGCCGCGCAACTCACTTATTTCGCCGCGCACAGTTTGGATTTGGCTAACCACAAAATCCTTGGTCGCGAGATCCTGTTGTTGTTCTTCGGTGACATCCGCAAAGACATTTGTAAGGGCCTCAGCTTGTTGGTTGTCAAATCCTGAACTGGAGAGCTTGTGAGCAATCGCAAGAGTGTTTATCATGGCTTCACAAAAGCACTTGTTACCTCTAAGCAATTCTACATTCGTCCAGAGTTATTGGTTTCCCGCTTCCCCCTGGAGGCAGTGCAGCACCTCAGAATGTGCCGTCACGGTTAGTCTGCTCACCTGGTATGGCGAGTGCGAGGATCACGTACGATGCTATTCCGAGTATGGCGAATGCGAGGGTCACCTGCGATACTATTCCGAGCGCAAAAAACGGAATAATTGTGAGGTAAAGCAATCGCAATAGTCCCACAGGAACTTGGAAACGCTCCGCCAAACCACGACAGACGCCGAACAACCAGCGTCGCTTGCGGGGTCGAACGAGGGGTCTGGAAGAGAAGAGACGTGAACGGCGCGTTCGCTTTGGGCGGAGGGCTTTGACAGTAGCAATGGTCATGAAAAAAATTGCTGCAAAGGGGACGGCTTGGCCTAATCCACTCATGAATCCACTTCCAAGAATACCTATTTCCGAAAGTAGGTAGAGAAAATTTCCGGCCAAGAGTGCACCACTACCAACGAGGTACCAGTTGATCTTGAACGCGGGTCGTGCCTCTGACTCGAAGAGCATCTCTTCGAGTGCCTCACTGGAGCGGGTACTGAGATCCAGTTCCGATACGTCGGATTTAGTTGCCACTACTCGTTGGGTATGATAAACATCGCTGCAATATAACCAAGAAAGACCGCACCGGCTGTGAAAAAACTAGCCACAACAACCCCTATGCGTAGCCATGTAAGATCTAGGCCATAGTGTCTTGCAAGGCCGGAGAGAACACCCCCAACCATTTTATCAGATTGAGAGCGGGTTAAGCGTCCATGGTTGTAACTCATTGTAGTTCTATACTGTTTGATAAGGTGTGCAACAGCGGTTTTGTTGGCAATGCACTTTATCTAAACTACGACGCATTCAATATTCTGGTTGCACGTGTCGGCTGCAGTTTCGGTTTTTGTGCTTACAGACTGAACCTTAGTAAGTACATATGTTTCTCCAAGTTGAGGTCGCTGCAACGGGTGGGCCGTTCACACTCACGGAGTCAACCGACACGCTGATTGAACACTTGTCGTGCGCGGTTGATGGTTGCCCAGGATCAATAGAATCTGGAACAAGCTGTCCATGCGACATATGCAAACGGATATCGGATTATTTCTATGACCCAGTGTCTGGTTTTTCAGCATCATCAGGAGGGCGCATAAGTATTGCCAGAACGAGGTAGACTATCGGAGGGATGGATCCTGCGGTAAAGACGGTGCTCAGGATAAAAATTAATCGTAGTACAGTCACGTCCACATTGATGTGTGAAGCAAGTCCTGCACATACACCAGCTAACCACTTGTCACGCGATTTAGCCGGGAGGTTCCACTTCGATGTGAGTGATTGTGGCGGGGTAGAAGCCTTTGTGTTCTCGTTTGTACTGCGCTCTTTTTTCTTTTTTTGTTTGCGTTCTCGTTTCTTCTTTGTCGCGCGTACTTTTCGTTTTCGGCGCACTTTTTGTTTTCTGGGTATCAGGCCGAACAGCAGGACTAACAGTATTCCGACAAGTGGAAATACTATAAAGGCCTCTTGAAGACCACTTCCCGGCAGAAGACCAACTTGTTGCAGGATGTACAGAAAAACCATGCCGATCAGTCCCACACCTGCGATGGTTGGCAGGTTAACGGCGCCGCCCGGTTTTGGAGTAGCTTCTTCAAAGAAGAACTCCTCGAGGTCAGAGTCGGTCAGGTTTCCATATCCGGGCTCTTCTTTCAGATCCTGGAGCTCAACATCCTTTTTAGTTTTCGTTCGCATTTATTGCTGGCGGAGCTTAAGCACACTGGAGGCAGTAACGATATAGTTAACGGGTACATCGTGTGGATCAGCCGGAAGATGATCCAATAAACAATCGTCAATTACCATGCCAAGCTTAAACGAATCAACATGCTCAAACAGTGCATCGTAGAATCCTCCACCATAACCAATCCGGTGTCCTGAGATATCAAACCCGAGACCTGGAACAACGACTAGGTCGATGTCTTCTGCTGGAATATTTGAACGGCTTGCCGGCTCAGATATGTTCCATCGGTTTACTACAAAGTTGCGTTCATGATCGAAGCACCCCCAGTGCATACGAGGGCGCTTCGAGTATGGTTCAATAATGGGTAACAGTACAGTACATCCTCGTGCATGTAGCCAGCAATTGAGGGGGCGGATATCAATTTCACGCGTTTCAATTTTTGGCCAGTACGACAGTACGGTTCGTGCTTCCAGTAACTGTGGTACAGACGCTGCTCGCGCAACAATTCGTCGACATTCAGAGCGATATTTCTCCTCTGTCAGGCATTGTCGTGCATCGCGGCAGCGAGTGCGTATCGTGGGTTTACTGAGCATCATCAATTAATTGATGCAGATCAATAGAAAATACGTGGAAAACATTCACGTAGATACACTTAAATGATCAAGTAAGCCGCAAAGTCGTTAACGTATGCTGTTTTCCGTAAACTTGCTGCTTTACCCGGGTTTCAGTGTTAGAAAACGTTCATGTTTGAGAATCTCTCCCAACGGTTAGAAGGGGCTATTAAGGACCTTACCGGTCGAGGCCGTATTACCGAGGCCAACGTCGCAGAGTCGATGCGGGGCATACGCCGTGCTCTCCTGGAAGCGGACGTGAACTACCAAGTTGCCCGTACCTTCGCCAACAGTGTTCAGGAGAAGGCGCTCGGCGAACGGGTTCTACGCTCTGTAGAACCGGGGCAGATGATCGTTAAGATTGTCTACGACGAGCTTGTCCGGCTCTTGGGAGGAGACGCCGCCGGCATTGATCTGGGAAGTAGTCCTCCAGCAGTCATATTAATTGCTGGTCTCCAGGGATCAGGTAAGACGACGTTCAGTGCAAAACTTGCCCTGCATCTCAAATCTAGAGGGCGTGTTCCGATGCTGGCGGCAGCTGATGTATATAGACCGGCAGCCGTAGACCAACTGAGTCGACTTGGAGAGGAGGCGGATGTACCAGTGTACAGCATAACAGCGGATGATGGTACCGTGGTGCAGGATGCACCACGTGTAGCTCAGGAAGCTGTTACATATGCCAGAAAGCAGGCACGGGATACCGTGATCATTGATACGGCGGGCCGGATGCACGTAGATGAGCGCATGATGGTCGAGGTAGCCGAAATCAAGCGCCTTGTCCAGCCAAGTGAGATCCTGTTTGTCGTGGACAGTATGACAGGGCAGGATGCTGTCAATACAGCGAAGGAGTTCAATAATCGCCTTAATTTTGACGGTGTCGTTCTGACTAAGCTGGATGGCGATACGCGTGGGGGGGCGGCATTATCCGTGCGGTCAGTCGTTAATAAGCCCATAAAATTTGCTTCGACCGGGGAAAAGCTTGATCAGTTACTCCCCTTTTTCCCGGACAGGATGGCACGGCGCATCCTTGGGATGGGCGATGTGGTCACACTCGTTGAAAAAGCTCAGGAGCAATACGATGTGGCCCAGGCTGAGACTCTGCGCCGAAAAATCCGGAAAGCCACCTTCGACCTGGAAGACTACTATCAGCAGCTCCAGAAAGTCAAATCCATGGGGTCACTGTCGGAGGTCGTCGGTATGATCCCCGGACTGGGGAAGCAGTCAGTGGACATGCAAGCAGAGGAAAGGGAACTTGGGAAAATAGAGGTTGCGATTCTGAGTATGACGCCTTGGGAACGTAGGCATCCCGACTCGATAGACAGTAGTCGCAGGCGCCGTATTGCGCGTGGGAGTGGCTTGACGGTCATGGAGATTAATCAACTCCTGCGCCAGTTCAGACAGATCCGAAAGCTCATGAAGCGCATGCAGAGAACGATGGGCAAAAAAGGCAGAAAAGCAGACTTATCCGCGTTGCTGCAGGCCGCAGCGCGTTAACAATCAATAAACCAGAACAAGAGCGTGGCAGTAAAAATCAGATTGCGCCGCATGGGGCGCAAGAAAAAACCAATTTGGGCCGTAGTGGCCGCCGATTCGCGCGCACCGCGAGACGGCAAGTTTATAGAAGACCTGGGACGATACTATCCTCAGGAGGAGCCCTCACGCGTTGAACTTAGGGAGGACCGGGTAAAATACTGGCTTAAGGTAGGTGCTCAACCTACCGATACCGTCCGTAGTCTGCTGAGTCGGCAGGGAGTGCTGCTGGGATTACATCTGGAACACAAGGGAACTGAGCCCGAAGCGATCACCGAAGCCGTCGCTGCGCATCGGCAGCACCGGGAGGACAGGTTGGTCTCCACAGCGAAAATGACTCCGGCCGACCGGCGTCAGAAGGCACTTGCCGTTGAGACTGAGGCGGCGGCAAAGAAAGAGGCGGAATTGTTCGAAAAACGGAAAAAAGCCGCCGCCGAGAAGGCGGCAGCGAAAGAAAAAGCTCGCCAAGAAGCTGCAGCTCGTCAGGAAGCTCAAGCTCGCCAGGAAGCTGCAGCTCGCAAGGCTGCTCAAGAGGCTGAAAAAGCCGAAGAAACCTAGTCAGTTAGTACTGACTGTTCGATGGATTCGTCCTCGTGGGAAAACCTGCTTATGGTCGGACAAATCGTCCGGGCTCACGGGCTCAAGGGCGAGTGTAAGGTTGTACCTGAATCCGATGATCCAAAACGGTTACTGAATCTTAAACGATTGTGGATCGGCATAACGCCACAGACGGCACGCCCGTACGAGGTAGAGAGCGTCCGGTTACAAACATCCAAGCGTGGCATAATAGCCCTGATGCGATTTTCAGGAATAAATACGGTGAACGATGTGCAGACCCTCGGAAAGCTTCCGGTGTTTGCACAGCTGGAGGACTTGCCGCCGTTACAACCGGGAGAGTTCTTCCTGCATGATCTTGTTGGTGCCACAGTTGTCATGGATGATGGTGCACCAGTCGGAAAGCTAAAGGATATTTTGGAGGTGCCAAACTACGACATCTATGTGGTTGAGCGTTCCGGAAAAAAGGATGCTCTAATTCCGGCTGTCCCGGAGTTCGTGGTGACGACGGATGTGAATATTGGACGTATCGTTATTCGGCCGGTAGACGGTTTACTAGACTGAGGTGAGTAGCTATGCGCATTGATATCCTGACAGCATTGCCAGACTATGTCGAAAGAGTTGTGGGGTTAACCGTCGTTCGTCGGGCGAAGGGTAAGGTTGAATTGCATGTGCATGACCTAGGCGCGTATGCCGAGGGGCATTACAAACAGATTGATGATTATCCCTATGGAGGGGGAGCGGGTATGGTACTCAAACCTGAGCCCATCTTTACCTGCATTGAGGCACTCGGTGATACACCTGACGAAATTATCTATTTGAGCCCGGACGGTGAGCCCCTTACACAAGCATTGGCAAATACTCTATCATTGAAGAAGCATATAGTGTTACTTGCTGGACATTACAAGGGGGTAGATCATCGTGTACGCGAAGCGTTGGTGACACGGGAAGTGTCTGTCGGTGATTATGTACTTAGTGGCGGTGAATTGCCTGCACTCCTGGTGGTTGATGCTGTGGTTCGGTTGATTCCAGGTGTACTTGGAGATGCCCAATCCGCGCTTGAAGATTCATTTCAGGACGGATTGCTTGGTGCTCCGGCTTATACACGTCCGGCGTCTTTTCGTGGACTTGAAGTTCCCGAGGTTCTTTGCAGCGGGAATCACAATAGCATTGCTGAGTGGCGTGAGGAGGTTCGACAACAGCGTACCCGGGAGCGGCGCCCGGATCTCTGGCAACAATACGTCGCACGAGTACAAACGTAAGGTTATATCCCTAGAACAATGGCCAAAAATTTGCTGAAAATTGTGGAAGCCACCCAGCTACGCGAAGACCCACTACCGAACTTTGAACCCGGGGATACGATAGCTGTGCACCTACGTGTGATTGAAGGTGAGAAAGAGCGCATACAGATTTTTCAGGGTGCGGTGATTTCTATTCGTGGGGGAGGTGCCAGCAGAACGTTTACTGTCAGGAAAATTTCCGGTGGTATAGGTGTTGAGCGCATATTTCCGTTTCATTCTCCGAGAATTGCACGCATAGAGGTCAAGCGCCGTGGAAAAGTGCGCCGTGCGAAGCTGTACTATCTGCGCGCTTTGCGTGGTAAGGCTGCTCGTATTAAGGAGCGCGTTCGCGACTCCTAAGTACTGCCGATGCAGTTGGCGTTCTGGGACTTTCCACCGACCGAATGTCTTGAGCTCGCGGCCAGGACACTCTCCATTGAGGCTGAACGACAGACTGGTCCGGTCTGTGCGGAGTTGTTGCATCAGCGGCAGATTGATGTTGCTCTATTGCCTGTGACGATAGCTCTGGCCGCCGCCGATGAGTTAGATATCGTGCCAGGAGGTGCGGTATCTTCATGGGCGTATCCATTTGCACGAATGCGGATACGTCGGGATCTGCAGAAGGCTGGAACACTCGGATGTACTTCTGAGCAGGGCTTGGAGGCTTTCATGTCGCGCGTGATACTTAAAGAGCATTACGGACGAGAAGTCGCGCTAACGCCAAACAGCACGGCAGATATCGAGTTATTAACCGGAGCGGCTTCGCTGGATCAGGCAGATGATCCAACTTCACTGGATTTGGGGCAGGAATGGTACGAACTTTCTCAATATCCAATGATTTGGGGATTGTACGCCTGCCTGAAAGGAACTGCAACTGATGCAATGGTTGAGATGCTGACCACACTTACCAAGGAAGCCGAAACCATTGCGCAGGAATGGGGAGCTCGCTCATCGTCACACGCAGATCAATTTTTTGGAGGAAGTCTTCGGTTACGCCTGGATGATGTAACAGTAGCTGGATTAACTGCAATTCGGGAGTACATGTATTATTACGGCATCACTGAAGATATAGTACCACTGACAATGTTCGAGCCAAATGATATCTCCGGATATCAGGAGATACCATTTTGGGGGCAGGACACAAGGCAGCTCGGTCTATAAGGGAAGTGCGATGAAAAAATCAAACTCGACGCTGGCAAGCAATCGTCGGGCCCGGCGATCGTATCATATCCTGGATACCATTGAAGCTGGACTGGTGCTGGTCGGTACTGAGGTAAAATCAATTCGGGCTGGACGTGTGAGTTTAGCGGAAGCATGGTGCAGGATTGACAATGGAGAGGCATTCTTAGTCGATGCGCATATTTCTCATTACAGCCACGGAAACCTGAACAATCATGACCCGGTTCGCCCCCGCAAAATTCTCCTGCACCGTAGAGAAATTGCCCGATTGCAAAAGGCAGTTGAGCAAAAAGGAAATACACTGATTCCTCTCAGACTCTATCTAAGAAATGGCAGGATTAAGGCCGAGATAGGTATAGCACGAGGTAAGCAGCTCTTCGATAAGCGGGCTGATATGGCCGAGCGGGACACAAAACGTCAATTAGAGCGCAGGTTAAAGCAATATTAGGGGCTTACATACGTGGGAAACCAAGCAGCATACAACAAATTATGCCATAAGGGGAGATCACTTTGTGAAGAGATCAACGAAGAACAGTATGTCTGATTCTGCCAATACATATTGCCATATCACGTACAGATTGTTACCCGGCAGTCAGGGAAAAGCGAAAAAACTGACTGGATTAGCGGGTGCATGCAGATTTGTATGGGACGGCATGCTCGCACAGCAAAATGAAGCATGTGAGAAAGCCAAAGCGGCAGGAGATAATCCATTTTCGGCAAGTTTTTTCTCACTGTGCAAGCGGCTCACGGCGCTGCGACGCGTGATTAAATGTTTGCCTGAATACTTATTCCGTGCAACTCGATACACGCTGAGGTCCCCGACAGTGTTCTTGAAGGATGGCAAGGGCAGGCCGAAGCTCCATTCACAGCATGGCAGAAACCTCTCTTTCACAATCCGGGATGCTGTCACGGTGAGGGGCGTTCGGGTTATCGCTCCCTGTGCTCCGTGAAAGGATATGTGAAGTGCGGCCTGATGTTGTTATTCAAGCATATAACTCCCAAATATTAACATGCACTTTTTGCCAGTAGAAGACCAACTTCTGCATCTGAAGCGTGGTGTGGAGGAAATCATTCCGGAAGAGGAGTTGCGCACAAAACTGTTACGTGTAGCGAGCACGGGCAAACCGCTTGTTGTTAAGCTTGGTTGTGACCCCAGCCGACCGGACCTGCATCTGGGGCATTCTGTAGTGCTGCGTAAGCTGCGACAGTTCCAGGACTTGGGGCACGAGGTGGTTCTTATTGTTGGCGATTTTACCGGAATGATCGGTGATGCGAGCGGTCGCTCAAAAATGCGACCAGCACTCTCACTCGAAGAGACCCGCCGTAATGGCCAAACTTACTTTGAGCAGGCCTCACGTATACTGGATTCCGAGCGCATTCGCATTGTATACAATTCTGAATGGTTAGGTAAGCTTTCTTTTGAGGATGTCGTTCGTCTGGCGGGCAAATCGACCGTAGCCCGGATGTTGGAACGGGATGATTTTGCTGGACGCTATGCTAAGGGGGATCCTATTGGACTACATGAATTTTTATATCCATTGGCCCAAGCTCAGGATTCCGTTGAAATAAAGGCAGATGTAGAGCTGGGAGGCACGGACCAGAAGTTTAATTTACTGATGGGACGTACTGTGCAAAAAAGCGTCGGCCAGGAACCCCAGGTTTGCATCACACTCCCGATCTTGGAAGGGTTGGATGGTGTTGAGAAAATGTCCAAGTCATTGGACAACTATGTGGGGCTTGCAGAGCCGGCCGAAACCATGTACGGTAAAATTCTCTCAATTCCGGATACATTGACCTATCGTTATTTTGAGCTTGCGAGTGACGAAGAAACGCGTGCGTTGCCGGAGCTCCGCAAACTATGTGTTGAGAATCCTCGGGATGCGAAGCATCGGTTAGCATTGTTGATCACACGCTTTTATCACGGGACTGAGGCAGCAGGAAAGGCACGTGAGCACTTTGAGCGCACGGTTATCCAGAAGGAAGTACCGGAAGATGTGCCTTCATTCAGGCCAGGGGGAGATGGCCAGATTGGGCTTCTAAACCTTTTAACTTCATCTGGTTTAACCCTATCCAATAGTGCGGCCCGCAGGCTGGTACAGCAGGGAGCCGTGAGTATAGACGGACAGAGGGTTACTGACAGTCGACTTGTTCTGGATGTGACAGTGCGTGCGCCTTTTCTGGTCAAAGTTGGTAAGCGTAGGTTTATCAGAATTGTCTGGTAAATACATCGGCATAATCCTTGCAGGGGATATATTTTGAATCCTAAGGATCATCTATTCGTACTGAACTTCACTGTCCAAGATTGCTTTCCATGACCATGAAACGGTTGACACTGCTTATCGCAATTTGTCTGTTGGGTTTGGAAGCACAGCAGGTGTTTGCACAATCTGATCCGCTTGAGCCGGGTCGACAGGCGTTTAGGGAAGGACGATATGAGGACGCTGCAGAGGTATTTGGGCAGGTTGCTCAGGAGTATCCGCAGTTGGCCGAAGCGCATTTTCTGCTTTCCCGCGTTTATTTTGAAACGCCCTTGTACGACGAAGGTCGTGCAAGGCGTACGCTGGAGAAGGCGCTTGAGCTCGAACCGGAAAATCTTGAGTATCTGGTCGCGCGTCTGGAACAATATAGGGTGAAGTCCTGGGGACTTCTTGGGGACCGCTTACGGGAGTCCCGTCGGTTGGAAACGGCCCGCAAGATACTCAAGGTGGATCCATCCAATGCACACGCACACGAGGAATTGGGAAGAGTGTACATTCGGGACTTTTGGCGGTATCGCAATGCAATTATGATGCCCTCTCTGAGTTACGGCTATGCAGGCAGCGGGCGGGAGTCAGATGCACCAGACTACGAGGATCAGGGGGCAGGGTCCTTCGATGAGTACCTCGATGGCACGGTTGCTAGCGATCTGAACAATTACCCGGTCGTCAATCCGAATGAAGTTTTCCTTGGTGATCAGTTCAATATAGAGGCTTTAAGATCCCAAGGGGTAAATGTATTGGATCTTAGCAGGCGGGCCGAAAGGGCATACCAGCGTGCAATAGCGCACTTGGAAAAAGCCCTTGAAGTCGATCCCCGGAGGCGCAGCGTGTACGACGAAATGATGCAGATATATGTACTCAAAGGAGAGTACGAGGATGCCATGAACACGCTAGACTTGATGTACAGGTTCTACCCGGAAGACCCTGATCTTTGGCGTTACCTGGGAGTAGCGAACTATCAAATGGGAAATATGGACGCCGCGAATCGCTCGTTTGAGACTGCCTTTGGGTTTATGGATAGGAATGAAAGGCGTGCATACGAGGATTTGGGGCTATTCCTGACGCGGGATGAAAAAAAGCTGGAAGCAGTCGATTCGGTGGCTTACCGGGCACGGTATTGGGCGAGTCAGGATCCAAGATTCCTGACCTCCTACAACGAACGTAAGCTAGAGCATTATTTTCGGTTGACTTATGCAGATCTGCTATACAGCTCCAAGGGACTTGGTCTGCGTGGTTGGGAAACAGAGCGCGGCCAGATTCTGATCCGGTACGGCCCGCCAATCTCGGATATTGTTCTGCACCCTCAGGAAGACGGCATCTTTTCGGCACGTCAGGCGGTTGTTGGGGCCATGGTCAACTCTGTGACCTCAGCTACCGATGATACAACCGGCATAACCCCGATGACAGTAGATGGATCCCAATCATTTGGCAATGTTTACTCGACTGCCCGCCAGGCATTCGAAGAAATGAATGCCTATAACATCTGGGAATATGGGGATTTCCGTTTTGTATTTGAAGATCCGTTTCGGAACGGTGAGTACCGCATGTACTCACCGTCGGCTGAGGAGATGGCGACGCGTGTAAACAGTTTTGAGAACGACTACATTCGCATCACAAAAGAAATCATTCGCAAAACTCCTCAGAAGTACGAGTATGAGGCCCCAGGTCGCCAGATCGAGCTGCCATTTTTAGTTAGTTCATTCAAGGGAGATGGACAGCAAACAGAGCTGTTTGTTAATTATGGTATTCCGCTGGAATCTACCTATGACCGCTCGACCGAAATGATAGAGGTAAATGCGAGTGCGGGGACATTTCTCATAAATGATCGGAGAGAGGTTCTTGTTGAGCGTACCCGAAATATTTATGGTTTACCCACCAATCAGGTGATGTCGTTTGCGGAGCAGCATCTATGGATTGATACGCAGCAGATGCAGGTGCCGTCAGGTACACATGAACTCTCGGTCGAATTTGAGACCGCCAGCGGGCAGACTGTAGCTGTTCAGCGTCGGGAGATTATGGTGCCGAATTATGATCAGACCGGCGTCATATTGAGCGATATTATGCTTGCTTATTCGGTCGAACAGACAGAAAATGGCGCCCCTCTAAGCGCCGCCGAAATCGTTCGCAGAGATCTTTCTATCCTCCCTGCGCCATGGAGTGTGTATTCGACTGAATGGCCAATCTATCTGTACTTCGAGATCTACGGGTTAGCCCTGAATGCTCAGGGAAGCACGGACTATGATATAGAAATCACATTGGAACCTAAGAACACTGATCGTGGGATCCGGCGTATAGTAGGGGGTATCTTTGGGCGGAACAAGGAGGGTGTATCAGTAAGTTACAAGGGGAGCGGTTCACGGTCGGAAGAATCTCTATACCAGATCCTGGATGCCAGTGACCAGGAAACAGGACTATATACGCTAACCTTGGTTGTTCGGGATAATGAGACAGGTGAAGAGTCCGAACGGACACAGGACCTGTTTCTGGAGGAGTAGGGGGCCTACCAGGCAGCGAGTGAGCGGGCAGCCGTCAGGATATCTTCATCCTGCGGAAGGACCTCCTGTTCCAGCGGACTGGCGAAGGGTACGAATGCAAATTTTCCACCAACCCGTCGGACTGGCGCGTCCAGGTCTCCGAACGCCATATCACCTATCTGGGCGCAGATCTCTGCGCCATAACCAAGGAATTCATGGTCCTCGTGCACAACCAGTAGGCGGTGTGTCTTACGGACAGAAGTGAGGATGGCTTCAATGTCCAGAGGTACTAGTGTACGAAGGTCGATAACCTCAACGGATATCTGGTTTTCTCGAGAGAGTTGCCTCGCGACCATCAGGGACTTGTACACCATAAGGCCGTAGGTGACGATCGTCAAGTCAGTTCCCTCGCGAACTGTACGTGCCTTCCCCAGCGGGATCAGATAGTCTTCATCTGGTTCAGGGCTTCTGGCGCTGGCTGCCCGATACAGAGCTTTATGCTCAAGGAATATGATTGGATCCTCACTTCGGATGGCAGTCTTGAGTAGCCCTTTGGCATCCGTAGCCGATGAAGGCATCACAATGCAAAATCCCGGCATATGACCGAAGATGCTCTCAATATTCTGCGAATGGCATGGTCCGCCGTGGATATAGCCCCCACACGGCACGCGGATGACCATCGGACATGACCAAGCATTGTTGGAGCGGTAGCGTAGGGTGGGTACCTGATTGCGCAGGTGCGGCATTGCAGGCCATATATAGTCGGCGAACTGGATTTCTACTACGGGTTTGAATCCGGCAGCACTGAGGCCAACTGCGGTTCCGATGATAGAGGCTTCTGCCAAGGGGGAGTTAAAACACCGTTTTTCTCCAAATTTTTCAGTTAGTCCACGTGTAGCGGTGAAGACCCCGCCTTTGCCGCCCGCCACATCTTCCCCATACACCAGGATCGATTCATCCCGCGCCATTTCTTCATGGAGAGCATGGTTGATGGCATCCACCATGACAATAGGTGGACCTGCTGGTTCACTGGCGTAGTAATCAAGATCCAGGGTTCCCTCGAAGAGGACATGTTTTGTTGCGCTTGTCGGATCAGGATCTTTTTTCTGTTCGACAGCCTGAGCGGCTTCATCAATTTCCTTTTTGATTTCAGCGCGCATGTCCTCTGACTGTGAAGCAGTCAGTATGCTCCTTTCGAGCAAAAAGTGTTCAAGTCTGGAAACGGGATCAATCAGGCGATCCTGTACAAGTTCTTCTTCTGTGCGATATTTGAGGTGATTATCTGAGGAGGAGTGTGGTAGTAGACGAACCACGTCGGTTACCAGACAGACAGGTCCTTTACCTGCCCGCAAGTGGGCAATAGCTGATTTAGCAACTGCATAGACTTCAAAGAAATCTGTTCCGTCTACTCTGTATCGGGCTAAGCCTTCGTAACCGGCGGCGAGTTTGTAGGGTGTACCTCCTGCCGTTTGCTCGGCTATCGGTACGCTGATCGCATATTTATTATCCTGCACAAGGAACAGGAGTGGTGCTTTGTTTCGGGCTGCCCAGTTAAGTGCCTCGTGAAAATCTCCTTGGGATGTAGCGCCATCTCCACCAGAGCAGAGCGCAAACGCGTCGGTCCCTTGTTTCACAGCGGCCATGGCCAACCCTAATGCTGGCAGATACTGGGATCCGACTGACGAACAGACCGTGAAGATGTTCTTGTCCCTTGCGCCATAATGCGCAGGCATTTGACGTCCGCCGGAGTTAATACTGTCTGCTTTTGCCAAGTGGTCCAGGAGAGTTTCCTCGACCGTTTGCCCGAGGGTAAGTGCGAGTGCAAGGTCGCGGTAGTACGGGCAGAACCAGTCATATCCTGGCTTACTCAGCAGGCCAAGCGCGGTTTGAGTAGCTTCATGTCCACTGCAACCAATATGAAAAAATCCTTTCCCCTGCTTAAAGAGCGAGAGCATTTTCCCATCCAGTCTGCGCGCTGTGAGCATGATGCGAAAAACGTGTAACAGCGTATTCGCGTCGAAGTCCGCAGGACTAATAGGTTCGACCTCAAGCCCCTCGCCGTAACTGGCTCCGCCGGTGAGCACAGGGTATTCCGTGGGGGGTAGAGGGCTATGACCATTTGTACTTGTCTGTACTACAGGCTTGGCTAAGCCGGTGGTTCGTGTAGTAAGATCAAGTGGTAGGTCAGCCATTATTTGGATGGAACTTATCTCAAAGCACGCTCATGTCATAATTACAATTGCGCTCGTAGCATACAAGTTGCGCTACGGGATGAGCGCCGAGCAGTGCGGACTGTAGATACCATCTAATAGTATCATGGTTCCTTACGCCGCGGGTCCCCTGGGTGCCAAAGGCAGTTCAAACCAAAGTACAAGCCCGATCCAGTGTACTCTTTACATGGATTGGTTCGCCGTGCTCCATGGGATTTGCTCGGCAATGGTGAGCTCCAATCCCGATCCACCATCCCGACGGCATCCCTATTATGTTTCGAATTTACTGTAAAAAACAGCGAGTTCAAGGCTTAATCCATCATTGGGGCACGGTCATCCTGATAAAATCAAAAAATGATGGCTTCTCGGTGCGTTTGGCCCAATAAAATGGTGGATTCTCTCAGATCGAACGTCAGGCTATGGAGCGATCGAAAGAAATCAATTTTAGCGCGTGTTATTGCACTGGCAGGGCTCTGCTTCGTCAATCCAGACCTCCAGGGGTAACGAAGAAAGGAATATGGCCGTGAAAGGGTGGGCCTTGTGCAGTGTGTTATCAGTGATCTGTGGTTTTCGTGCTAGCAAGCGACACAGATGTCAAAAAAACGCGAAAAAGTGAACGCCCCCGGCCGTAATACGGTCTACTCTCTGGACAAGTATTTTTCGGGTAAAGGTATGTTCTCTGACTCTGACTGCCAGAAAATTGTCACTATCCACCAGCGATCCTCCATATGTAAAAGCTGGATGCTGTTTATTCCCCGGGAGAAGGGCTCGAGCCCCAAAGCCCGATAGGATTCATAGGTACTGAATCGGTGCACCAAGTTGCCAAACCGCTCTGAGGTCTGACTGACTTCTACCTCGAAGAATGGGTTTTCACGGAAGTAATCGCCGGTTTGTTCTATGTATTCCTCAGAGGTCCAGGTGAAGTAGCTATTGCTTCCCGTATCGTTGGAGCTTATCGCAATGAGTCGGGCTTCTGGAATGAACAAGGTGCGCCACCGCTCCCAATCCGGGGCCTCACCGGCGGGAGTAGAGATGACATCGTACAGGGTCTGTACGATGGCATCAGGGCTGCTTACATCCTCAGGGTTCGCTTCCTGGGCGAAGCTTACGGGTGCGTATAGCAGGATCAGTAAGAAAGTAGAAATACGATGCATGGTTAACCAGGTTCTATTTGTAGAAGGTGTTCGACTTCACCGAGATTGCCATCATTTTCTGCGGGTTCGACATCAAGGACAGCGCACAGGAGTTCGTAGACATGAACCAATGAGAATCCACTTGATTTCAGGCCCTGTTTGAACTGTGGACCCTGTGCAATGAAGACCGTATGCATTGATTGATGCCATGGTTCATATCCATGATTCCCGCCCGAGTAATAATCTGGATTACCTTCAAATCGTGATTTGGAAGCCATCTGCCATCCTTCGTCCGCAATGCCGACGAGATCCGCTATACGTTTGCTACCACTATAATACAGCTTTGCTGGCAGATGATCCCGCTTGAACCAGCGTGCATGCGGCATTGTATTGAGGTTGGTCAACAAGCTGTCTAACCTTGTTGAGTCTTTAACATTGATAAGTCCCAAGGGGCCAAGGTCCGTGATATAGACTTCCTCGAGATCAATATAGTTGTCTATCAGCATGACCCGCTCGCTTGATGTAGCCGCCATACCGTGATCTCCTACCACTACGATGTTAATCTCGTCTTCCAATCCTTCATTACGGAGGCTAGAAATCAAATTGCCTATTTGTTCATCAATTTCTCGTAGAGCCTCACGAGTTTCGGGGGCATCTGGCCCAAACTCGTGCCCCCGAGAATCAACTGCACTAAAATAAGTTGTGACCAGGGCAGGGCGAGGAGATCGGGTGATCGCTGCCATAACCGAGTCTATACGTGTCTCATGCAGCAGTGAATGATCATATTCCATCCAATAAGTTGGCCGGATTCCCTGAATACGTGCTTCAGAGCCAGGCCAAAAGTAGGTCGCACTGGTACGGCCCTGTTTCTGTACAGTGCCCCAAAGCGGTTCTCCTTTCCACCATCTAGAGTCTGATATCACTTCTCTGTTGCTGATCCGAAAAAAAAGACCAAGATCAGCATCGTACATTGAATTATTAACGATACCGTGGTTGGCCGGGTATAAGCCTGTTACGAGGCTATAGTGATTGGGAAAGGTCTTGGATGGGAAAACCGGTTCCATGTAAGCTGGATATACTCCTTTGTTAGCAAGTTCAAGGAGGTGTGGTGTGTTGAGAGAGTCAATGTAATCTGGGTGCAAACCATCTATTGAGATGAGAATTACTGCGCGAGGATTCTCGTTGTGCGCGTTGGGGTTGGCCTTGTAAAAATGCTGCAGTAAAAATGCAATCAGCACGATCGCAAGAGAAGAAAATGATTTTTGTGGGTATAGCTTAATCATGTTGCTTAACGTGGTCCGCACAAAGAATATTTGTTATCAAAGTATAGTGTATAGTTGTTTCCCCTTCGTGTATGTTGGAATTAGATTAAAGCATCCAACACCCTTTGAATATAATTGTCACGAACCACCTCATTGATCCCATGGCAAGGCCAACTGATGACTGAACGTCCTAACATCGCCATAAAATCCAGTTCCCACAATGTTGGTTGTTTTTCTCATTAGGTGAGTCGACAGAAGCGATGTGGTGAAACGCACAAGATCACTATCTAATTGTAGGTGCATATTACTGCATTGACGGTCTAATATTACAGGTAAGCGACTGAGTTACCAGAGGTAGGTACTTTGTATTTCTGTATTGAATCGTTACCGAACCGTCACACTTCATTCATGACTAATCTACAACATGCATGTTTTCGGAGCCCCCAGCGGATGCTTGGACAGGGTACTGAGGCATGGCCTGTAACTGACTCCCCGAGCTAACTGTGAGTGAACATTCCCATTTTATTCATCACGATTTGGATACAGGCTACAAAGTGTGAATTTGGTTGGGCGTGCGTCAGGATTTCCGGTGCGGGATAAAAAGTAAGCACTAGCCTTAGCGACCAAGCGTCAGCTGTAGCATTGCCGTCTGTTTTTCAGCTTGGTTTGGGTCCTTAAGCATAATGGATTGAAAGGTGAATTCAGGATTAGCGTGAATGAGATGGAATGGACTAGTAACTGATTTCATTCCGTTTTGATGTCATGATTACGAGGTGATTGACGTTCTGACCTCAATCACGCTATGGAAGTACGAATCCAACACATCAATTGCCTTTTAGCATCGGGCTCCGTAGAGGACTTCGGAGGTTACGCACGGTGATCAGTGCGAAAGACCGAGATCCATGTAATCTGCCGGAGTGATTCTGCGCTGTGATGTCTGGAGTGCGGCAAAGTTTGTCCAAGCTATCATCGTCGTTGGAAGTGACATCACACGGGCATTTTTGATTACCGCGCGACAGCGGTAGCGAATCTTCCCCAAGTGGAGCGTCCAGTGCATGGGATCTGAATGATGCAGATTCTATGTGCGCTCCAAGAATCTGCTTCACGACATCATTTGAGACGCATGTGATCGGCTTGCTGGAGGAGATAAGCGTGTCGGCAGCAGCCAATTAGGTGGGGATTGGCGTGAAGAAGATTCGACGGTAGGCACACCGAATCTTGATGAAAAGCGCACCGCAAGACTTTAAGGGGACGAAGTATGATTGGCTGGCCAATCCAACCAATATTTCCGAGAAGCAATAGGTGCGATTCCAACAGTTGCGAACCAATCCGTTGGCAAACACAACATACGGTCGCTCGACACACGCGAGCAGATGCACCACATCGTGGCCAGCATGGTAGGGCGACGGCTCATGTACCGGGACTTGATCCCATAAGGCCGGGCACCATCGACTAGATGGCATGGGTTATTGCCCGCATGGTGGGGAAACGGCTTACGTACCAGGAGCTGGTGGAAGGCTATTGTTGTGCGCTCAACAATTGCTGGTATGTTAGGTCCTTTACCAGCATTGTTAACGGTTTAATATCTCCGTTATCTGCCTCTATTAAGAATGGTACATAACGAGAATCTCTTCGCAATCGATCTGGCAGTATCGGTTTTCCAGCTAACCAACCACCAGCCTTTAAGCATAGAACAAAGTAGCAGGCGGCTCTCGCTGTTCTGCCGTTGCCATTGACGAATGGATGAATCCAATTCAGCTTCCATAATACAAGAGCAGCTAGCTCAAAAGGTTCTGTTTGTTCCCACATTCGATTGATCCTGTTCACAAAATCATCCATTAGAGTATTTACTCTGAAGTGTTCCGGAGGAGTGTATGTAACAATATTACGTCGGTTTCTTATTTCCACCATATGAGGTCTATATTGACCGGCGTAATCATGCAAACACGCCATTGCGTGGTAATTTAGTGCCTTTAATACAGTTTGTGATAGAAACACATTACCAGATTTAGGAGCAATAGTAACAAGGTGTTTTAAGAAATCTAGTTGTCTGCTATAATTGGACAAAGACAACTCCTTATAAACAGGATTGTCTTCGTTTCGAAACAACTCATATAAGATCACGGCTATACACCATAATTTTCCTTGAAATACTTATCGACCATTTTGCGCGCATCTTCGTCTTCATCTGCGCCTACCTTCGAAGCCACATAGGATTTCCGTTGCAGAATGATGTCCTCTCTGCTCATCTTTTTCCCAGCTTCGACCAATGGAATGAGTATCTCGGATGAACTGATGTTGTCGGGGATTTCTGTTTTATTTTTCATTGGAGTGCGTCGGGTTGGGTAGGGGAAACTTCCACAGCTACTATGCAGGAGGTACGTGTTATTCTCCAAGGCTATTCGGGTCTAAATCTCCAAGACTATCCGCAACCATTTTGAGTCTCATTGTAACATTTTCCGGATTCGTTCCCTAAGAAATTCGGTCTCCCAAATCCTGAAATCCTTCTTGGATTGCTTTAGCAAGAACATCTGCCAAATACTCAATATCCGTTCGTCCATCATTTGGCCTTTCTCTGTGATGTCCTTCCGTTCCTTGTTGTGTCATATTGTGTTATCTCCGGTCAAGTTGTTTAGAGTGTTAGCGCAAAGTACGCCACCATCACGAATGGTACAAAAAACCTAATTTTTTGTGCCAGAATCGTACTATGTCGCCCGTACCGCTTGTTAACAGCAAAGTTCCTATACCGGGTTCTCTATTGAATACAATAGCTCGTTTGAGGTATCCGTACGAGAATCGCATGTAAAATGGACGAATTTTTCTGTTCCAAATTTGTGTGCGCAATTTTTCAGGCATAGTTCAGAACTAAGAATGCTTGACTCCATGGCGAACCCAGTGCACCGTTTGATGCGGGTGGACGTGCCAAATGCTGCATCGGTGTTTAACTGCTCTGTCCATAGGGCACTCCATCCCTGAATCAACTGTAGCAGCCACTGCAAAAGCGACTGCGCCAGACTATATTGCATACGATACTGTTTCCGGGGATCGTACAGCCGCTCGGTCAGAAATTCAATGAGCCCCGTTCGCGCGATCACCGACCGCATCAACAACGCCCCGCATCAGACATCGTGTGGTTGTTGCTGGCCGCCTTGATCCGAACCGACTGGTTGTAGGGAAGCACAAAAAGAGCCTCCGTAGACTTTGCCATGATCTCACCTCCAAAGTGAATTTTTTAGATTACTTTGAAAGGTCGCTTGCGCATGTGATCCACAGTAGAAACAAGTCCCTATTCGGTCAAAATCCGCAAAAAAGGGCAATATGCCCTTCCTTACAAGGAACGTACAATGGATACGAAAGCTCCAAGTCGGTTAGGCTATCCCGAAAAATTGAGTTGAGATGAATATTGTGGGACATTGGGACTCTGGAAGAGACCCGAGTGAATCCTGTACAGTTCAGATTCTTCAATCTAACGTGTTTTTGCGTTAGCATCAGACCAATCTGAGCTACAGAAGGTTATGAGCGATCGGCAAATATGTAGTAACCAATCAACCCCAAGAACGGAACGAAAACAATAAACAGAATCCAGATAAATTTGGCAGCCGTGTTACGGGAACTCCCAGCAACCTCGATGATGGCAATAATATCCAGTATTAATATGATTATCCCACAGCATCCGAGGCTTTCCCAGGAACTTGCCATGGCTATGAGATTCTGCCCACATCCTGCCAAGAGTGCCGCACACAAGACGAACAAGACAGAGGGTATGGCTTGGCGATTCATTTCAAATTTGGCGTGAATGTTAAAAATATTTACGTCGAAATCCCGTTTATGATGCACCGGTAAGGTTCTTATTCGGTGAACCCATTTCACAATGCGTGAGATGCATAATTCTGACAGAGCCTAGTGAGCATCAGTTTCAACCTATCTCTCATAAAAGGGAGGTATTGACTCTTCATGTTGACCCACAATATTCATCTCAATTTAGCAGTGCGGTATAGATAAACCCATCCGAAGCCTTTTCCTTTTACATTGGTTCCATTAATTGGGCGGTTGATGGCGTTTTTCGTGGATTTTGACCGAATAAAACCGTGTTTTCGTCCTGAATCAAGTCTCCCGACCTGTTTAAAAATTATCCACTCATTTCACCCTCAAGGTGGTAACATGTCCCTGTCTATTGTGCTTCCCTTCAACCAGTCAATTCGGATCAAATCGGCTAGTCACAACCATACGACCTCGGACGCGGGCGCCTTCTTGTTGCGGTCGGTGATTGATCGAACCGGAATCCTCGACTTTTTGACCGA
>MKWU01003108.1_pt1 | contig 22772 bp, 18 predicted proteins | sample 809101 | NCBI WGS metagenome assembly MKWU01 (sample SAMN05860141, study PRJNA318959) | sponge metagenome | host: Aplysina aerophoba | place: Slovenia: Piran, Adriatic Sea, Gulf of Piran | collected 2013-05-07 | reverse complement strand
ATTGCATGCGCCTGGTCGGCTGCGCCCAGCGCGCCCTGGAACTGGCCTGCCGGCGGGTGGAAGCGCGCGCTACCTTCGGCAGGAAGATCAGCCAGCACCAGTCGGTGCGCGAGGATATCGCCAGGGCCTATTGCAAAATTGAGCAGGCGCGCCTGCTGACCTTGCTGGCCGCGGACAGGATGGACAAACACGGCAACAAGGTCGCCCGCGACCTCATTGCGGCCATCAAGATCACGGCGCCGGTAATGGCCTGCGAGGTGATTGACGATGCGATACAGATGCACGGCGCCGCCGGTCTGACTGAGGACTTTTTCCTGGCGGAGGCCTATAACTATGCCAGGCAGATCCGCCTTGCCGACGGTCCCGACCAGGTCCACATGATGTCCCTGGGCAAACAGATCATCCAGCGTTATTCCTGATAATTCTATGGAAGCTATGAACCAGGTAAAGTTGTGTTCCTATCTTGAGGATCAGGTTGACGGCTTCCGCGGTCCGGTCAAGGCCGAGAAGTTCCCGGGCGGGCAGTCGAACCCTACCTGGCTGCTCAGCGCCGGCAGCGGCCACTATGTATTGCGCAGCAAACCTCCCGGGCAGTTGCTTAAGTCGGCCCACGCAGTCGATCGCGAGTTCCGGGTGATCAAGGCACTGGCAGAGACCGGCGTACCGGTCGCCCGGGCCCTGCACCTGTGCGAGGATGAAGACGTCACCGGCGCCATGTTCTACGTGATGAGCTACGAGGAAGGGCGGGTCTTCTGGGACCCGGCGCTGCCGGATACCGGCAGGGAAGAACGCGCCGGCTACCACCGTGAGCTGATGCGCGTCCTGGCAGCCATTCACGAAGTGGATGTCGATGCTGTCGGACTGGCCGACTACGGCCGTGCGGGCAATTACTACGAGCGGCAGATCAGCCGCTGGACAAAACAATATAAAGCTTCTGAAACCGGCAGGATTGAGGCTATGGACACGCTGATGGACTGGTTGCCCGCCAACCTGCCCGAAGATGATGGGAGGAGCGGCCTGATCCACGGCGATTTCCGCATCGATAATGTCATTTTTCATCCTGGTGAGGCGCGCGCCCTGGCCGTTATCGACTGGGAACTGTCCACCCTGGGACATCCGTTATCGGACCTGGCTTACTATTGCATGTGTCTGCGGCTCCCTCCGCAGGGTGATGTGAAGGGTCTGGCCGGAAAAGACCGCGCGGCCTTGGGAGTCCCTGACGAGCAGGCGATTATTGAGCAGTACGGCGAATTCCGCCGCCTGCCGGCAATCGAGAACTGGCATTTCTACCTGGCTTTCAGCTATTTTCGTATGGCCGCTATTTGCCAGGGCGTGTATAAACGCGGTCTGGACGGCAACGCCTCCAGCGACAGGGCTCTGGAGATGGGCAGAATAGTAGAACCAATGGCTGCCGACGCAGTAGAACTTATTGCCAAATAGTAGAGGTGAACACATGAGCACAGACCTGTTTGACCTGACCGGCAAGATTGCGCTGGTGACCGGCGCCAGCCGCGGCATCGGCGAGGCGGCCGCCAGGCTGCTGGCGCAACAGGGCGCCCATGTCATTATTTCCAGCCGCAAGCAGGAGAGCTGTGAGGAAGTGGCCGCAAGTATCAGGGATGAAGACGGCCGGGCGACTGCTTATGCCTGCCATATCGGCGACCCTGAGCAAATCGAAGCAATCTTTGAGCACATCCGGCAGGTGCATGGCCGGCTGGACATACTGGTCAACAATGCCGCGGCAAACCCCTATTACGGACACATCACGGATACCGATATGGCCGCGTTTACCAAGACCGTTGAAGTCAACATACGCGGTTACTTCTTCATGTCCGCAAACGCCTGCAAGTTAATGAAGGAAAGCGGTGGGGGCGCCATCGTCAACGTGTCATCCGTCGACGGGATCAGGCCGGGAGACAAACGGGGCATCTACTCGATTACCAAAAGCGCCATCATCCAGATGACCAAGGCGTTTGCGCTGGAATGCGGCCCGGACAATATCCGGGTCAACGCCCTGCTGCCGGGGCTGACCGAAACGAAATTCGCCGGCGCCCTGACCGAAAATGAAGAGGTCCTGAATGCCTGGTTAAAGCAGATGCCCTTGCGGCGCTATGCCCAACCCGATGAGATGGCCGGCGCCATCCTGTTCCTGGCCTCTCCCGCCTCCGGCTTCGCCACCGGCAGTATTCTCCCCGTGGACGGGGGCTACCTTATTTGATCCAAACTGTTTGAAACCCGTTTTGCCGGGACACGGCATTGCGCCGGTTACGGTTATGACTGTCCCGGTTGCTGTGTTCGGGAGCATTATAGTGCATAAATTGTAATTATGATTTACAATTTATGCATGAAATATAAACCTCGAATACTGGAAACACTGGTTCAAAGGCTTGAAAAAGATTATCCTGTCGTGACTATCACCGGGCCGCGACAATCAGGCAAGACTACATTTTGTCGCGCCTTGTTTCCTGACAAACCGTATGTCTCGCTGGAACCGATTGACCAGCGTGAATATGCACGTGTTGATCCCCGGGGGTTCCTCGCTGAATATCCTGAGGGCGTTGTCATTGATGAAATCCAGAATGCCCCGGACCTGGCCAGCTATATACAAGGTATTGTTGATGATGATCCCGAACCAGGCCGTTACATTGTAACCGGGTCTCAACATTTCGGGTTAACCCAGGCGGTTAATCAATCGCTCGCGGGCCGTACTGCAATCGTTCATCTGCTACCTTTGAGTCTTGATGAAGCGGCCGCATTCGATGCGGATATCGATGATCTTTGGAAAGTGGTTTTTCGTGGTGGTTATCCGGGAATATATGAGCGCAAACCAGACCCCAGGCGCTGGTTGAGTAACTACCTGAGAACGTACATAGAACGTGATGTGCGGCAGGTGTCCGGCATCGGCAACCTGGAGGCCTTTACCCGGTTCGTTACTCTGGCCGCAGGCCGTACTGCACAGGAAATCAACTATTCCAGCCTGGGAGGAGACGTGGGCGCTTCACACAATACCGTACGCGCCTGGATGTCGGTGCTGGAGGCAAGTTTTATACTATTTCGTTTGCCGGCCTGGCATCCCAACCTGCGTAAACAACTGGTGAAATCGCCCAAGGTACATTTTATTGACAGCGGGCTTGTTTGTTGCCTGTTAGGTATACGCAGCGCGGATGACCTGCGACACCATCCATTGCGCGGCGCGATCTTCGAGAGTTGGGTTGCCGCGGAAATTTACAAGCACCGGTTGCATCGCGGCGAGGGTACGGGTATGTACCATTTCCGGCAAAGCCGCGGTCTGGAGATTGACTTAATCCTGCAAGGCAGCCAGGATCTTATTGCCTGTGAGGTAAAGTCCGCCGCAACCATTGACCGCAGCTTTTTTCGACCACTGCAGCAATTCGATAATCTGCTGGAACGGATGACGGGACGCCCCCGGGTCTCCAACCGACTCGTATTCGGCGGTGACATGGCGCAAAAACGCACAGAAACCGATTGTATCGGTTGGCAGACATTACACGGGCAATCTTGGCTGCCATAACCTGTACGGACCTGGAAGAATACGACTGGATGTTCGCCATCAATACCCGCAGTATCGCTTCCTTCATGCAGGCCGTCATCCCCCACATGAAAGCATCAGGCGGCGGCGCCGTCGTCAATAATGCTTCCCTGGGCGGGATTTACGCCAGCGCCCATTTTTCCGCCTACGAAACGTCAAAGTTCGCCCTGGTCGGCTTGAGCAAATCGGTGGCGCTGGAAGTCGGCGCCGACAATATCCGGGTGAACCTGGTATGCCCCGGCGCGATTGATACGGAAATGGGCGCGCAGATGCCCGTCTACTATGCGGAACATACCGGGGTCTCCGAAGAGCAGTCCTACAAGGCAATTGCCAAAGACGCCGCCCTGGGGAGATGGGGCCGGCCGGAAGAAGTGGCGGAGGTGGTGGCCTTCCTGCTGAGCGACCTGTCCAGTTACATGACCGGCGCCGCCGTACCGGTCAGCGGCGGTTCACCGCAATCGCTGTAGGGGTTGTTGGTTTCTGTTGTACGATACTTACGGGCTGGCATGTTTACTGTTTTATCGAGTCTGACAACTGTTGCCGCATATCCCGCCCCTTTAGACTTTTCTCGACTACGACAAAAATACCCCTGCCGTTGCTTTTGCGCTGCCACAGTTCACCGATTGCCCGTTTTTCGGCGGTCTCCGTCCCTTCGGCAATGTGCGCGCCTTTGTATTCAGCGACAAGCAGGCGTCCATCCTCCAACTGCGCGACGAAATCCGGGTAGAACTTGCCCGCTACGGTGGGTAACCAGAACGAGGCAGGGTCCCGCGCCACGTTGCGAATCCAGTACTTCAGCGCCGGCAGGCTGTCAATAACCCGGGCGCACTGCTCCTCCTCGCCTCCCGGTACACCATCAAAAGCCGGAACCTGATCGGGACCCAGGAAATGTCTTGCCGGCTTCCACTGTCCCCGGTAGAGACGGTGACCCCGGTACATATCATGCCTGAACGCAAAAAAGTGATCGAAAGAAACCTCTGCTTTTGCGCCGGGGTCAAACAGGTGTTCCTGGTAAACCTTGTTGCGTTCCTGCCGCCTGATATTATCAATTTTGCCGCTTATCCGCCGGGCCAGGATGAATTTGCATCGCATCAGCGCCCCGATATGCAATTTACGGACATTCACCAGGAAGGAAATCAGCTCAGACAACCACCGGATCAAATCGGACTGGCTGATATCCGGTTGACGCACCTGGCCGTCGAGCCACAGGACCAGCCCCGCTTGCGTCCAGCCTTCCACGTCAATATCCAGACCCAGCTGTTCCTGCTCGTCGGCGAATTTGTAGGTGACCCGCTTGCCGTCAAGATCAATCTCGAAGCTGCGAGCAGTCTCACGGATGGCAAATTCGTTCTCTTCCAACCTGGCCGGATGATCCGGTAATGACCAATCGTGGAACTCCATGAGCATATCCGTGTCCGCAAGCTTCAACTCACCCTGGATTTCCGCGCTGAGTCCAGGAACACTGAATACCTCCCCGCGCCTGGCTGGCGACCACCGACGCTGCACCTGCTCTTGATAGGACTTAATCGCTTCGGCAACCCCGGCGCGTTCCGCCGCGGGAACGACGGCATAAATCAACTGCTCCAGGTCCGTGTCTATCGGCTTGTCAACCTCAATTTCAATCCGGCCGGTGGCGGTCTCGCGCACGGCCACGCCATGCTGTTCTGCACCCTGCAAAGCGGTCAGCGTTTCAGGCGTGGCGGTAAGTTTGTACTTGAACGTCAATTCAGGCGTCTCTTCCACCTCTTCCGGGAACCCGGCCCCCTCGCCAAATTCAAATCCCGGTTGCACATATTCTATATTTTCATTGGCTTCGTCTTCTTCAAAACCCATTGCGATAAGTTTATCGACCAGGGTACGGGCAGCTTCGCCAAAGTCGGCTTCCGAAAGGAAGGCATAAGCCTGGTTCAACTCCCTGGCTTTGCGTCTCTGGGCATAAGGCATCCGCAATACCCGACCAAGGAGCTGCTCCACGTCCACTGCACTGCGAACGCGGGACACGGAACAAAAGATATAGGCAAAGGAACAGTCCCAGCCTTCCTTTAACGCCTCGATAGTGATGACGCACTCAACCGGGCAATGGCGATCAAACAGGTCGATGCCATCCAGTTCCCGTTGCTCGCCGGTGGCAACCACTATCTTTTCCTCCGGGATGCGTTCAACCTCAAGCAGATAGTCCTTCAAGACTTTGACCGTGACTTCCTGGTTTTTCGGCTGTGCCTGAAACAGGATAATCGGCCGGATGTGGCCGGGATCATTTAATGCTTCCTCAGCCAGGGAAGAACGAGCGGCGATTGCGCCGTTCACTGCATTCTGCCAGCTATCGTGTTCGGACAATATGATCGGCAGTTTGATCATCTGTTCTCGTTTAAGTTCCAGGGCGCTGACGCTGTACAAAATGTTGGACCTGGACCGAGGCGTGGCGCTGAATTCGATAATAGCAGCGGGATTCACGCGCTGCTGCATTTCACGGGTCAAGCCGGTCACCGCGTTATGCGCCTCATCCACGATCATCAGGGGTTGATGCAGGTGCATCAGGTTGGCAAAAGAGAACTTGACGGCTCCATCTGCAAATGTTTCCAGTCCCGATACACGTCCGGGCATCGCGGAGAAATGGGGTTCCAGTTCTTCATTATGGGCATATACCTTGCGGCCATCCGTATTTGAGACACGGAGCGTTTGAATTGTTCCCACGACAATACAGCAATTATTACGCAGGTCGTGCGGCCGAACCTGCGCAAAATCAGCTATATCAAACACCCGCACACGCCCGGTAAAGGTTTCATTGAGCACTTGCCGATAGGGATGGCTGGTGTTCTTCAATGTTTCAACGGTCTGGCGCCGGATGGTGTTTGACGGCACAAGCCAGAGAACCAGCGGGTAGTCTTTTTCAATCCAGGCAGCGCGGGCGATAGATACTGAATGAGCCGCCAGCAGGGTCTTACCTCCCCCCGTTGGCAACCGCAGGCATACATAAGGCACTTCCGGGAGTTCCTTCAGCGGCACATATTCACCGGCATAGCGACCCAGCCTGGACGCTTGATCCGGTTCGCTGACAAGAACTTCATAAGCAGCCTTCGGTCCTGCAATACGCGCTTCCTCAAAGAAACGCCGCAAGATGGCCAGCGTGTCTGTCTGGTATTGTTTCAGTTGCATTGGGACAGTGTTCAAGTCTGCGCCTTCAGGTCATACGGCATTTGCTTGAAGACGATATTTTCTCGTTCAAGCGTCGTCGGCGTCAGGCGTGACTGTTCGCCATAGATCGTCAACTTGCCGTCGAAGCCGGTATTCGATCGAGCAATTTCATCTCGAATCCGATCCAGTGTCGCGCGTATGAGCACATTACCTCCAGCCGGCCTCTTGTCTCCCAAGATTCCGTTATACAACAAGGCATAAGCATGGCCATCGTGCAGGCCCAGCAACGGTGAGTCGTCATTTCCGTTCCACGGGTGTTTTGTCTCGCTGAACCATACATGGGCAGCCAATATCTTAAAATCGATATCCCGCCTGATCTGTCCCGCTTCGTCGAACACGGTGGGTCCGAGGCGATAGAACCGGAAACCGCCGCCACCCTGCCAATTCACTGACTTGGAAATTCCACCCTGCTCACCATCAATTACTTTCTGCAGGCGAGGCCGGCAATGGGTAATGGCGTGTTCACCCATTTCGATACCGATGTAACGGCGATCCATTTTGTGGGCAACTGCTGCTGTGGTGCCGGAACCGAGGAAGGAATCGAGGACGAGATCGCCTGGATTCGTGGCGATGTGGAGAATACGCTGGATGAGGCGTTCTGGTTTAGGGGTCAAAAAAACATCCCCTTCAAAAAGAGCGAGTATTTCTTTTTTTGAATCCTGAGTGTGACCGACGTCTTCATAAGACCAAATGGTCTGTGGTGTTAATCCTTGCTTTACTTCTGACAGAAATCTTTTGATTTGAGGTATAGCATCTCCATTCTTTCCCCACCAAATTCGTTTATCTGCATCCAGTTTCCAAAAGGAATCCTCTGATACCCGCCAATAATTACCACCCGGAGGCCCTTTGATTACTCTGCCGCTCGGGGTCATAATAGAATACTTGCCAAGGCTGTATGGATTACGCGCTGAGAGATCACTTGTCTTCCAGGGCCCGCGAGGATCATTATCAGGGTTTCTATAAGCCTTATCCTGTTTTTCTGTCCTTGGCAACAAATTTGGGCGGAAACTATTTGCATTTTTTGCAAAGACTAAGATGTAGTCATGATCTGATGAGAAATGCCGTGCACTTGACTTTGGAGAATAGTTCTTGCGCCAGATTACAGTATCAATGAAATTCGAGCGTCCTAATACTTCGTCCATAATCACTTTGAGATAATGTGCCTCATTGTCATCAATAGATACCCAGATTGATCCATTATCAGTTAACAATTCGCGCAGGAGTTCCAGGCGTGGCCACATCATAGCCAGCCATTGCGTATGCTCCAGATTGTCGTCGTAATGCTCGAAGGCCGAGCGGGTGTTGTATGGAGGGTCAATATATATGCACTTAACCTGCCCGGCGTAGAACGGCAACAACGCTTTCAATGCTTCCAAGTTATCGCCCTGGATCAGCATATTACCCGCATTTGCATCACCTGCCGACATGTCGGTAGCTTCACCAAGCAACCGGTAAGGCACACTTGCAGCGGCGCGAATATCTTTATCCCGTGTCAACCAATTCAGAGTCGGCATCAGCTATCTCCTTCCGCCGGGACCTCTGACATGGCTTGCTTGTATTCAGCAATCCATTGCTCGGCTTCCTCTTTGGTGTAGCTTCCGGTAATGGCGTCGCTGTTTTCCGGTAGCCCATAACTTACTGGTTCGCCGACATGCTGTGTCAGTTTTGCCGATAATCTGTTCGCGGTATCATTGGATAGGTTATTTACTATAGATTCCAAGTCCGTTTGCTTCAACCCACCCGAAAATCTGACTGAATTTATCTCAGTCTCTTCATTTATTCTTTGTCTTAAGCGATGTTCAAACCCATGGCTGATTTTAGGCAGGCTGCTGGCTCCTTGCAGATTTGTATGTGCAAGTATGGTTTCCTGAAAATGCGCTTCATCCAACCTGGCGCTCTGTAATTGTGCACACACAAGGCTTGCACAATGCAATTCTGCGTGAACCAGTTTAGCTGCACGAAGTTTCGTATCTGTAAGATTTGCGAATTGGAGTTTTGAACTCGTAAGATTTGCTCCGTTCAAGTTCGCTCTATCAAGTTCAGCTTCTTGTAAGTGCACCTGGGGTAAGAAAGCATTTTGCAAACGCGCGTCGTAGAGTTTTGCTCCGTTCAGCCAGCTTCCCCGCAAATCGATATGGAGACCTCCGAAAGTTTGGGAATCATCTTCTTGTACGAATAACAGGTTCAACAGACTTTGAATTTCCTCCGATGGTTTCGATTTATACATTTCCCTGTATTCGCTTGCACTGGTTGTCCCGCGAATATGGGCACACAGAATATCCAATATCGACTGCCGTTGATTTTTCTCTTCAGTGTCATGCGCCAGATGAATCAGTTCGTAAGCTCCACCTAAACGAACAGATACCATATCATGTCCCAAGTGCTCAATGGCGTTCTTACGGCGTTCCTGTCGCTGTCCACGTTCGGTATTTTCGTTGGCTTTTGCCTGTTCCTCTGTGGCCCTTACTTGCGCTGTGGCAACATCCGCCTGAGCTTTTGCAGCATCGGCTTGTGCTTTCGCGGCATTTTCCATCGCCTCAGCGCGTCTATTCGCAATCACTGCCTGCAAGGCAAGCAGGACACCACCCATGCTAATCCCCAAGAATGTCAGGATTTCATTTTTCTCAAACAGGCCAAGACGTTGACCAATCCACCCTTCAGCAGTCACGCAAAATATCACGGCTACAAAAGCGGCAAATAGCACGCACAATAAGTAGATGAGAATCCCCTGTGCGTTGTTTCTTAACCAGAAAGTCATAGGCATATCTGACTGAGAATAAGGTGATTCATCTGCCGCAAGACCAGATGTTGACAGATGCTTTTTTCATTGAAAACATCAGTTATATGTTATGCCCGATCCACTGTTTGACTTACCTTTCACGGCTGCCATTATAAATCAAGACAAAGATCTTCTCTGTTTGCGTTGAAGCTTGTAAAATCAAGTACCCGGCAAGTAAAATTGTTCTGGTCTTTCAGTGGGTTAACCAAATTCTACGCTAAACCATCAAGTAACAGGCAAGTAAAATACCACAACATATTGCTTCAAACAGATATCAAGCACATCATTCGGTCTGCTGTATTTCTATAGCGAACTTTTTTTTGTTAAGTTCAGATTGATAGAAAATGACATCTCGACCACTGCGAGTAATCCAATCACGAATTTTGTTTTTATTCTCTGGTGTCATTTTTAGGCCAAAATCACGCCGGTAAGCAATTCTGAAGGGTACTCTTTTAATCCAGGACCAGAATCATGATCAATGATTCGCCATTCTCTGCGGTAATGTGATCATTGCCGGATGCCGGATTTCGCCGACGTAGCCCACGCTTTAAAGTTTCGATGATCTGATCTCTATTATCTTCTTCGATATTATCTTCAAAAGTGAAATACGGTCGGCATTCAAATGGATCATTAAGTTGGGTCGGCGGTGAAAACCAGACGGATGGAGTAGTAAATAAACCCTCGGAATACTCGTTAATGGTTCCGTACTTATATAAATGCTGAACCGTCATTATAACCTTGTCGCTGTTTTAGTATTTATAACCATTTCAATATCAACGTAACAACTTCAGAAAAGAAATTAGTCCGACGGGACTGTATTGACGTAGTTGAGTCCTGCTATGCCTTTATATTTGCCTTCCAGCTCTGCTATTATAAATCCAAGAAAAGGGTGTTTTCCGATGGTGGTAGGGAGAGGCGCTATTACAGAAAAAAGTCCCTCTCCGATGACAAGATTCCAAGGGGATCTCTCCGGTGACGGAGTAGTGGGGGACGTCATTCCATTATTTCCTGCCAGTAATACCTCGTTGTTCCAGTTTGAAAGATGTCAAACTCCGTTTTTTTGGCGGGTTTTATCCACAATGTTTCTTAGCATTTCAGCCGAACCATTTATTAAATCTGTCCGATAACGATTTCAGTTCCTCCTCCCAAACAACGTCTCTTGTGTAGACAAGTGACATCATATTACCGTCAGTGTTGATCCTGGCTGCTCTTGTGAATCTACCATCCTTAAGGATGTGATCCAGAGAAGCAGCTACTTTATTTTGGGCATTGTCATTATTCGCGCTATATGTCGAAATTTGTATAAGGATTCCACCGCACAGGTCATTGACTGCATCCAGAACCAACTTGAAATCAGCAGGATACATATTTTCATGTTTTGCTTGTTTTGGTGGCCCGTTCCGGTCATACATGTTTGGATCAAACGAAATGAACATCAATCCGCTCGGCTTTGGTAGTCCTTTCCGGAACCGATTGCGCCAGTCTCTATTTGCAATTTCGATATCTAAGCCATTGAGTTGAGAAGCCCAAGTGCGAAGCAATGAAACCGTTTCATCATCTTTCTCGCATAATAACATTGAACAGTTACCAGGTAACTGCCATAGCTGTTGAACGAAGTTAGCGGAGTTAGGGTAAGTTCCTGGCCCAAGTGAAAGCGCTTGCCATGCTTGCTCATAAAAAGATTTTTGCCCCGGTAATTGCTCAAATACGGTATCAAATTTGGGATTGCTACTCGTCCTCCGACGCGCTACGGGAGCCATCGAGTGAGCATCCACATACGTCAAATGTGTAAAATGACTACGAACCGAGTTTAATAACTCACACAGCACCCAGTGCTGCATTAAATTACCCTCATTACCTTTGAATTGCGGCATTACCTAATTTACGGTTATTTGGAATTCTCTCCAATTGACCAATTTATTTGTCTGAAGTTTCAGGACAGATTTGCAGTATGTACAGAATGTTGTCGAGGGTGGTTGCCGGCATCAGGGTTCATATTCGTAAAATCAAGTGCCCAGCAAGTAAAAATAATCTAATTAATCAATATGTTAGTGAATATATTACCTGAATCGTCATGTGCTCGGCAAGTAAATTGTCGTAATCTATGTCTCAATTGTTCATCAAATTTCAGTCGTATCAGAGCCTTCCTTGCAATGTTATGAAACAGCCCACCAAGGCATATATCTCATTTGTTTCGGGGCAGCGTCAGGATTGTGAGGAATAATCAACTCGGCATCTACAGCATCTCTAATGATTCGCGAAACTGTAGAACGCCCGGTCTCCCCAATACCAAATCGTTTTCGTAGAGACGTATTGGTAAGAAAATCTCTCATCACGTACTTGAGACAAGCATGCATATAACAAGCCCTCAGTTGCTCGTTCCTGGACATTTTATTGAATGGTCGGTATGCAAAAAGGACTGTTCTGGTAAATCCTTCCGGCGCCTCGAAAAGTGGCGCGGGAAATTGATGCATTTCAATCTCGCTTACAACTTTATCAATACCGCTGCCACGTTCCTCACAGATTCCGAACCGGCGCATGAGCGAGGCCAGCGCTTCATTGCGGGATTTCGGCGGCGTATCCAAAAAGCGTGCGGTATCCACCAGCGGTTCGCCGGGATTTGTGATTTCTATACGGTCGTCAAATATCTCCACCATCGGTCCGGCGCCAGTGACAAAGAAATCCTGGTGGATGAGTGCGTTTGCTACGAGTTCGCGTACCGCCAATTCAGGGAACATGGGTAATGTTTGGCGTAGAGCCGAACCGATAACTTCATTTGCCGGCAATAACCCGGTAATGTAGCTGATCAATCCATCAAAACCACTTGCGTATCCTGTGATTTCCTCTCGTTCTTTCATGGCTTTGATACGACCCTTACCACTGTACTGAACTGTACGCAAAGCCTTGCGCTTCAACCTGGGAAAATTACCAAGATCCCTGGCAAATAATATCGCTCCCAGGTTGGTAATATCCCATCCCCCTGCCTCGCATGGCATGATCAGGGCATCACCGGCCAGGGCAGACACAATGCCATTACGGTTTTCCGGCAAGGGTATATTCAGCAAGTCGAAGTAGGCTGGATAGTCGAGTAATTCCAGGACATTGGTATGATCTCTGCGTTCAGCCGCTACCTCATCTTCAAACGGCACCCGGTCGAAGATGCGCCATAACGCCCGTTCTTTCTCTGGAAACTCCCTCAGTTTTTTCGTGTAGCTGCCTACCCGCAGCAACTCAGTGTTCTGGAACCGCACGGGTTGACGCGCCGACCTCGATATTTCAAGCAGAACAACCAGTTTACCGTCTATTTCCACCGAAAAGAATTGAAAATCTATCTTCGGTTCCAGGAGACGTAGCAACCAGTTTTCAAGTTCCTCGTTGCCGACCCGTCTTTGTGAAGGGACGAAAGTCGTCCCAACCACAACGTGGTCCTCATCGCGGACTCCCCAAACTATATAAGAGGATGCTTTGCCCTCTAAGGCTGCTGAGTTGGCCAACGCCGAAATATTTTCTCCGATTGTCTTCGGTTCAGCGTCATTTTGCTTAAACTCTACCCATTCAGTTTCGTGAGGGAGTTTACATAATTCCCGTACCAGCCCAATCAGGTATTCGTTCGTTCGGACAGTATTCATAATTCTTAAAGCAATTCCAGATCAGTTTTGGTCTTGAACCTGCGAGACATCTTTCTGTAATCGCTCCTGCATTTCCTTCCTGATATCTTCCGGCGTCCGTTGGCTCAATCCGCTTTTTTCTCCCTCAATCAGTGCAAGACGAATCGCTTCGATTCCGGTATTGCGGTTCTGCCGCTCGCGAATGAGATCACTGATCACCTCGCTTTCCGAGCGGTATTGACCGCTGGCGACCTGGGCCTTTAGCCATTTATCATGGGCGTGTGTAAAGGTAATACTCTTTCTGGGCATGGCACTGTGCTTTATGGGTCTATTAATGGTGCGATTATGCACCAGATTTGCATTTGATGTAAACGTATTACGTCCTGATTAACCAGATTGTCATAACAGCCTGGATTGAACACGGCAGCTATCTCGTGAGATTGTTAATAGATTGTCGTCTCTGTATACTCCCATTATGTCAAGGACGTAACACCCGAAAAGGGTGTGAGGAAGCCCTGGTTTATGCAGACCCACCACTTTACACTGATTATCGAAGGCCCGGACATGCAGGAAGATGCAATCATCGATACTCTCTTCGAGAATGGCTGTGATGATGGGACGATTGGTCGGTCAGATGGCATTCAATTCATCGTATTCGATCGTGAGGCAGCGAGTTTTGCTGAGGCAGTGCAGTCAGCTGTCGACGATATTGAATGTATGCCAAGGCTGAAGATTGTTAGCATCGCTGATGCTGACCAGGCTTTTGATACCAATCAAGTGCTTGATCCAACTCTCAGCAGGCCGTCAGACCGCCGTCCAGCACGATTGACGCCCCGTTCATAAAGCTGTTCTGATCCGAACACAGCCACAGGATGGCATCCACCACCTCTTCCGGCTGCGCCATGCGTTTTAACGGTATCCGGCTTGTCATGCGGTGCTCCATGCCTTCATCGCCGGCTTGCAGCATTTCGGCAACCAGCGGGGTAGGCGAATAACCCGGGCACAGCGCATTGACGCGCACACCCTGCCTGCCGTACTCCACCGCGGCCGTACGCGTCAGGCCGACGACGCCATGCTTGCTGGCGCAGTAAGGTCCCAGCATGGGCGCGCCCAGCACGCCGGCGACGGACGCGACATTGAGTATCATCCCTGCTCCCTGTTCCAGCATCTGCCGTATCTCGCGCTTCATGCACAGGAATACGCCGGTCAGGTTGACTTCGAGGACCCGGGACCACAGTTCATCATCACAGTCCGCCAGCGGACGTTGCTCATGGGCTATGCCGGCGTTGTTGACGGCGACGTCAATCCTGCCGAACCGTTCAATGACCGCGTCAATGAAACGGTCTAGCTGTGCCGCTTTGCTGACGTCACAGGGAAAGATGAGGTGTTCCCCGCCAAGTTCTCCGGCGAGGCTGCGCAGGGCGGAATCGTTGACGTCACATAATGCCAGCGTATCTCCCTGATCCGCAAACCGCCCGGCCGCCAGCCGGCCGAAACCGGAACCCGCGCCGGTAAGCAATACGACCCTGGCGGCGCCGGCTTCAGGCATTTTCCGTACCGTATACGGCTGCGGGAAACGCGGTCAATATTTTCGTTACGGTCAAAATCATCTTTACCCGGGTCAGGCGGTCCTGCGTACTTGAATAACAATAGCTTACCAGCCCAGTCTACCAGAATAGTAATGCCGGACGCGAGGGTTGCAATTAACTCAAATGAGGTATAGGAAAAGCGGGGTTTTCTTACGAAAATTAGTGGATAGGTTTTCTTTGTAGGTTTACAGGTTAACAGACGGGGGATCAATCAATGACACCAAGACCGTATTTCAGGCTGACAAAGACATTTTCGGCCATTGCCCTGGCTTCCATCATTTTCGCAACTCCGGCATCCGCCGCGCTGCTGGAAGAGGTCATAGTGACCGCCCAGAAGCGCCAGCAGGACGCCCAGGACGTGGGGATCGCGATCAGTTCATTCTCCAATACGCAAATGCGATCATTGGGCGTTACCGATGCAGCCGATCTTGCCGACCTCACTTCCGGCGTAACGATCAATATGGAATACGGCACCGCGCCGTTGTTTGCCATCCGCGGCGTCAGTGTCAACGACTTCGCGGCAACAACGCCGCCGGCAGCCGCCGTGTACCTGGACGGCGTGTACAAGGCGTCCAATATCAACAGCGGCCCGCAGATGTTTGACATGGAGAGGGTCGAAATCCTGAAGGGACCGCAAGGCACACTCTGGGGCCGCAACACGACCGGCGGCGCGGTCAGTATTACCAGCGTCAAACCCTCCCAGGAAAGTGACGGTTTTATCGAGGTCGGATACGGTACCCATGATCACATACAGGTTGAGGGCGCAATCGGCGCCGGATTGACGGATAGCCTGGCCACCAGGCTGTCGTTCCGTTATATGGAAAGTGACGGGGCCTTTGATTCGGTTACGAACGGTGAACACGGCGCCCTTGACAACGTGGCGCTCAGGGGGCAGTTGCTGCTTGAAACCGGCAACTTTACCGGCCAGCTCATCGCGCATTATGCGCAGGACAAGGGGGAGATAGAGCCCACGGTCGCATACATCCTGGGAAGCTGCAGCCCGGCAGCCGGCATCGTGACGACCATTGGCGGCGTTCCCGTGGCAGGTGATCCTGAACATCCTTCCTGCGGCAACAGCACCAAGGCCACGAATCCGTTTGACGACACCGTGTCGACGGACTGGGACTCGGATAAAAACAACAAGTTCTACGGCGTGACCCTGAAGCTGGATTGGGATATGGGCAGCAATATGAGTATTCATTCCACCAGCGCCTATGACGGTTTTGAACGTCTCGACGGCCTGGATTTCGAGGGAACGGCCACCATTTACGGGCGCCAGATATACGACCAGGAGTTTGACCAGTACAGCCAGGAACTGCGCCTGGAAGGCCAGTTGGACAACGGGTTCTGGTTGCTGGGCTATTACTTTGACAACAGTGAGATAAATGACCCGGCGAACCTTACCCCGGTCGGCGCGACTTATGACTCAATTCCCCCTGATTTCAATGCCGTAATCACAGGCGCGCCGCTGCAACCGGGTGACGGCAGCAGTAGTTACTTCGGCGGGTTCCCGTTTGATCTCGAAACTTTCCAGGAGACCACGGTCCACGCTGCTTTCGCGCACGTGGAATACGGCATTGTGGAAAACCTGAGATTCATCGGCGGTGTGCGTTACGAAGATGAAAAGAAGAAAGGCAGGCACGCCGACCTGGCCGCGCTACCCGGCGAGGGGCCGGTCAATGACGCGATCGGCGTGGCCTTCGGCGGCAACCGGGCCGAACAGGAAACGTCTTTCGAAGATGTTTCCTGGAAGGTGGGACTGAACTACCTGCCAAGCGCGGACATGATGCTCTACGGCACCTATTCGGTCGGCGTCAAGAGCGGCGGCACCGACCAGGCTTTTGCCGGATTCAACAACCCTCCTTTCGGCAAGGAAACACTCAAGGCGCTGGAAGGCGGCATCAAGTGGGACATAACGGACAACTTCCGTTTCAATGCCAGCGCCTACTGGTATGACTACGAGGATATGGTGCAGCGGTTTTCCGTTTACATCACCAATGAGTTCGGGGACCCGGTCGGCGCCGAGCGGCTGGATAACGTCGAGGCTGCCGACGTGTACGGCCTGGACCTGGAGCTGACCTTTGCACCGGCAGAGGGCCTGGAGTTTCTGGCTACCGCTACCTTCCTCGACACGGAAGTGGATGATAAAGTGGCCAGTGCGGGCATCATCGATAGCGACGGCAGCGGCGGACCAAGCGCCGGCGATACCGTCGTGTCCATCGACGGCAATGAACTGCCGTTCGCGCCCGATTTCTCACTCACCGGTGTGGCCCGTTACCTCATGCAACTGGATAATGACTACAGTGTGAGTTTGCAGATGAGCGTCAGCCATACCTCCGACCATTTCATCTCCATTGAAAACGTGCCTTTTGAAGAGCAGGACCATACCAAGCTGGGCGCGCATGTCGCCTTGATGGGACCGGGAGACAAGTGGTCGCTTTCCGTCACGGGGACAAACCTGACCAATGAATTTCACGCGATCAACGGTTTCCCGTCAGGACTGGGCGGCCGCGGTTACTATATCAATACCCCGCGTACCGTGATAGGCAGGTTGAGTTACAACTTTTTCTGACAGGAACTTCTTCAGTAAAGTGAAAAAACCGCCGTTTCAAACGGCGGTTTTTTTATGGGACCGCCGGTTGTCCTTGATCATTCCGTTATCACCTGCCCGTCACGGACCAGCTCACCGGTTACCTTATCCACCGCTTTACCGGTTAATTCAATGATCCGGTCAATGTCTGCGGGACTGACTATCAGGGGCGGGGCGAAGCCGAGAATATCCCCATGGGGCATGGCCCGGGCGATCAGCCCTTGCTCCAGGCAGGCTGCGGCAACCCGGGGTCCGACCTTCAGGGAGGCGTCAAAACGCTGCTTTGTTGACTTGTCGGCTACAAACTCCAGCGCGCCGAGCAGACCTTCTCCGCGCGCTTCGCCAACCAGGGGGTGGCCGCTAAAGGTCTCACGCAGGCGCTGCTGGAAGTAGGCGCCGGTCTTCAATGCGTTTGCTACGATGTCTTCCTGCTCCAGAATATCAAGGTTGGCGATACCGGCCGCCATGGCCAGGGCATGGGCGGAATAGGTCCAGCCATGACCGATGGGGCCGAACTGTTCGGATCCCTGCTCGAGCACGTTCCAGACCTTGTCGCCGACGATCACGCCGGACAGGGGCAGGTAACCGCTGGTCAGTCCCTTGGCGATGGTGATGAGGTCCGGTTCAATGCCGTAGCGTTCACAGCCGAAGTCATGACCGATGCGGCCGAAGGCGGTAACCACCTCGTCGGCAATCAACAGGATATCGTACTTTTTGAGCACTGGCTGTATGGCAGACCAGTAGCCCTCGGGAGGCGGAATGATACCGCCCGTACCCATGACCGGTTCGCCGATGAACGCGGCAACCGTGTCCGGCCCTTCGGCGAGGATCAGTTTCTCCAATTCGGCCGCGCAGTATCGTGAAAACGCCTGCTCACCCATGCCGTCTTCAGCGCCGTAGTAGTAATGTGGTGTTACGGTATGTTTGACTACATCCAGAGGCAGGTTGAAATGATTGTGAAACACGGGCAGGCCGGTCATACTGCCGGTCATAATCCCGGAACCGTGATAACCGCGCAGGCGCGAGATTATCTTGCGTCTTTGCGGGCGTCCAAGCACATTGTTGTAGTACCAGACCAGCTTGAGCTGGGTTTCATTGGCGTCGGAGCCGGACATACCGTAATAGACCTTGCTCATGCCGTCAGGGGCCATTTCGATAATCCGCCTGGACAGTTCGATAACAACCTCGCTGGAATGGCCCACGTAGGTGTGGTAGTAAGCCAGCTTTTGTGCCTGGGCATGGATCGCGTCGGCGATCTCCATGCGGCCGTAGCCTACGTTGACACAATATAACCCGGCAAAAGCATCCAGCAGTGTATTGCCCTTGTTATCCCGGATATGAATTCCGTTCCCGGAATCGATAATGCGCGGCGTGCCCAGGGCGCCACTGGCATGGGCTTTCAGGTCGGTAGAGGCGTGGAATACCGTTTGCCGGTCCAGTTCCTCCAGGCTCAGGTTGTTGTCAAATTGCTTGGGCATGCTCGGTTCACTGGTTACGAGTTATCGAGATAATTATGTCATCTGCTGCTTGCTTTTCATAGCAAACGGAGTGTCAGGGATGAATGCAAATAGCTTGGAACGTACATTTTTCCGCTTCCGCTATAGACACCCGCCAATGGAATGTGGTATAAATCCGCTCCTTGACGCAATACTGCATTTGCGGACTGGTAAACGGAATGACGGTCCGTGTCTTCTTGAGGGTGATGCCCTGGAAATCCCTGTATTGAACTGCAAAGCGATTTGCCCGGCTTTGACGTAGATTGGTATTCGGCATTTTCGAAGCATCAACCTGTTACGTTGCCCTCATGGAAACGGCTGCATAGCACGCCGTCTCGACCAGCCAGATCGCACTGAATTCTATAATATTAATACCTGGAGAGAGTGACTATGCCCGGTCGAAACTATTTACACATACCCGGTCCGACGATTGTGCCCCAGCGCATTCGCAATGCCATGGCGATAGAACAGGAAGACATGCGCGCAGCGGATTTCCCGGAATTCACGTTGCCGTTGTTTAACGACCTGAAAAAGATATTCAAGACGGAGACGGGGCGGATATTCATCTTTCCATCTTCCGGCACCGGGGGGTGGGAAGCCGCCATCACCAATACCTTGTCGCCCGGAGACAAGGTCCTGATGTCCCATTTCGGCCAGTTCAGCCAACTCTGGGTAGACATGTGCCGGCGCCACGGCCTCGACGTTCATGCCATCGAGATGGACTGGGGTGATGGTGTCCCCGTTGACCGCTATGCGGAAATACTGAAAGCCGATACCAACAAGGAGATCAAGGCTGTCTTTGCCACCCAGAATGAGACGGCTACGGGTGTGAAGAGTGATGTCCCGGGAGTACGCAAGGCGCTGGATGAGGCGGATCACCCGGCCCTGTTATTCGTCGATGCGGTAAGTTCCCTGGGCAGCATGGATCTCCGCATGGACGAGTGGGGTGTGGACCTGGCGGTCAGCGGTTCGCAAAAAGGTTTTATGCTGCCCACCGGACTCGGTATCGTCGGCGTCAGTGAAAAAGCCCTTGCCGCACGCGCAGACGCAACCTTGTACCGCACATTTTTTTCCTTCGACGACATGATCGGGGCCAACGACAACGGTTTTTTCCCGTATACCCCCAACACTATCTACCTCAGAGGGTTGCGGGAATCCATCGACATGCTCATGGAGGAAGGGCTGGATAACGTCTTTGCCCGCCACACCCGCATGGCTGTCGCGGTGCGCAAGGCGGTGTCGGCATGGGGCCTGTCCCTGGTTGCAAAAGACGAGAACTGGTATTCCGATACGGTCAGTGCGGTACGGGTGCCGGAGGGATTTGACGGCAACGCAGTGGCGCAGCACAGTTATAAATATTACAACGTCGCCCTGTCCATCAGCCTCGGCAAGATTGCCGGCCAGGCATTTCGTATCGGCCACCTGGGTGACCTGAATGAAGTGATGGTCCTGACCCCGCTTAACGCCGCAGAAATGTCGATGAAAGATATGGGGATAGACATTGAGTTGGGCAGCGGCGTAGCCGCCGCGCAGGAATACCTGCGCAACACCCGCCAGGCCCGCTTCTGATGAGTTTTACCCAGTACCCGCCGGCGCCGGTCCGGTTACAGCGCAGTGAACTTGCCGTACCCGGCTCCAACCCGGGCATGTTTGAGAAAGCAGCCCGGTCCGCTGCGGACTTCATCTTCCTGGATTGCGAGGACGCGGTGATCCCCGATGACAAACCCCAGGCCAGGAAGAACATCATCGCGGCGTTGAACGATATCGACTGGCAGGGTAAGACCATGTCGGTGCGCATCAACGGTCTCGATACGCACTACATGTACCGCGACGTAGTTGATATTGTCGAGCAGGCCGGCGCCAGGCTCGATACCGTGCTCATCCCCAAGGTCGGTACCGCCGCAGACGTCTACATGGTGGATTGCCTGCTGACGCAGATCGAGGAGGCCATGGGGCTGGAAAAGAAGATCGGCATAGAGTGCCTGGTTGAGACCGCGCTGGGCGGGGCCAATGTCATGTCCATCGCGCAGTCCTCCACGCGCCTGGAGGCCCTGCACTTCGGGGTGGCGGATTATGCCGCCAGCATGCGGGCGCGCACCGTGAACATCGGCGGCCTGAACCCGGATTACCAGTGTGACGGCGCGTTGGGCGACCAGTGGCATGCCGCGCTGGTGAACATCGCCACCGCGTGCCGGGCCTTCGGACTGCGCGCCATAGATGGCCCGTACGGCGATTTCAACGATCCGGACGGTTACGTGGCTGCGGCCAAACGGGTGGCGGCGCTGGGTTACGAAGGCAAATGGGCGATCCACCCCAGCCAGATCGAACTGGCCAACGACGTGATGTCGCCGCCGGAAGCCGAGGTCACCCGGGCCCGGCGTGTGCTGGAGGCATTGCGGGAAGCGGCCGCGCAGGGTAAGGGCGCGGCGCAACTGGACGGCAAGATGATCGACGCTGCCTCGGAACGCATGGCGAGGAATATCGTGCGGCAGGCGGAATTGATAAACAAGAGGTAAAACTTATGGAAATTCATGAATACCAGGCGAAGGAGATACTGACTGATTTCGGCGTGCCGGTCCCGAGGGGGGGATTGGCGTACAGCCCGGAACAGGCGGTGTATCGTTCCCATGAACTGGGCGGTGATGCCTGGGTGGTCAAGGCGCAGATCCACTCGGGCGGGCGCGGCAAGGCCGGCGGGATAAAATTCTGCCGGGACGACGATGAGATCTGGGCGGCTGCCGATGAACTGCTCGGCAAGCGGCTGATCACCAATCAGACCGGCAACGCCGGCAAGATCATTCACCGGTTGTACGTCGAGGAGGCCAGTGAAATTGCCAACGAGTACTACGTCGGGTTCGTACTGGACCGGCAGAAGGAAAGGATATCCGTCGTTGCGTCATCTGAAGGCGGTGTTGAGATTGAGGATATAGCCAGGGAAAACCCGGATTCACTGATTCGCGTCACTGTCGAGCCGGCAGTGGGGATGCAGCCCTTCCAGGCACGGGAAATCGCCTTCAAACTGGGTATCGATAAATCCCTGAGCAGCCAGGCGATTACGGCGCTGCTGGGTTGCTACCGGGCGTTCCGCGACCTGGACGCCACCATGGTGGAAATAAACCCCCTGGTCGTGACGAAGAACAATCACCTGCTGGCGCTGGACGCGAAGATGGGGTTTGATGACAACGCCTTGTTCCGGCGTCCGAATATTTCCGAGTTGCGGGACAAGTCCCAGGAAGATCCCCGGGAGATGAAGGCGGCGGACCGCGGCCTCAGTTACGTGGGCCTGGAAGGAAACATCGGTTGTATAATCAACGGCGCCGGCCTGGCCATGGCGACCATGGACATGATCAAGCACGCCGGCGGCGAGCCTGCCAACTTCCTGGACATAGGCGGCGGGGCTTCGCCGGATCGCGTGGCAAAAGCCATTAACCTGGTCCTGGGCGACAAGAACGTCAGGGCGATACTGGTCAATATATTTGCCGGGATCAACCGCTGCGACTGGGTCGCCGAAGGGATCGTCCAGGCGGTGAGCAAGATTGACCTGGAATTGCCCTTTATCGTCAGGCTGTCGGGCACCAACGTGGAAGAAGGCCGGGAAATACTGAAGAACAGCAATTTACCGATCATCATGGCGGATACCTTGCACGAGGCCGCGGACAAGGCGGTTGCCGCCTGGCAGGACTACGAAAAAACTCAGGCTTGACGGGAAAAATCATGGCGATATTGATAGACACAAATTCAAAAGTCATTGTCCAGGGTTTTACCGGGCAGACAGGAACATTCCACACCCGGGACATGATCAATTACGGCACCAACGTCGTCGGCGGTGTTACCCCCGGTAAAGGCGGCGCCTCGCACCTGGATCGGCCCGTATTCGACACGGTCAAGGACGCGGTAGCCGAGACCAGGGCCGACAGCAGTATTATCTTTATCCCCCCGCCATTCGCCGCGGACGGCATCATGGA
>MKWU01003107.1_pt1 | contig 22773 bp, 21 predicted proteins | sample 809101 | NCBI WGS metagenome assembly MKWU01 (sample SAMN05860141, study PRJNA318959) | sponge metagenome | host: Aplysina aerophoba | place: Slovenia: Piran, Adriatic Sea, Gulf of Piran | collected 2013-05-07 | reverse complement strand
TTGGAGACGGGATCCTGGCCGATGAGCAGCTGCGCCAGGCCCTCGATCACCGCCTTTGTGGCCATCGAGGCTTCGGGCCACATGGTGATGGACTCCCCCCAGCCCACCTGCCCGTCGTCGGCGGTCAGCTTCACCAGGCAGAGATGCCGGTAGGCGTTGAAGTCGTTCGGCTCCGGATAGGTGACGGGTATCGGCTCGACGGCAACGATCTTCATGTTCTTGCTCCTTGTCGTTTCATGGTTCGGTTCCAGCCGCCGGCGGCGCTACCACATCACCAGCCCGCCGGTGTGGTTGATGGACTGACCGGTCATGTAACCGCTCTCGGGCCCCAGCAGGAAGCCGATGAGCCCGCTGATCTCCTCGGGTGTGGAGCCCCGCTTCAGCGGCACGACCTGGGTTCGAGCCACGGAGAGTTCGTCCGGTGTCATGCCGCGCAGCGGGGCCACTTGGGCCAGCACCTTGTCCTGCATGGGGGTGTCCACGATGCCCGGGCAGATGGCGTTGACGCGCACCGGGATGGGCGCCAACTCGTAGGCGAACGAGCGGGTGACCGAGAGGATCATGCACTTGGTCGCCCCGTAGACGGCGGCCTCGGTGGTGTTGGTGAGCTTGCCGGACGACGACGAGAGGTTCACGATCGCCCCGCCGGGCGACATCGTGGGCCCGATGCCCTGGCAGAGGAAGAAGATCGACTCCACGTTCACCTGCACGAGAAGCCGCCAGTCCTCCACGGTGACTTCCGGCAGCGGCTTCAGCATGATGATGCCGGCGGCGTTGACCAATCCGTCGCATCCCGCGGCGGCCTCGACCACGGTCGCCCGCTGGTCGGGATCGGCAAGGTCGGCGACCAGCGTGTCGGCGCCCAGAGGCTCGATCTCCGCCAGCTTGTCGGCGTTGAGGTCGACGCCCAGCACGGAGTCACCCTCGCCGAGGAACCGCTCCACCGCCCCCCGGCCGATCCCCTGCGCTGCGCCCGTGACGACGATCCTGCGCTGCCTCCCGTCGCCGTTGCTCGCCATGGCACCTGTCCCCTTCGATCTGCCGTCGCAACCCGCCACCGCGGCAGTGCTACTCCGTGAGGGCGCATGATTGCACAGCGCGGGCGTGGATGCACCATGCGAGCGGGGTGGTGCACCGGCCGGCGAGGGTGCGCGAACAGGGCCGACATTTTGGGGGTCGCCGGGACAGAGACGCTCCCGACCGGCCGGCGGCTCACCGCTAGGCTCCCGGCGTTGCAAATCGGCAGGGGAGTGGCCCCATGACACATCTCACGTGGTCGGACGACCTCGGCAAGCGTGTCCGTACCGGTGACTGGCCGGACCAGGCGATCGGCACGGTCACCAAGGTCAACGAGGCGATCTCCGGGGGGCGCAGCGAGGTGGCGGCCCAGCTCATCGACTACTTCATGGAGGAGGCCAAGGTCGTCCAGTTCATCTACGACACCTGGACGCCGGGGTTCCTGGAGTGGCTGGAACAGGCGGGCTACGGCGAGGCGGAGCTGGCGGCGGCGGTGGAGGATCTGCGCGTAGAGCTGGCGATGCTCGACGGCACACCGTTCGACGGTGACGCCCTGTGGCTGGAACTGGGAGCCCAGGCCGGCCGGCTCACGCACGCCGTGCGGGCAGAGCTGATCGAGGCCGAGCGGGCGCTGGCGGACTTCGATGCCATCCGGGTGGCGTGGCGGCGCCTGCACGACCGCTGGGCGGACTTCCTGTCGGGGATCTTGAAGCTGTGCGCCGACCGTTTCGGGGAGGCAGCACTGGAGGACATCTACCGACACTCCCTGGAGCCGTACATCCAGGAGCGCTACATGCCGTTCGATCTGCGCGAGCGGGACTACGACGACACGCTGTTCCGCAACTTGTACACCTCCGTGGAGGGGATGCGCAGCCACCTCGTCGGTCCCGACCGCATGGGCGACATCCAACTCACCGAGCACGAAGACCGCTGGGTGTTCAGCTTCGACCCGTGCGGCTCCGGCGGCCGGCAGGTGCGCGGCACCGACGTCGAGGACTCACCTCCCAACCCCGAGCGGGCCGTCCGCTTCGGCGTCACCACCGAGGAGCACGACTGGGCCTGGAACAGCAAGGGCGTCTGCTACTACTGCGCCCACTGCTGCTTCACCCTGGAGATGCTGCCCGCCGAGCGCTGGGGCCACCCGGTCCGCCGCGTCGACCCACCCCTGTTCCCCGACGACACCACCGGCGAGAACCCCAAACCCTGCACGTGGACCGTCTACAAGACAATCGAAGCCATCCCCACCGACACCTACACCCGCATAGGCCGCACGAAGCCGCCCACGTCCTAGCCCGCCCCGGGCGTTCCCGGCGGACAACCCTCCTGAACCGCCGACCGATGGGCTCGGTCGCCGCCGGCACGACGCAATGCGGCCTGGGTCGGCTCAGTCGGGCCGGTAGACCTCCCGGCGGTGGCCGACCCGGAGTATCACGACCTCGCGCCGGGCATCGTCGTTCCGGTAGACGATGCGGTGGGCGCCGCGGCGGACGCTCCACAGGCCGTCCAACTCGTTTCGCAACGCCACGCCGAGGCGACGGGGGTTGTCGAGCAGGGGTCCCGTTATCAACTCGACGACCGCTGCGGCCACGGACGCCGGGAGTTGTTCCGCGATGGTCCTGGCAGCACGCCGGGCGACGATGATCTGGTACGGCTCACCTGCGGTCAAGGCCTGAGTGCCCGGACAGCGTCGACGCCGCGCACCACATCGCCCTCGGCGTGAGCGCGCTCCGCCTCGGCGAGTTCCCGGAGAGCGTCGCTGTCGCCGAGGATCGCCAAGGTCTCCTCAAGCGACTCGAGGTCCTCAGGGCTCATCAGCACCGCGGCCGGCGAGCCGTTGCGCGTGACGACGACCCGCTCGTGGTGTGCGTGCACCCGCTCGATGAACTCCGAGAACCGATCCCTCACGACCCGCAGTGATTCACTCGTCATGGCCACAATTGTGCCACATCGGCTGCGCTTCTACACGCAAGCCTCTGGGCTGTGTCAGATCGGTCGCCGCCTGTGCGCCCCTGGTGTCCAGGCGCCGGATCGTCTCACCGTCGGCCAGTCATCGGCTGAAGCCATCCTCAGGCAGGGCGTCGGGACGCTTAGGATGACCGCTCTGCGTTTTGATCGTGGGAGGAGTGCGCAACGTGACTGCGAGAAACGAAGGCTCCGGTTTCGATCACGCCTGGTTCCTTGGCGCCGCGTTCGGCGGCGGGAACGAAGATCAGTCCGAGCGCTTCATTCGCGAGGGTATCTGGGAGCACAATTTTCAGGATCGCTACATCGACGAAGTGAAGTCGATCCGATCTGGAGATCGGATCGCGATCAAAGCCACATACACGAGAAAAAACGACTTGCCGTTCGACAATCGTGGACGGCTGGTCCAGGTCATGGCGATAAAGGCCGTCGGAATCGTCACAGCCAATCCGGGGGACGGCCGTCGCATCCTCGTTGAGTGGACACCGGTAGTTCCACCTCGCGAGTGGTACTTCTATGCTCACCTACCTACAGTTTGGAAGGTTGTCGCCGGGGAGTGGAAGAGCGACAGTCTTCTACGATTTGTCTTCGATGATGAGCCCCAGGACATTGACAGATTTCGCAATGCCCCGTACTGGGCGGACAGGTACGGCGATCAGCCAAAGGACGCCGACCGATTTGCTTGGTCCACCTTCTACACGGAGTTCGCCGATCGCCTTCTTGCCTTCCGCGATGACCGTCAGCCTCTGATCTCCGCGATACACGAGTTGTCCAAGCTTGAAGTTCCGCTACGCGTGGAGGACCGATTCTCCGATGACTCCTCTGGCCACCTCCGAGACATCTGTCCCTTCACCACTTTCGGTCTGTTCAACCGCGGGATATCCGATGACAATCGCCGGAGAATTGCAAGGCTTCTGGGCGATGCCATCGGCGTCACGGCACCGGTGCCGGAGTCCTTCGAGGGGATTCCCGTCCTGAGCAACTTCCGTTCGTGGTTCTTCCCCTTCGCCACTACGCGCTCTGCGGACCACATAGACGTCCTTTGGCGAGTGTTGTCCGACGCGCTCGATTGTGCGGATAGCGGCGACTCGACCAGTCGACAGAGGTTTGCGGATTCCTTCGATGCTGCTATCGCCCTGCCTGAGGTCGGACCGATGTTGACCATCGGACTCTACTGGGTGAGGCCTTGGCACTATCCGCCACTGGATGGACCTTCATATTCGTTCATCACCGGCGAGATGAAAATCGAGGTCGACAAGCCCCTACTCGATGGAGCGGCGTATCTCTCCTTGGGGAAGAGGCTCGAAGCGGTGTTGATGGACGAAGACTCGCGAATTAACTCGCTCCCCGAGCTGTCGGCAGCCGCCTTCAACAGCGCTCGGATGCCGGCGGAGGAGCCGGTGCGATCGGAGCACGTCGATGAGAGCGAAGAGGCGGAGAACGAGGGGGAGACCGAGGCGGATGACGGCAAGCCGTATTCGGTCGAGGACATCATTGGCGACGGGTGTTTCCTCGGGGCGGCTCGGCTCGAGACGATGCTCGAACGACTACGGGACAAGAAGAATCTCATCCTGCAGGGGCCACCGGGTACGGGGAAGACGTGGTTGGCCAAGCGGCTGGCGTACGCGCTGATCGGACGCAAGTCGGAGAGCCGGGTCCGGCCGTTCCAGTTCCATCCGAACCTCTCCTACGAGGACTTCGTGCGCGGCTGGCGGCCGAAGGAGGGCGGCGGACTGCGGCTCGTTGACGGGCCGTTCCTCGAGGCTGTCGAGGCTGCCGCGGGCAACCCGGACGACAAGTACGTCGTCGTCATCGAGGAGATCAACAGGGGCAACCCCGCCCAGATCTTCGGCGAGATGCTCACCCTGCTTGAGGCCGACAAGCGCAAGCCCGCCGAGGCGATCGCGCTGAGTTACCCCAGGCCCTCCGGCGAGCGCGTTCACATCCCGCCGAACCTCTACGTCATCGGCACCATGAACGTGGCCGACCGTTCGCTGGCTCTCGTGGACTTTGCTCTGCGCCGGCGGTTCGCGTTCGTGGATCTCGAACCGACGTTCGGAGACACATGGCGGACATGGGTCAGCGAGCAGTGCGGGATCGAGGAGGAGTTCCTGCAGGACATCGAGACCCGCCTTGGCGCGTTGAACAATGCCATCGCCGACGATGCCGTCCTCGGTGCGCATTTCCGGATCGGCCACAGCGTGGTCACGCCGCCACCCGGCGTTGAGATCCAGGATCAGCAGCAGTGGTTCAGGCACGTAGTGGAGACCGAGATCATGCCCCTCCTGGGGGAGTACTGGTTCGACGATCCGAAGAAGGCCGAGTCCGAGGGGGAGAAGCTATTCCGAGGCCTCACACCGTGAACGACTCGGCCGGCGGCGGTGCCCTCGTCGGCAGGATCCCGGTGCGTAACGTCTGGCTGCTGATGCTGTACGCCTCCCGGCTGTTCCGTGAGATCCCAGGCAGTCGGCGGTATGCCGCCGAGGAGTATCCCGACGACATTCCGGACCTCGTCGCGGAGATCCTCGTCCACGCGGTGCAGCGTCGCCTGCGCCGGAATCTGAGCTCCGAGCTTCAGCGCCGGCAGGCCGACCTCACCAGGGTCCGAGGGCGGATGGACCATCTGCGCACCGAGCGCCGCAGCCTGCTTCAGCGCGGCAGGATCGCATGCACGTTCGACGAGTTGACCACCGACACGCCACGCAACCGATTCGTCAAGGCGGCACTCCGGGAACTGACCAGGACCGTCCACAACGAGGAATTGGTGCGGCGCTGCCGCAGCGGCGCCGCGGCGCTCGAACGGGCCGGGGTCGGGAGCGATCCGTCGGCGATTCAATACCGGAACCGGACCACGACACCGGAGGTGGCCGGTCGAACCAACGCCGAGGACCGGCAGATGCTGGCGGCGGCCCGACTCGCCTTCCGGCTGAGGTTGCCGACGGAGGACGCGGGATCGGTCCACCTGTCCTCACCGGATCGCGACGACGTTCGGGCGCGGACCCTCTTCGAGGCCGCCGTCGGGGGGTTCTACGAAACCGTCCTCTCTCCTCACGGCTGGAAGGTGGGTACGGGGAGAAGAATCCACTGGCAGTACGAACATGCGACCTCCGGAATGGCCGAGATCCTTCCCTCGATGAAGACTGACATCGTCCTGGAAGCGCCCGCCGGCCCGGAGCGGCAGGCGCACCAGCGGCTCGTCATCGATACGAAGTTCACACACATCCTGAGCCCCGCCCAGTACGGGGACGAGAAGCTGCGAAGCGGCTACCTCTACCAGATGTACGCCTACCTGCGATCCCAGGAAAGCGCTGACGATCCCCTGTCGCAGAACGCCTCGGGGCTGTTGTTGCACCCGTCCGTGGGGCGTCACGTCGACGAGGCGGCCACCATACAGGGGCACCGGATCCGCTTTGCCACGGTGGACCTCGCGGCGGAAGGTCCGGCCATCAGGGAGCGCCTGCTCTCCCTTGCCGGCGCCCACTCGCCGCCCAGCGGGCACCACCGGTGAGCCGGTTCTGGTCGAACAGCAGCCGCACGCGGTCGTGGCCAGGGCACGCTCAGGAATCGACGCGGATGAAGGTCCACCGGCCCTGGTAGCCGGGTAGTAGCGTCCGGCGGGCGACGGCGATCTGTTCGGACGCTCTCCGGCCGGGCTGATTAGGACTTGGGGCGGCCGCCGCATTTGTAGGCCAGCATCTTCGATAGTTGTCGGTCGGTAACTCCATAAGTTGTAGGTTGATCTCTCCGGATACTGTAGGATAGATCGGCGGAGATCCGACGGCGGACCGGGAGGCCACATGCCGGAGACGCTCATGCCCGCCGGCTACCGGCGGCGGGTGACAGACGGCGCGGTGGCACGAGCGCTCGCCGCGATGCCCGCGGTCGTCATCGAGGGCCCCAAGGGGTGCGGCAAGACATGGACGGGGCGCAGCTTCGCCTGCAGTGAGGTGCTGTTCGATCGAGACCTCAACGCCCGCAGGTCGGTGTCGTTGGTGCCCGGCCTGGTGCTGGAGGGCGGAGAGCCTCGTCTGCTCGACGAGTGGCAGCTGGCACCGGAGGTCTGGAACCAGATCCGCCACGCCGCCGACGAGGGGCACCGCACCGGGCGGTTCATCCTCACAGGCTCTGCGGTCCCACCGGACGACATCACGCGGCACTCCGGTGCTGGGCGCATCGCCCGGGTGCGGATGAGACCCATGTCGCTGCTCGAGACAGGGGAGTCCACCGGTGACGTGTCGCTGGCGGCGCTGCTGGAGGGTGCGCCCGTGGCGGCCCGCCGCCCGGAGGCCGACTTCAGGGACATGCTCGACGCGCTCTGCCGGGGCGGCTGGCCTCGCCTGCTTGGCCGGTCCGTGCCGGACGCGCAACTCTTCCTGGACGGCTACATCTCGGAACTCTGCCGGACCGACGTCAGCGCGGTGGACGGGGTGGCGCGCGACCCGGCCGGGGTGGCCAGGTTGATCGCCTCCATCGCACGCAACGTGGCCACGACGGCGTCGTTCTCCAGGCTCGCTGCCGAGGCCGCCGGTGACCGGCCCCTCAACCGCACCACGGCCGCCGAGTATCTGCGGTCCCTGGAGCGACTGTTCATCGTGGAGGATGCTCCTGCGTGGCGCTCGCACCTGCGGTCCAGGGCCACGCTGCAAAGCTCGGCCAAGCGACACTTCGTGGACCCCTCACTGGCCGTCGCTGCCCTGGCCGCCGGCCCCGAGTTGCTGCTGGGCGACCTGGAGGCGCTGGGGTTCCTGTTCGAGTCGCTGGTCGTGCGGGACCTGCGCATCTACGGCGGGGCCCGCGGAGCCTCGGTCTACCACTACCGCGACAGCGACGCGCTGGAAGTCGACGCCATCGTCGAAGCACGCGACGGGCGCTGGGTCGCCGCGGAAGTGAAGCTCGGCGCGGACGAGGGCATCGAGGGAGCCGCCCGGTCGCTGCTGCGCCTGCGCCACAAGGTGGACACCTCGCGCACGTCCGAGCCGTCCAAGCTGCTGATCATCACGGCCACCGGCTACGGCTACGAACGTCCCGACGGCACCACCGTCGTTCCCCTCACAGCACTCGGCCCCTAGCGCGTGGTGTGCATGCTGATTGGTGGACCACGACCTTGGGCCAGCGGCCGTAGAGGAGTGGTTCCCGGTCAGTCGATGAGGAAGCCGCCGTTGATGTCCATCACCTCGCCGGTGATGAACCCCGCCTCCTCACTCGCCAGGAACACGACCGCGGCGGCGATGTCGGCCGGCTCGCCGAGGCGCCCCACGGGTATCCGCCCGGCCAGGTCGGCGATGCCGGCCACCATGTCGGTGTTGATCAAGGCGGGCGCCAGCGCGTTGGACGTGATGCCGTCGGCGGCGTACTCGGTGGCGATGGACTTGGCCAGCGCCATGATCGCGGCCTTCGAGGCGCCGTAGGCCGCAGTCTCCTTGGCGCCGCCGGTCTTGCCGGCGGACGAGCCGAGGGCGACGAGGCGCCCATACCGCTGGGCGCGCATGGCGGGCAGGACGCGCCTCGCGCAGAGGAACGCCCCGGTGGTGTTGACCGCCATCATCTGGTTCCAGGCCTCGAGGCTGGTCTCGGCCAGCGGCCGGATCCAGAAGATCCCGGCGTTGTTGACCAGGATCGACACCGTGCCCCAGGTTTCCTCGACGGTGGTGAAGGCGGCGTCGACGGAGATCTCGTCGGTCACGTCGCAGTGCACGAAGTGGCCACGCTCACCGGCGTCGAGGGGCGGCTCGGGCTCTGCGAGGTCCAGGTAGGCGGTGCGGGCGCCCCTGGCCACGAGGGCGTCGGCCACGGCGCGCCCGATGCCCCTGCCGGCACCGGTGACCACCGCCACCCTTCCCTCGAAGCCGCCGAACACCGGCGCGGTCGGGCCGCTCGCCGGCGCAGCGCTTGCGCTGTCTGTGCTCATGTGTACCGTCCGGGACTGCCTGCGTCGGAGGCACGTTATCCCCGGATGTCCGGCCACGGCCTACTCTGTGCCGCCGGGGATCGGGCGCATGCCGGCCCCGCGTATCGATACCGGCGTCACCGAGTCGCCGGCGAGGGAAACGGGAGGTCCCCTGATGGGTGGTTCGGGCAAGGTGCGGGTCGGGGTCATCGGAGCCGGCTCTTGGGCGGTCAGCAACCACATCCCGGTGCTGGCGGGGCGCGACGACGTCGAACTGGTCTCGGTGGTGCGCAAGGGCGCCGAGGCACTCGGCATGGTCAAGGAGCGCTTCGGCTTCGCCCATGCCAGCGAGGACTACCGGGAGGCCCTCGAGCAGGGTCTCGATGCGGTGGTCGTGGCCGGGCCGTCGGTCCTGCACCACGAGCACGCCGTCGCGGCGATGGAGGCCGGGGCGAACGTGCTGTGCGAGAAGCCGGTCACGATCGACCCGGGCGACGCCTGGGACATTCACGAGACCGCGCAACGGCTCGGCCGCCTCCTGCTGATCTCCTTCGGCTGGAACTACGGCCCGCTGGGCATCGAGGCGAAACGTCTCATGGTCGAAGCGGGCGGGATCGGCGACGTCGAGCACGTCATGGTGCAGATGGCCTCGGGCACTCGCGAGTTGTTGCGGGCCACGGGGGCCTACGAGGGCTCCGCCGCGGACATCATGCCCGACTGGGACACCTGGACCGATCCCAAGGTTTCCGGTGGCGGGTACGCGCCGGCGCAGCTGAGCCACGCCATGGGGATGGCGATGTGGCTGACAGGGGACCGGGCGGCGCAGGTCTTCGGTTTCATGAACAACACGGGCGCCCGCGTGGATCTGCACGACGCCATCGCCATCCGCTACGTCTCCGGCGCCACGGGAACGCTGAGCGGTGCCAGTTGCCCCGGTCCGGCGAACGCCGACGACTCTCTTGACGAGATCTGGCCGCGCCACCAGCTGTTGATCCGCATCTACGGCAGCGAGGGCCAGCTCATCCTGGATTTCGAGCGGGACTTCCTGTGGCACTACACCGGCAACACCGACAACAAGGTGGATCTGCCGCCGTCGGCGGGCCTCTACACCTGCGACGGTCCGCCCAACACGCTCGTGGACCTCACCTTGGGCAAGGACGTCCCGAACCGCTCGCCGGGCGAGCTGGGGGCGCGGACCGTCGAGGTGGTGCACGCCGCCTACGAGAGCGTGCGCCTGGGGGCGCCGGCGTCGGTGGAGGGCGTCGGGGCCTGAGGGCCAGGGGGACCGGCGCGACGGAGGGGCGCCGTGCGTCTCGGTCTGGACAGCTACTCCTACCACCGCTACTTCGGCGAGTTGCGCGAAGGGGAGGAGGATCCGGGCATCCGCTGGAGCCACGAGGACTTCATGCGGAGGGCCGGAGAGTTGGGCCTCGACGGGGTGAGCCTGGAGACCTGCTACCTGCCGATGGACGACCCGGCGCTGGCCGAGCGTCTGGCAGAGCAGGCAGCCGGGCACGGTCTGGAGCTGGTGCTCGCCTGGGGCCATCCGGGTGGGTTGCGCATGGGAACCTCGGCTGCCGCCAACCTGCGGATGCTGAAGGCGCTGCCGGTCGCCGCGGCCGCCGGGTGCAGCCTGGTGCGCATCGTCGTGGGGACCTTCACGCACTGGGGCCTCGAACCCGAGGGACCGGTGCTGGATCGCGTGGTTCCGCTCGTGGCGGGGGCCTGCGAGAGAGCTGCAGACCTGGGCATGGAACTCGCCATCGAGACGCACTGCGACCTCACCCTCGACGCGCTGTGCGAGTTGGTTGACCGTGTCGGGCGTGACGACCTGGGAGTGGTCCTGGACACCGCCAACCTGGTCCGGATCGGTGAGGACCTCTGCGAGGGGACCCGGCGGATCGCCCGGTTCACGCGGATGCTCCACGTGAAGGACCTCCTGTTGGCCGAGGCCGACTTCGGCAATCCCGGCGGCTGGTGGCCGTGCTGCGCGCTCGGCGACGGCGACCTGGACCTCGACGGCGCGTTGGGTGAGCTGCGTGCCGCGGGATTCGACGGCTTGGCGTGTGTGGAGGTGGGGACGCTGCCGGTGGGCTCGAACGAGGACGATCTGGTGGCCCGCAGCGCGGACTGGCTGCGTGCGGCCGCCTCGCAGGGGATGACGGCCTCCTAGGGCGCGCCCCGGGACTCCCGACGGGAGGCTCCGCCGGCGATCGGACCGGCCTCAACGGGGCTGTGAGCAGCGGGTGCGTTCCCCGCGCCGCCGGGTCGATTCGGTTGGGGACTTGTCGCCGGGGGCGGGTAACCTCGCAGCGATCTTGCGACAGAGGAGCATGCCGTGGCACGAATGCGCATGAACCAGGCCATCGCGGCCGCAATCGCCGACGAGATGCGGGAAAACCCCGATGTCGTCGTCTTCGGCGAGGACGTGGCGGTCGCCGAAGGGCCATTCAAGACCTCCGATGGCCTGCTGGCGGAGTTCGGACCGTTGCGGGTCCGCGACACGCCGATCGCCGAGATGGGCTTCATGGGCGCCGCGGTGGGGGCTGCGGCCACCGGCCTGCGCCCCGTGACCGAGATCATGTTCGTGGAGTTCCTGGGAGTGGCTCTGGATCAGCTGGTCACCGAGGCTGCCAAGTTCAGCTACCTGTCGGGCGGGGTGGTCAAGGTTCCGATGGTGATGCGCGCCTCGGTGGGTGCCGGCTTGGGGTTCGGTTGCCAGCACTCCCAGGTGATGGAGTCCTGGATGGTCGGGGCACCGGGTCTGAAGATCGTCATGATCTCGGGGCCGCACAACGCCTACGGGTTGACGAGGGCCGCCATTCGAGACGACAACCCTGTGGCGGTTCTCGAGCCCCGCATCCTCTACGCCGTGCGTGGCGACGTGACCACCGGCCCCGAGGGGATCATCCCTCTCGGGCAGGCGGCAACGCCCGTGAGTGGCGACGACATCACGCTGGTGGGCTGCGGGTCCACGGTGCGGACCGCCCTGGGGGCGGCAGGCGACGCCGAGGGCTGGACGGCCGACGTCATCGACCTGCAGACGCTGCAGCCCTGGGACACCGAGGCGGTGCTCGACTCGGTGCGGCGCACCGGTCGCCTGGCGGTCGTGGAGGAGTGCCCCTACTCGGGCGGCTGGGGAGCCGACATCGTCTCGACGGTGGTCGCCGAGGCCTTCGGAGACCTCAGCGCACCGCCCATCCGGATCACGGCGCCCGATGTGCACGTCCCGTTCGGCAAGGAGCTCGAGCAGCGCTACCTCCCGAACCCCGAATACGTGGCGGGACAGGTCGGCGAGTTGCTCGCCACCGGCGAGAGTCCGCCGCACTGGTGGGAGCGCGACGGGGCGCTCGTTTAGGACGCACGGTCACCGACGCACGGAAAGGGCGATCGCATGAGCAGTGATGTACTGGCGCGGCGGGAGGCGGTACGTAGCGACCGCACGGCGCGCTACGAGCGGATGGTGGAGATCAGGACGCTGGAGGACGCGGTGCGGGGGCTCTTCGCCGAGGGGCTCGTGCACGGGACGACCCACACCTGTCAAGGCCAGGAGGCGGTAGCGGTGGGGGTGGCCTCGGCGCTGCGCCCGACCGACACGGTGTGCTGCACCTATCGCGGCCACGGTCACGCCATGGCGTTGGGCATGACCCCGCTGCAGGTCTGCGGGGAGATCATGGGACGTGTGGTCGGCTCCATCGGCGGTGTCGGCGGGTCGATGCACCTCTGTGACACCTCGATCGGCCTGTTGCCGACGTTCGCCATCGTGGGCGCAGGCGTGCCGGTGGCCGCGGGAGCGGCGCTGACCGCTCAGGTTCGCGGCACCGACGATGTGGCCGTTTCGCTGTTCGGTGATGGGGCCGCCAATATCGGCGCCTTCCACGAGGGCATCAACCTGGCGGCAATCTGGAAGCTGCCGGCGATCTTCATCTGCGAGAACAACCAGTACGGCGAGTACAGCCCGATCGCGACGACCACCCCCATCGCGAACATCGCCGACCGGGCCGGCTCCTACGGCATTCCCGGTGAGGTGGTGGACGGCCAGGATGTCGACGCGGTGAATGCCGCCGTCGAGGCCGCCGCTGCGAGGGCCCGTGCCGGCGACGGCCCCTCGCTGCTGGAGATGAAGACGTACCGCTACGCCGGGCACTCCCGCTCCGACACCGCTCCGTACCGCCCGGAGGGCGAATTCGACGAGTGGTACGAGCGGGACCCCATCGCTACCTTCGGTGCTCGCCTCGTGGCCGAGGGCCTGCTGGCCGAGAGCGACGTAGACGCCATCGCCGCGAGGATCAGCGGCGAGGTGGATGCTGCGATCGACGAGGTGAAGGCCGCGGCGTCGCCCGGCGTGGCCAGCATGTTCGAGAACATCCTGGCTTGAGCAGGGGAGGAGCGACCATGCGCCAGATAGTGAAGCTGCCCAAGCTCGGCGACACCGCCAACGAGGTGCTCGTGCTGGAGTGGAGCGTGGCGCCCGGCGACAGCGTGGCGGTCGGCGACGTGTTGATGCGTGTCGAGACCGACAAGGTGGAGGCCGATGTGCCGTCGCCGGTGGCCGGGGTGGTGGCCGAACTGCGCGTCGACGTCGAGGACGAGGTCGAAGTCGGCGCCGCTCTCTGCGTCATCGAATCGGGCTGAACCCCGACCAGCAGTCCCATGAAGATCGAACGCATCGAGGTCGTGCCCCTCGTGGTGCCCCTCACCGAGACTTTCAAGGGCTCCGCCTACTCGATGTCCGAACGGGCGACGCTCATCACCCGCGTCCACACCGACGAGGGCATCACCGGCGAGATCTACAACGGCGACGAGGTGCACACCCAGCACGAGATCGCGCGCATCATCACCACCGAGTTGCAGCCGATGCTCGTTGGTCGCGACCCGTTGCTGGTGGAGAACTGTTGGGAGGCCATGGAGCCGCTGACCTTCGACATCCTGCGTGACCGCAAGCTGGTCATCATGGCCATCGCCTGCGTGGACAGCGCCCTGTGGGACGTGGTCGGCAAGGCGGCGAACATGCCGCTCTACCAACTCTGGGGCGGCTACCGCGACGCCATGCCGATCGTCGCCATCGGGGGCTACCACGGCAAGTCCGACGCCGAGTTGGCCGCCGAGATGCAGTACTACCGCGACATCGGGTTGGCAGGCTGCAAGACCAAGGTCGGCGGCCAGGCGCCGGAGACCGACGCGCACCGCTTCAAGGTGATGCAGGAGGCCGCCGGCGAGGACTTCATCCTCATGGCCGACGCCAACGGGGGCTACACCGTCGCCGACGCAGTCCGCTTCGTGCGCTTGGTGGGGGCGGAGAGCCTGCGCTGGTTCGAGGAGCCGGTGCGCTGGTTCAACGACACCCGCGGCATGCGTGATGTGCGCTTCATGACCGGTGTGCCGGTCGCCGCAGGCCAGAGCGAGATGTCACGCAAGGGGGCGGGCGAGTTGATGGCCGCCGGGGCAATCGACGTGTGCAACTTCGACGCATCCTGGGGCGGCGGGCCGACCGAGTGGCGCCGGGTCGCCGGCATGGCAGCCGTCCACGGCGTGGAGGTGGGCCACCACGAGGAGCCGCAGATCTCCGCCCACCTGCTGGCGTCGGTCCCGCACGGCACCTACGTGGAGTGCTTCCACCCCGACCGGGACCCGCTGTTCTGGAACCTCCCGGCCAACCGCCCCGAGATCAGCAACGGCATGTACCCGCTGCCCCAGGGCCCCGGCTGGGGCCTCGAACTGGACGCCGACTACGTAGATCGCTACCGCGACGACCGCTAGATTCAGCTTTGGTGCTTGACGATGCCGAGATCACCGATCTGGTGCGAGCCGGGGAGTCTGACTGCCTTGAGTTGACAGAGTCCGCCGACCTCTCCAAGATTCGTCACGCTATCTGCGCCTTCGCGAACGACCTTCCCGGGCACAAGAAGCCAGGAATCGTCATCGTTGGGTTGCGGGACGACGGCACTTGTGCGGAGTTGACGATAGATGATGATCTGCTCGTGCTTCTGGGAGGTCTCCGCGCTGACGGCAAGATTCTTCCCTTCCCCGTGATGAGTGTCGGTCGACGGTCAATTGAAGGCTGTGACGTAGCGGTCGTGCAGGTCGAGCCGTCCGACACTCTGCCGCATCGCGTTGACGGACGATGCTGGATCCGCGTAGGTCCCCGACGCGCGCAGGCTACAGCTGCTGAGGAGCGGCGACTGGTTGAGAAGCAGGTCGCCGGTACGCAGGAGTTCGACTCACGGCCGCTATCGGGAGCGAGGCTCGACGATCTAGATCTGCACTACTTCGAACTCGCCTACCTGCCTCTTGCGGTCTCCCCCGAGGTGCGGGTGGAGAATGATCGGACGCTGCAGGAGCAACTGCGGTCGCTGAGACTGTTGGACCGAAATGAGCGCCCTACCGCAGCCGCGCTCCTTGCACTCGGCCATGACCCTCGAACCTTCTTGCCCGGAGCCTACATCCAGTTCTTGCGCGTAGACGGTGAGGATCTGGCCGATCCTGTCCGTTCCCAGCGCGAGATCTCGGGCCGCCTGGTGGAGCAACTCCAGGCGATCACCGCAGTGCTCGACGTGAATATTGAGGCACCGATGTCAATCGATGCAGGTCCGCCTCACCGAATCAGGCCGAACTACCCGATCCTGGCGCTGCGGCAGATCGTGTACAACGCCGTGATGCACCGAACGTACGAAACTAGTACTCCAGTGCGGGTGACCTGGTACCGCGATCGAATCGAAGTAATCAGTCCCGGCGGTGCCTACGGCGAGGTCAATTCCCACAACTTCGGGCAACCTGGCTCCGTCTCGTACCGCAACCCACTCGTTGCCGAGATCATGAAGAACGCCGGCTACGCTGAGCGGTTTGGGGCGGGTATTGCCATTGCCCGGCGTGCTCTTGCCCACAACGGCAACCCTCCGCCGGAGTTCAGCGCTGAGGAGAACTACGTGTGGGCGATAGTGAGGCCACAACAGTGACCCCGATTGTTGCCTTCTTCAACAACAAGGGCGGAGTTGGCAAGACATCGCTCGTGTTTCATCTCGCCTGGATGTACGCCGACATGGGTGCACGTGTGCTGGCGGTCGACCTTGACCCACAGGCAAATCTAACTGGCATGTTCCTCACGGATCTGGAGATGGAGATAGTTTGGCCCGACCGCGCCGAGGATCGCAGCTCCGTCCTCGGCGCGGTGTATCCATTGATTTCCGGAACGGGTGATATTGCTGAGGCGAGGATTCAGAACTGTGGTGAAAGCATTGGACTGCTCGCAGGCGATCTCGGTCTCTCGCGCTTCGAGGACACGCTCGCGGAGGCATGGCCACGATGCTTCGGCGGCGATGAGCGCGCGTTCCGGGTGATGACGGCATTCCACCGGGTCGTTACCGGCGCCTGTCGGAAGTTCAGGGCAGAGGTGGCACTCGTGGATCTCGGCCCCAACCTCGGAGCGATCAACCGTGCAGCGCTGATCACCGCTTCGCATTTCGCCGTGCCGCTCGGGCCGGACCTGTTCTCGCTCCAGGGGTTGAGAAACCTCGGGCCGACCATCCGGCGGTGGCGCACCGATTGGATATCGATGCTCGAGAAGGCACCGCAAGGCGTTTTCGGGCCCGAGGATCTACCCGCCGGCACGATTGAGCCCATCGGTTATGTGTTCATGCGACACTCCATTCGACGGGATCGGCCGGTTCAGGCCTATGCGCGTTGGATGGATCGGATGCCGGGGGAGTATTCTCACGCCGTCCTCGACGAGCAGGTGAACATGCCGGAAGGTCTCGACTTCGATACTGATCCCAATTGCCTGGCTCTGCTGAAGGATTATCGCTCGCTCATGCCGATGGCGCAGGAAGCCAACAAGCCGATGTTCAAGCTGACTCCGGCCGATGGAGCTTTCGGAGGACACCAGAGTTCTGTTCAGGCCTGCTACTGGGATTTCGCCAAACTGGCAGAAGGAATCGGTGAGCGGATCGGTGTCTCCGCCTCGTGGGATCCGTGCTGATCGACGGAAGGCAGCGAGGGCGGTATCTGACCCTGGAGCGCAGCTGAGACTGTCTTCTGTCCCGACGGCATCTCGCCGCATGGCGGACGGCAGCAAGGACTCGGTGGGTGGCCACCGTGTGAGCCGCGGGTCGCTTCCCAAGAACATTCGCGGCGCCGGACATCGAGTGGTTGGGTTGGCCGCAGCCAGTTTGGTGCGGTGTGGCCGCCCTTGCCAGGAATCGCGTCGGGTCAGTCGAGGTGCCAGACCTCCTCGGCGTAGTAGAGGTTCCCGTCGGAGTCGGTGAGGCTGACGATGACCTCCTCGAACCACTTCGACCATCGGGCGTTCACCTCCGACGCGGCGATGTGGGCGAAGGCCGTGTCCCGGTCGGGATGGCATTCCACATACGCGATGATCTGGGTGCCGCGGCGGAACAGCGTGTAGTTCTTGAGCCCCGAGTCCTGGATCAGCTCGACCAATTCGGGCCAGATCTCGTCGTGGCGGCGCTTGTACTCGTCCTCGGCGCCCTCGAAGATCTCGAAGGTGAAACACAGTCGCTCCATGGGTCCTCCCGGGGTTGTCACGTGGGGCGCGCTCCGGCCGGCGCCGGGGCGACGCTAACACCGCTCCGCGGCGGTCTGCGGAGGCGAGAAATGGTTTGGACTCTCGGTCCGGGAGTCGTATGCTGCCCGACGCGTCCACGACAGCGTGACGGCGTAGCGCGGGCGCGGTCATCTTGATCGCAGCCCGTTGCGTCACAATCGAAATCACCCGGGAGAGGGAGATCAAAATAATGAAAGCAATTCGACGATTGCTGGCACTGGCCTTCGTGATGGCCCTGATTGCCTCCGCATGCGGTGGCGACGACGGTGCCGCCGATGCCGCCGCCCAGCAGGCTATTGCGGCCGCCGAGGCGGATGCTGCGGCTGCGCAGGCCGAGGCCGAGTCCGCACGCCAGGAGGCTGCGGCCGCCACCGCTGAGGCGGAAGCTGCCCGCGCTGAGGCTGCGGCCGCCACCGCTGAGGCGGACGCCGCCCGTGCCGAGGCTGAGGCCGCTGCCAGCGGCGACGCCGAAGCGCAGGCCGCTGCGGACGCCGCCCGTGCCGAGGCTGAGTCCGCTCGTGCCGAGGCTGAGTCTGCCCGCACCGAGGCGGACAGGGCCGAGAACGAGGCTGCGGCCGCGCAGGCCGCCGCCGCGGCAGCCGAGCGCCCCGCCTACAAGGTCGGTTACATCTCCCTCGGCGATCAGGTTCCGTTCGTGAAGCTGGTCTCCGACGGCATCAAGGAGGAGGCGGAGCGCCAGGGCGTCGAGCTTCTCTTCTGCGACTCCGAGATCGATGCGGGCAAGGCGCTGGAATGCGCTCAGACCTTCGAGGTCCAGGGCGTCGAGGGCCTGCTGAACTTCCAGGTGTTCCAGGAGTCATCGCCGGAGATCTGCGCGGCCCTGCCCGAGGGCATCCCCGTGATCGCCATCGACATCATCCAGCCCCCGTGCCAGCTCTCCTTCATGGGCGCCAACAACGGCTACGCCGGCTACCTCGGCGGCAGCGCCCTCGGTGCGTACTTCAAGGAGAACTTCGACTGTGACTACACGGCGTACATCTCGCTGGAGTCCACGGCCGCCGGCGCGGCCAACCGCGACCGCATGGGTGGCTATCGTCAGGGCTTCACCGAGCACTGCCCGATCATCAACGAGCAGATCATGGACGGTGCCGATCGGACCGACCCGGCGCTCGAGCAGCTCACCGACCTGCTGCCGGCGCTGCCCGGTGACCGCATCGCGGTTGTTGCCATCAACGAGGACGGCATCATCGGTGCCATCGCCGCAGCCCGGACGCTGGGACGCGACGGCGACCTCTACTTCTCGGGCCAGGGCACGGATCCGAGCATCTGGTGCGATGTCAAGAACAACCCGAACTACATCGCCTCGGTGGCCTACTTCCCCGAGCGGTACGGCACGATCCTGCTCCCGGCGATCATCAACGCCATCGAGGGCAACAGCATCGCCGGCCAGTTGTTCACGCCTCACCAGCAGATCACCTCGGAGAACATCGACGACTACTACGAGGTCACTGGCTGCTCGTAGCCGTCTGAACGAGATCGTCGCGAGAGATCGGACCGGATGGCGACTCCGTCCGAGCCGATCCTCGCGGCGCGCGGCATACGCAAGTCGTTCGGAGGCGTCGAGGTCCTGCATGGCGTGGACCTCGACGCCTCGGGCGGCTCCGTTCTGGCGCTGCTCGGTGAGAACGGCGCCGGCAAGTCGACCCTCGTCAAGATCTCCTCGGGCGTCTACACGGCCGACTCGGGAACGATCCGGATCGGGGGACACGCCTACGAAACCCTGACCTCGCGGGAGGCCCGCGAGCTGGGTATCGCCATCATCTCCCAGGAGTTCCAGGACGCCGCCACCCTCTCGGTGGCGGAGAACATCTCCATGGGCAGCCTGCCCTCGACGCGAGGCTTCATCCGCTGGGGCGAGGTGCGGCGCCGGGCCACCGAGATCCTCTCGGCGCTGGAGGTTGACATCGACCCGGACCGGATCGTGGGCGACCTGCGACTCGGGGAGCGCCAGATCATCGAGATCGCTCGGGCTCTCAGCCGGGAAGCAAAGGTTCTCATTCTGGACGAGCCCACGGCGGCACTCAGCTTCCACGAGGCCGAGATTCTGTTCGATTTCGTGCGGCGCCTGCGGGCCGACGGCGTGGCGATCGTCTACATCACGCACCGCCTCGACGAGGTGGAGCGAATCTCGGACCGGGTGCAGGTTCTGCGCGACGGGTCCACGGCACTCGAAGCGCCGACCAGTGAGGTGGACCGCAGGATGATGGTGGAGGCCATGATCGGTCGGCGGGCCAGCGCGTTGGGGCGTCCCGAACCGGTCAGCAACGGCGAGGACGACGCACCTGTGCTGCAGTGGTCCGGTGCCGGCGCCCTGGATTACTTCGACGACGTGAGCCTGGAGGTCGGGGCGCACGAGGTCGTGGCTCTCTACGGCAAGCTCGGGTCGGGCGCCAGCGAGGTGGCCGAGACGGCGTTCGGGCTGCGGTCGATCGACCGTGGCGCGCTGCAGATTGGCGCCGGCGACGTGGACGCGCCCGAGAGCCCCATCGGTGCGGTGAACACGGGCATCGGCTACCTGCCGGCCGAGCGCAAGACGGCAGGGGGGTTCATGGTTCGCCCGGTTGCCGAGAACGTGGCAGTGGCCTCCTGGCAGCGTCTCGCCAAGTACGGGTTCTGGATCCGCAAGGCCACCGAGGCCGAGGCCTACCGGCGCTGGCACGGGAGGCTCTCGATCCGCTCCCGCAACGACCCTCAGCAGATCATGGGCACCCTGTCGGGCGGCAACCAGCAGAAGGTCCTGCTGGCTCGCTGGCTGGAGAACCAGTCCGACGTGCTGGTGCTCGTGGAACCCACCCGCGGCGTTGACGTGGGTGCCAGGGAGGACATCTACGGCGCCCTGCGCGATCTGGCTTCCAGCGGTGTCGGCGTACTGGTGGTGACCTCGGACTACGAGGAGGCCTTCCAGGTCGCCGACCGGGTCTATGTCATGACCAAGGGCGCCATCGTGGCCGAGTTGCAGGGTGATGAGATCACCACCGGCTCCCTCCTGGAACTCGCCGGCGGCTGAGAATATGCGCCCCATCGATCGATATCGACTGACCGACACGAATTACTGCCGGAGGGATTGTGTCTGACGACAACAAGCACGAGCACGGTCACAGCGCATCCGGCGGGCGGGACGAACGCGCGGTGCCGACGACTGCTGACGTCTTCGGGGGACGCCAGAACGAGAGCGCTGAAGAGGCGGCCGGGCGAGTGGCGCGCATCATGGGGACGCGGCCGAAACTCGGCAAGGTCCAGGAGTCGCTGGCCCTCATCCTGGTGCTGGCAGCCCTGGTCACTTTCTTCGCCATAAAGGCGGAGTTCTTCTGGGGCCGCGACAACATCGTGAACATCCTCCAGACGATGGCGCCCGTCGGGATCATCGCCATGCCGGCCACCCTTCTGCTCGTGGCGGGTCAGGTGGACCTCTCAGTGGGCTCCGCAGCCGGCATCGTCGGGATGATGGCGGCCATCTCCCAGACGGCCACCGACTCCACCATCACCTCCTACGGTCTGGGTCTCGGGCTCGCCGAGGCGCTGCTCATCGCCGTCGCCACGATGTTCGTCGTCGGCGGAGTCAACAGCTTCTTCGTGACCGGCCTCGGACTCAACTCGATCATCACGACGCTGGGAACCCTGGCGGTGTGGCGTGGCCTCACGAAGGTGCTTGGCGAGGGCCAGACAGTGCGCATCAACAAGTTCGGCGCCCTCGGAAGTTCCCGTCCGGTGGCGAACATCCCCCTCGGGGTATTCATCTTCGCCGGGGTGGTGATCCTGTTCGTGGTCATGTTGCGCTACACCACCTACGGCAGGGCGCTGTACGCCATCGGCGCCAGCCCCGAGGCGGCGCGCCTGGCAGGTATCAGGGTGCGCCGCTACATCTTCTACGGGTTCATCCTGTCGGGTCTCATGGTCGGACTGGGGAGCCTGATCCGGCTCTCGCAGGTGGGCTCGCAGTCCATCAACACCGGCCTGACTTGGGAACTGCAGGTGCTGACCGCCGTCATCTTGGGCGGGGCCAGCCTCAACGGGGGCAGCGGCACCATCCTCGGGACGGTGTTGGCCCTGTTGGTCATTGGCGTGCTGCGCAACGGCCTCATCCAGCTCAGCGTGCAGACATTCTGGATCGAGGTGGCCCAGGGTGCGCTGCTGCTCGGCGCTGTGACCGTCGACAGAATCCGCGTCCGCTTCGCCAGCGCCGACACCTAACGGGTATCGTCGCAGCCCGACGCGCCGTCTTCCATCGCTCCCCAGGAGGTTCCCCATGAGCAGCGACTTGGCCTTCGTGGACTCTCACATCCACTATTGGGACCGTCCTCACCCCCCGCTGGAGTGGGTGTGGCTGGAGGACGACTTCGTCCACCCGCAACTCGGCGACATCCGTCCACTCAAGGACATGGTGCGCTACACCCCCGACGAGTACCTCGCCGACATCGAGGGCTCAGGCGTCACCAAGGCGGTGCACGTGCAGGCCGCCATCGGCACCCCCGACCCGGTGGAGGAGACCCGCTGGCTCTCGGCGATGGCCGAGGACACCGGCTGGCCGCACGGCATCACCGGTGATGCCCGCATGCAGAGCCCCGACGTGGAGGAGACCATCGCTCGCCACTGCGAGTACCCGCTGTTCCGGGGCCTTCGGGACTTCGCCGAGGGCGACTACCTGGTGGACCCCGACTTCCACCGCGGCTACGCCCTGCTGGAGAAGTACAACCTGGTCTACGACCTGGACTGCACCTGGGAGAACATGGCCAAGGCCGGCGCCCTGGCCAAGAAGTACCCCAACATCGTCATGATCCTCGACCACGCCGGCTTCCCGCAGGCCCTCGACGACGAGTACTTCGCCAACTGGCGGGCCGGCATGGACACCATCGCCGAGGCCGAGAACTGCGTCATCAAGATCTCCGGGCTGGGCATGGGCCACCAGATGGCCGGCACCAACTGGACCACCGACTCCATCGGTCGGTGGGTGCTGGGCTGCATCGAGGCCTTCGGCGTCGAGCGCTCGTTCTTCGGCACCAACTGGCCGGTGGACCGGATGTACTCCAGCTACGCGGCGGTCGTCGAGGCCTACCGCAAGATCATCTCCGGCTTCAGCCGCGACGAGCAGGAGGCCCTGTTCTCCCGCAACGCCGAGCGCGTCTACCGCATCTGAACGGCCCGCCGGGGCTCGTGAACTGATCGGGGCTGTCTGGCTCTTTCGTTGCGAGGGACCCTCGTCGGCGAGTCGGCAGGGGCGTTCACCTCCGCCTTGAATTGCCGTGACCCTTATTCAAGGTATTACTGTATCCTTGAATAAGGAGGTCGAAATGGCCTGGTTGGAAACGCGGCACTGGGCGGGCGATGA
>MKWU01003106.1_pt1 | contig 22774 bp, 20 predicted proteins | sample 809101 | NCBI WGS metagenome assembly MKWU01 (sample SAMN05860141, study PRJNA318959) | sponge metagenome | host: Aplysina aerophoba | place: Slovenia: Piran, Adriatic Sea, Gulf of Piran | collected 2013-05-07 | reverse complement strand
GCTGCGCGACCTCGAGCGCGGGATTCTGGGCCCGCTCCGGGCGCTGCCGGAGGTTGTGGACAAGCGCACCAACGACCGGCTGACTGTCCTCGAAGGCAACCTCAATAAACGCCTCGATGTGGTGGACAGGCGCCTTAACGGCCTGGACAAGCGCCTCGAGGCTATCGACACGCGCATCGGCCTGCTTGAGACCAACCTGAAAACCCAGATCCACAAACTCGAGCTGCAGTTAGGCAACCTGGACCAGACGGCCGCCCGTCTGGAAAGGATCATTAACGGGATGGATCAAAAACTGGACGTGGCGTTGAAGAAATAATACTAATTTGGGACACCCATGAATTTAGAATATTTGTTAATTTATGGGTGTCCCAAATTTACGCTCGGTTATGAGGACGGGGGGTCTGCTTGATTAATGACTCAGCAGGTATGCCAAGCTGTTCATGCAAGCGCCAAATCATTTTAAGGGTCAGCGAACGCTTACGGTTCAAGACTTCATAGACCCGGTTTCTTCTGCCGATCATCGGTTCCAGGTCTTTAGCCGTCAAACCCTTTTGCTCCATTTCGAACTTGATGGCTGCTACAGGGTCGGGTAGTTCCAACGGATAATGCTTCCGCTCATATGCCTCTACCAGTGTCGCCAATACATCCAGCTTTTCACCTTCAGGAGAATCCGGTCGCGCCGTCATCAGCGTTTCTATATCTTGCAGCGCCGCCCGGTAGTCGGCATCAGTTTTGATGGGTTTGACTTCCATCAGTTGTTCCTCCAGGGACTAAATTAGTTGTGCGTCAATCCGGTCATATTGAGCATGCGTCCCGATAAACCGTATGTAAACCACCCGATAAGCGTAATTGATCCAGACAACCAGCCGATACTTGTTTCCGGCTATATTGAAGACCACCCGTCCGTCCCTCAGGATACTGGCTGCGCCGAAATCCTGTTTTACATCCGAGGGTGAAGCCCAATCGGCTTGAACCGTACGTCGATACCAGGCCCGGACCGGCTCAGATGCATCCTTATACGCAGGGTTCTGCTCCCAGAACCGTTTGAGCGTCGAGAGCGCAATAATCCTCATGATCCAATACTGAGTCCTAAATTGGGACTATTATAGCCAGTGAGGTAGTAGTGTTCAACACCTGCTAATTTGGGACACCCATGAATTTAGAATATTTGTTAATTTATGGGTGTCCCAAATTGCGTCCCAAATTGCGTCCGGCTAAATCAGAACACCCATGAATTACAGCCCCTGCTTACGACATGCAGGGCATGCTTGCGGAGGAACGACCGGATTTTGTTGTATACTTTGTCTCGTAAATTTTTAACACCGCCTGAACTGAAAAGGAGAATGTCATCATGGAAAATGAACTGCATCGCCAACCCGCCACTCCCGAAGAAATCTGGGCTATCCTGCGCGAGGTATCAAAAGAACAGAGGAAATTATCCAGGCAGCAGAAGCAAACCGACCGGCAGATGAAAAAGCTGGCGGGCTTGTTTACCAGCCAGTGGGGGGCGCTGGTGGAGAGCCTGGTGGAAGGCGACCTGGTCCCCCTGTTGCAAGCCCGAGGGATAACGGTACGGTACACGCATACCCGCATGCGGGGCCGGCGTAACGGCGAGCATTACGAGTTTGACATCCTGGCCGAGAACGGCGAGGAAGTGGTGGTCGTGGAGGTAAAGACCACGTTGCGCGCCGAAGACGTGGCGCAGTTTCTTGAAAAGCTGGGCAAATTCACGGTGTACGCGCCGGGTTACCAGGGGAAAAAGATTTACGGCGCCGTGGCATACCTGAAGACGGATGCTTCTGTGGTGGCGCATGCCGAGCGGCAGGGCCTGTTCGTGATCCGGGCCACCGGTAACAGCGCCAGTATTATTAATGATGCGGAGTTCAGGCCCAGGGTGTTTCGGTGATTGGCTAATTTGGGACACCCATGAATTTCCGAATTCCCGTAATTTGGGACACCCATGAATTTCCGGGTTCCGGTTCCAAGGGAACGACGGGGGGTGTGACGTAATGACGGGGTGTGTGTCAGGATGTTTAGTTCTTAGTTTTGCGGCTGGGGGGGTTGCTTGATTAAAGAACGTAATGCCTCGTTGACTTTTTCTGAATTCGGGAACATCTCGGCTACGTCTTCATCCAGCCGTACGATATTGGTTCCCTCTTTATAGCGTTGCGCGTACTTTCCCCTGACGCCACCTGAAAAATCATACTCATCCAACAGGTCCCGATCTTTTCTACTCGCCATACTTTTCTTCATATCTCTTGCGTTCACGTACTGTTGCCGGCCGGGCAGAAATCAGTCTGATAGCGTCGTCCCTTTCAGCATGAACTACCACAAGGAGAAAAGCTAATTTGGGACACCCATGAATTTGGAACATTCGTTAATTTACGGGTGTCCCAAATTAGCCCTTAACCTGCAATATCCACACCCCAACGCGCAAATGCTGTCTGGATTTCTTTCTTTGTAGCAAATTCGCCTTGATCGGCCGCCCGCGCACCAATTTCTATGGCGCGGCGAAAACGAACTTCTTCCATTACATCATCCCAGGTTGCACCGTCGGGCAGTTGATCGGCCAGGGTGTACAGTGTTTCTTTTAGATTTGCAGCCACAGTTCAACTCTCAATTACACAATGAACAGTTTATTAGCTGACAGCTTAATTTTCCAATTATTTTCTTCCAGGTAACAATTCAGGACAGCTAATTTGGGACACCCATGAATTTAGAACATTTGTTAATTTATGGGTGTCCCAAATTGCGTCCGGCTAAATCAGAACAACCATGAATTATGTAGCCATTGCCCAAAACTCTTTGACAGCCCCCCATCCCTGTAGGATACTGGCGTCACCTTTGGTGCCCGGGACGGGCCTCGAACCCGTAAGGCGTGTAGCTTGTGACTACAGAGGCCGGGGGGATGACAGCCCCCTGTGTTTACCGATTTCACCACCCGGGCAGAAACGACCCGTCCCTTTCGGGGGACGGGTTTTTTTTATGCCCGGTGATTGTATTCCGTTCCCGTACTGCGCAACGGCGAACCTGCGTCGATTTGTGGTAAAACTCACATGGGAGTAATTCAGGACAGCCATAAATTACTGCTAATTTGGGACACCCATGAATTTAGAACATTTGTTAATTTATGGGTGTCCCAAATTGCGCCCATGAATTTCCGGGTCAAGCCCGGTGTGATGAGCGGCTGAGGCCCGTATGACGTAATAGTGAATTTACTTTATACTGGGATCCTGTTATTTCCAATCATCGGCTGAACTGAAAAGGAGGATGTCATTATGGAAAACCAATCACATCAACAACCCGCCACCCCTGAAGAAATCTGGGCTATCCTGCGCGAGGTGTCGAAGTCACAGAAGAAAGCCGACCAGCGATTAAAGGAACTGGCCGGGTTATTCACCAGCCAGTGGGGCGCCCTGATGGAGAGCCTGGTGGAAGGCGACCTGGTTCCGCTGTTGCAAGCCCGGGGGATAACGGTACGGTACACGCATACCCGGATGCATGGCAGGCGTAATGATGAACATTACGAGTTTGACATCCTGGCCGGGAACGGCGAGGAGATCGTAGTCGTGGAGGTGAAGACCACTCTACGCGCCGAGGACGTGGCGCACTTTCTTGGGAGGCTGGGCAAGTTCACGGAATACGAACCGGTCTACAAGGGGAAGAAGGTCTACGGCGCGGTGGCGTATCTCAAGGCGGATGCGTCCGTTCAAGTACATGCGCAACGGCAGGGGTTGTATGTGATCCGCGCTACCGGCAGCAGCGCCAGCATTATCAATAGTGAGGACTTCAGGCCGCGGGTGTTTGGGTGATTAGCTAATTTGGGATAGCTAATTTGGGACACCCATGAATTTACAACATTCGTTAATTTATGGGTGTCCCAAATTTACGATGACGGGGGGTTGCTTGATTAAAGAACGTAATGCCTCGTTGACTTTTTCTTAATTCGGGAACATCTCGGCTACGTCTTCATCCAGCCGTATGATATTGGGTCCCTGTCCTAGTGACCAAGTTTGGATATATCGTAGACGACGATAGCCAAGCCCGTAAGGAATACGAAAAATGCCGCTACTACTAACCAGACCATTATTCTTTCTCCAACTCTTTAAAGCGTTTAATCGCAGCCTGGTTAACCCAAACCACGACTGATGTGACGAACACAACTTCTTCCTTGATGCGGTCTATTTTTGACATGGAAATTTTAGCAGAAAATGTTAGGGGGTGTATAAGGAGGGGCTAATTCAGGACACCCATATAATCAATTTATGGGTGTCCCAAATTTACGCCGCAGGATCGTGGCAAGCTGGCCGGCAATGCCTGCGTAGGCGCCGTACTCCCGCAGGACGCGGGCGCAGGCGGGATTTTTTTCTCTTTGCGCCAGGCGCAGCGGCGTCTGGAACAACTTGTTTCTGGCATTGACCGCAGCGCCATGGTCCAGCAGCAGTCTCAGCAGGTTCGTATCCCGGCTCCAGGTTGCCCAGTGCAAGGGGGTGTAGCCGATCTCGTCGCGGGCGTTGATGTTTGCTCCTGCTTGCAGCAGCGCTTGTATGCAATCCGTATCTTCACTATTGAGTGCGTCAAACAAGGGTGTCCTGTTTCTGCAATTCACCGCATCCACATCCGCCCCGGCCGCTACCAGGACAGCGACAAGCGCCGCCTTGTTGTCTGAACTGCTCGTGACAAGACTGTGCAAGGGGGTGTTGCCCCAGTTGTCGGCGGCATTCACGTCGGCGCCGGCTTCCAGGGCCTGGTGCAGATCGCTGACGGTTACGTTATACGAACGGCATAATTCATGTAGCTGGGTTTTACCTTTGCCGTCCCTGGTATTATGGTTTGGCCGCTGGTTGTTCCCGGTTGGTTTTACCGCCGGGTATGCGGATGCGCCAGTGTTGCCAGGACCGGTTTCAGGTTCTGACTCATCGCTGTCGCCGGCGTCGGCGCCGGTCTTCGCGGTCACGACCTCGACCGGCGCGCTGGGCTCCGTCGACTCTTCAGCCTCTGCGCCGTACTGACGCAGGATCTGCGCACAGGCAACGTTCTCATCCTCTTCCGCCATCTGCAATAACGTCTGGTCGTATTTGTACCAGGCCCCGGTATCAGCGCCGTGATCCAGTAACAGCGTCAGCATGTCGGTGTTTCTGTATAAGACAGCCTCGTACAAGGGCGTATTGCCATACTTATCCTGGGTATTAACGTCTGCCCGCGCCTGCAGGAGCTCCCGGGCACAATGCATACGGCCGCTCTTGACTGCCAGGTGCAACGGCGTCATACCCCTGTTGCCCCTGGCATTGATATCTGCGCCTGCCTTGATCAATACCGATATACATTCCGATCTGGCGGCATCGCCTACCAATGAATCGATAAGCGTATGCAAGGGCGTGTTTCCCCAGTTGTCGGCGGCATTCACATCGCAGCCTGCCTTCAGGGCCTGCTGCAGGTCAGCGGCGCGGACAGCGAATTCGGAAAAGAGTTTATGGAGCCGTGTTCTGCCTTTCCCGTCTCTGCTGTCCGGGTGAGGTTGCTGTTTCTGGTCCAGGTTTGTGACGGTCATGTGTTTCCTCCGTGCAGGTTTCTTACTTACTATTATTTTCGGATATTTCGACCAGGCAGGGTGGGTAGTTTCAGGGTATTGAAGGGTAAATTGAGGATGCCAATTTGGGACACCCATGAATTGCTAGTTTTCCGTAATTTGGGACATCCATGAATTTTGCTTGCGCAGGGGCGACAATTTATGGGTGTCCTGAATTAACCAATTTATGGTTGTCCCAAATTAGCCCCCCCGCCGTTTCGGCGCAAGCCGGAACCCGGCAATTTATGGGTGTCCCAAATTCAGAAATGCAGCCAGCCGGGCTGCTCCTTGTGCTTGAAGACGAAGCGCAGGGGGACGTCGGTGGTGGCGACCGGTTGGCCGTCGCGGTAGGCGGGGCGGTAGCGGGTGGCGGCGATGCCGCGTTCGGCGCGGCGGATCAAGGTGGTTTCACCGGCCGGGTGGATCGCCTGTATCCGGATGTTGCGGGGCCAGCCTGACTCGGGCACGTCCAGCAGCGCATCCGCGTAGTAGTTGTCCTCGCTTGCCTGTATTTCCTCCTCGCCGGGTACGGGGAGTTGCTCTATGGGCTGCGGCGCGCCGAACAGTTCCTCCACCTGTGCCGGGCCGGCGCCGTGTTCGGCCAGGGCGGCCCAGGCCTGCCGGTACTTGCGGGCGCCCTCCAGCACCCGGCGCTGCACGGTGAGCCAGTCGCCCATGAAAACCAGCGCCCGGGCGTAGTCCATGATGCCGCCGGGCAGGGTTGCCTCGTACGTCTTGACGATGCGTTGCAGCGAGCGCTTGCCCTTGTAGAAGCTCTGGTAGGCGTAGTAATCCCGCACGGCCGCCTCGTTGACGTAGGGGGTGCTTCTTCCGTGCGGGAGCATGGCTTCCCGTATCTCCACATGCGAGAGCATCGGATCCAGCACGTCCTCGGCGACGTGGTGGTTGATGACGGCTACCTTATATAAGATGTCTGCCCGGTCCCGGGGCGGCGCATCCTCCGGGAGGATTTTCAGCGCTTTGGCATACAGGTCGTCCGCCGCGATCAGGGGTTCCACCGTCGTGTTTGGGGGGCTGAAGTTGTAGAGGTCGAAGTACCACTGCCCCACTCTCTTTATTACCGGCACCAGGCCGGCGTTACGCTCGCCGTAGTTGCGCTGGTACAGCCAGAACAGGTATTCGTAGTTGCGGCGCAGTTCGTCCCGGGCGCCCAGGGCGACCTGGCTGTCGATGATGGCCTCCAGTAAGGCGACCTGGTTCATGCTGTGCAGCCCTTCGTTGACGCGCACCGACTGCATGGCGTCCCGCAAAACTGCAATCGCCCGGCCGTGATCCCCGCCCTGCTGGTAGAGCATCCCCAGGCTGGAGCGGGCCTCGACGAGTTCGGTTGCATGGGGTCCTTCGGCAACCTCCAGTTCGGCAATCTGTTTTTCATACGCAGCGATGGACCGGGACAACCCGGGATCGGAGGGCGCCTGCGTAGCAACAGTAGAGTCAGGCCGATGCACATCCGCCGGCTCGCCGGCCGCAGAGACGGATGGAACAATGCCGAAAACAAGCAATGACAAAAAATACCGGCAGACTGGTCTGGTCATCAGGGCGGATACACACTTTGTAATATATATGATACCACCATTGCAGCGGCTAATTTGGGACGGCTAATTTGGGACACCCATGAATTTACAACATTCGTTAATTTATGGTTGTCCCAAATTTACGGATTCCGTCAATTTATGGGTGTCCCAAATTTGCTATGATGGCGACCATGAGTGGGTCCGGGGGATATTCAGGTGCTGTGCGGTGTGTGGCGGTTGCGCCGGCCTGGCATGTGCCGGACCTGGTGGAGGATGCCCGGGCGGGTTTGCTTGAGCCGCCCCGGTCGCTGCCGCCCAAGTATTTTTATGATGCGCACGGGGCGGCGTTGTTCGACCGCATCTGCGCCACGCCCGAGTATTACCCGACCCGCACCGAGGATACGCTGTTGCGGCAGTACGGCGACGAGATCATTGCGCTGACCCGGCCCGATTGCCTGATCGAGCTGGGCAGCGGCAGCTCGAAAAAGACCAAGAACCTGTTCGATGCCTGTGAAAGGCAGGGCCATTTCTGCGTGTACGCGCCGTTTGATATCTGTGAGCCCGTGCTGGTGGAAGCGGCCGGCAAGCTGCAGGCAGATTACCCGTGGCTTAACGTCAGGCCGCTGCTGGGCGACTACCATGCCGGCCTTGCCAACATGCCGCACTACCCGGGCGCCAGGCTGTTCATGTTCCTGGGCGGCACCATCGGCAATTTCACTCCCCCCGAGGTGCGCGCCTTCATCGGCGACATCCGCCGGCGCATGCAGCGGGGCGATTTTCTGCTGCTGGGCGCGGACCGGATAAAAGACAATGACGTGCTGCATGCCGCCTATAACGACGCCCAAGGCATCACCGCCGAGTTCAACCTGAACGTGTTGCAGGTGCTCAACCGGGAACTGGAGGCGGACTTCCGCGCGGATAAATTCGCCCATTTGGCTGTCTATAATAATGAGTTGCACAGAATCGAGATGTACCTGGTATCCGGACTGCGCCAGGAAATTACCCTGGGCAGGCTGGATTTGCGCATCCAACTGGCACGCGGCGAGCAGATACTGACGGAATTGAGCTACAAGTTTGACCATGATGAACTGGAAACACTGCTGGAGGAATTCGGGCTCGGGGTCATCCGTCATTTCGAGCCGGACAACCACTATTTCTCCCTGGTCCTGGCGCAAAGTGGTTAGTGCCGCGCAACGTGTCGTCATTTTGACCGGGCTGGCCCTGCCCGCGTTCCTGGTCACGCTGGGTTGCGCCGAGAAGCGATCGCAGATTGAGACGATCCGTGACACCGGGATGGTCCACGTCGTCACAAAATCAGGCCCGATGACGTACCAGCGCGACGCCGAGGAAGGGGAACGCGGCCTGGAATACGAACTGGTGAGGCTGTTTGCCGGCTGGCTGGGCGTCGATTTCAAGCTGAGCCTGGCGGACAGCAGGGAGGAGATCACCGACCTGCTCGTCTCGGGACAGGCGGACGTCGCGGCAGCCGGGCTGAGCCGGTCCCTGGCGCCGGGCGATCCCCTGGCATTCGGCCCCGGCTTTCAATGGGTGACCCGGCAGGTAGTGTACCGGCACGGCTATATCCGGCCGTCCTCGCCGGCCGGGGTTGCGCCGCACCGGCTGCACGTGACCCGCAATGCCCTGACCCGGGAGGAACTCGACCGCCTGCAGACACTCTACCCGGACCTGGTCCTGGTCATGCACGAGGACAAGGACGACCTGGATCTGCTGGAGATGATCGAGTACGGGGAGATCCTCTACGCCGTGGCCCGGTCCAACGAGGTGGCCTGGTCGCGCATCTCCCTGCCGGAGCTTCGGGTGGCCTTTGACCTGTCCGATCCCGAACCCCTGGGCTGGGCCGTGCGCCGCTCCGCCGGGGATGATTCCCTCATCAGGGCGATCCGGGAGTTCTACGACCATATCAGGAGCAAGCGCCAACTGGCCGGCCTGATCGACCAGGTGTACGTGTTTGCGGACAAGTTCGATTACGTGGAAGCACGCAGCTTCGTCGACGGCTATAACGACCGGCTGCAGGAACTGAAGCCTTATTTCATGAATGCCGCGAACGAGTTCGGCTTTGACTGGCGCCTGCTGGCCGCCATCAGCTACCAGGAGTCCCACTGGAAGAATTCGGCGCGCTCCCCCACCGGCGTGCGCGGGCTGATGATGCTGACCAAACAGACGGCGCGGCAGGTCGGCATCAGCGACCGCCTGGACCCGGTGCTGAGCGTTTACGGCGGCGCCAAGTACCTGACCATCCTGGTGGACAAGATACCCGACCGCATCCCCGACCCGGACCGCACCTGGTTCGCCCTGGCCTCCTATAACGTCGGCTTCGGCCATCTCGAGGACGCCCGGGTGATCACCCAGAAGACCGGCGGCGATCCCGATTCCTGGGCCGACGTGAAAAAGTCGTTACCCCTGCTGGCCGAGCACAAGTGGTACTCAACGACGAGATACGGCCACGCCAGGGGCTCTGAACCGGTCAAGTTCGTGGAGAACATCCGCAAGTACTACGCCATGCTGCTGCACCTGACCCACGAGGAAACAATGGCAGAAGCCGACCCGCACCCCGCACCGGCGCCGGCGCCGTATAACCTGATTAATTCCCCCGTGCTGTAGCCCCAGCTAATTTGGGACACCCATAAATTTCGGATAATCGTAAATTTGGGACACCCATGAATTTGGAATAATTGTAAATTTGGGACAGCCGTAAATTTGAAGGGCTGTCCTGCTTTTTTTCTTCAAACTGAATTCATGCCCGCCGCCTTGCCAGGCTTGACCCGGTATCCAGCGGGCGCCTATTCTTTATTACATTATTAATGTGTAAACTTGCACTCCTCAGCACGGGAGATCCAAGATGTCCGAGAACAGCAAAATCGTCAAATCCGAACAGGAATGGCAACAGGATCTGACGCCGGAACAATTTGAGGTATGCCGCCGCAAAGGGACGGAGCGGCCTTTTACCGGCAAGTACAATGACTGCAAGGACGCGGGCACGTACCGCTGCGCCTGCTGCGGCCAGGCCCTGTTCAGTTCCGGGGCCAAATTTGACTCCGGCACGGGCTGGCCCAGCTTTTACGAGCCCGGAGATGCCGCCGCGGTGAAGACCGAGGACGACTACAGCCTGTCAGGCAGACTGCGCACAGAGGTATTGTGCAGCGCCTGCGACGCCCACCTCGGCCACGTCTTCCCGGACGGCCCGCAACCCACCGGCTTGCGCTACTGCATCAACTCCGTCGCACTGGACCTGGAAAAAGAGGAGTAAATTTGGGACACCCATGAATTTGGAATAATCGTAAATTCATGGGTGTCCCAAATTTACTTCTGGAACCAGGTCAGCTTTTCGTGCAGTTTCACCACTTCGCCGATGACGATCATTGACGGGGGTTTGACCTCCTGGTCGGCGACGGTCTTTGCCAGGGTGGATACTGTTCCCGCGTAGACTTTCTGGTTCGGCGTGGTGCCCTGCTGGATGACGGCGGCGGGCATGTCCGGGCGCATGCCGTGTTGCAGGAGGTTTTTCTGCAATACGTCGATCCCCTTCACCCCCATGTAGATGGCCAGGGTCTGTTTCGGTTGCAGCAGGGCCGGCCAGTTGAAGGCCAGCTTGCCGTCCTTCAGGTGGCCGGTGACGAACAGGCAGGAGTGGGCGTAATCACGGTGGGTCAGCGGGATGCCGGCGTAGGAGGCGCAACCGGCGGCGGCGGTGATGCCCGGCACGACCTGGAACGGGACGCCGGCCGCGGCCAGTTCCTCGATCTCCTCGCCACCGCGGCCGAAAATGAACGGGTCGCCGCCCTTCAGGCGCAGTACGCGTTTGCCTTGTTGGGCCAGTTCGACCAGCAATGCGTTGAGCTCGGACTGCGGCACGGTATGGCTGTCGCTGCGCTTGCCCACGTAGATCCGCTTTGCTTCTTTTCTGACCAGTTCCACTATGGCCGGGGCAACCAGCCGGTCGTACAGTACGACGTCGGCCTGTTGCATCAGGCGCAGGGCGCGGAACGTGAGCAGGTCGGGGTCGCCCGGGCCGCCGCCGACCAGGTAAACTTCGCCGCTCCGCAGGTCGGTCGGTTCGGCGTTGTCGAGTTCGTTCTCCAGGGCCTGTACGGCGGCGGCTTCACGCCCCGCAAACAACATCTCGACCACCGGCCCCTGCAGGATATTCTCCCAGAACCGGCGCCGTTGCCTGAATTCAGGAAAGCGTTGTTTTACCCGCCCGCGGAACTCCCGCACCACGGTCGCCAGGCGCCCGTAGCTTGCCGGTATCAGGGTTTCCAGTTTAACCCGCAGCAGCCGGGCCAGGACCGGCGAGGCCCCGCCCGTGGACACGGCGATCTGCACCGGGTCCCGGTCAACCACGGAGGGCATGATGAAACTGCACAGGGCGGGATTGTCGACCACGTTGACCGGCACGTTGTCCGCCTTGGCGGCCTCGGCGACCCGGACGTTGACCTCTTTGTCGGCCGTGGCAGCGATCGCCAGCGCACAACCGACCACGTCATCCGGCATGAACGCCCTGGCCTCGCGGGTTAACTTCCCCTGCTGCTCCAGCGCCAGTATTTCCTCCCCCACCCGGGGCGCAACGACCAATATATCAGCATTCGACCTGAGCAACTGCTGCACCTTGCCCGCAGCCACCTCGCCACCACCGACCACAAGACAACGGCGCCTGTTCAGGTCCAGAAAAACCGGAAAATGTCGCATCGCCCTACTCTACCATATTAATTTGGGACACCCATGAATTTGGGATTATTGTAAATTTGGGACACCCATGAATTTAGGATTTTTGTAAATTCGTGGGTGTCCCAAATTTGGTCACCAAATTCGGGGTAAATTCAGGGTGACTATCAATTGACATCGGTTCTTATGTCGCTACAATAAAAGTAACAGGATATTCAATCACTACAGGAGTTGACCATGACCACTGCTCGTCGCCAGCATATCTGCCTTACAGAGACCAGTTACTACCATTGTTTTTCCCGGTGTGTTCGCCGCGCTTTCCTATGCGGCGTTGATGCCTTGTCCGGGAAAAGCAACGAGCACCGCAGGGGATGGGTGGAGCGGCAGATTTTGGCGCAATCCCAGGCTTTTTGTGTTGATGTGGCGGGTTATGCCATCATGTCCAATCATTATCATGTGGTTGTCAAGGTTAACCTCGACCTGGCTGCGTCCCTCTCCGCTGAAGCGATAGTTGCCCGTTGGCAGCAGTTATATCGTCTCAATCCATTAATGGAGCGGTTCAAGGCAGGGAATGTGTTAACTGATGCAGAAAAGGAAAACGTCGATACGCAGATTGCCCGAATGCGCGAAGTCCTGACCAGTATCAGCTACTTCATGGGATACATGAACCAATACATCGCCCGGAAGGCCAACGCGGAGGATGAATGTACAGGACGCTTTTGGGAAGGACGCTTCCAGTCACAAGCTTTGCTGGATGAAATTGCGTTACTGCAATGTATGGTCTATGTGGAATTAAACCCTGTCCGGGCCGGTCTCAGCCGGAACCCGAGGCAGTCGGAATACACCTCCATCAAACGCCGGCTGGCTGGGACCGGCTCTGACCTGTTACCGTTCAAACCGGATAAACCGGGGTCGCCGAAGGACCATCACTACCATCTTCCGGTTCACTTCGATGATTATCTGGAGTTGCTGGATTGGTCGGGCCAAATAGTCATGGAGGATAAGCATGGCGCCATACCGGCAGACACCCCGCCTTTGATTGACCGGCTCAACATAACACCGGGTTTTTGGCAAATAGCTATGCGGCTTCCTGCACACGGTCATCAGAAGGCATTGGGGTCTGAAAAGCACAAAAAGAAATACTGCCGGGCCATCGGCCAGCATTGGGTGTGGCGGTAATTTGGGACACCCATGAATTTGGGATTATCGTTAATTTAGGACACCCATGAATTTGCGATTATTGGTAATTTATGGGTGTCCCAAATTTCACAAATTTCGCAATTTATGGGTGTCCCAAATTTCACAAATTACAGGAAGAGTTGTTCACGGTTGGCGGCGTAGTATTTCAGGGTTTGTTCTACGGCGCGGAGGACGGCGCGCTGGCTGGAGGTGGCGCCGCTGATGTGGTCGTAGATGCCGCCGTCAGGCTTTACTGCCCAGCCGTCTTCGGGGGTGTTGGTCAGGGAACGGCCGTTGAAGGACAGGATCCAGGGTGAATTGTCCTGGTGGACCTGGTCGCCCAGGCCCTGTGTTTCCCGGTGCTGCAGGATCCTGACGCCGCCCAGGGTGCCGTCGTAGCGAATGCCTACGGCCAGTTCCATCATGCCGTTGTAGCCCCTGGCCTGCACGGGGCTGAATATGACGCCCACGGGTTCTCCACCGAGGCGGACGCGGTAGACGCCGGTCGCCGTATCGGCGCCGAAATACGTGGGCATGTCGACGCTCAGCCTGTCCATGGGCAGGTCGTTATCGTGCTCCAGCGGCAACACTTCGGCGCCGATCTCGAGGATCGGCAGGTGCCGGTTGCGGGTGATGTTTTCTTCCAGGAATTGCCCCAGGGCATAAATCCCCAGCACGGCGGCGCAGCAGATGACCATCAGCGGCAGCGTACTCAGGAGCAGGTTTTTCTTTCCAGGCATTATGTTTCTCCGAATGCCCTGGGCCGGGTCAGCAGGTCAATCAGCGGGACGAAGATATTGGCCAGGAGCACCGCAAACGCCACCCCGTCCGGGAATGCCCCCCACTGGCGCATCAGGTAGATCAGTATGCCGATCATGGCGCCGTAGACCAGGCGCCCGCGCCCGGTGGTGGACGCGGTGACAGGGTCCGTGGCGATGAAGAATGCGCACAGCATGGCGCCGCCGCTGAACAGGTGGAACAGCGGGGAGGCGTAGGTTTCCGCATCGTAGAGGTAAAACGCCGCGCTGACGATGAGAATACCGGCCAGCACCGCCGCAGGGATATGCCACTTGATGACGCCGCGCGCCAGCATATAGATGCCTCCCAGCAGGAACAGGGCATTGATCCATTCCCAGCCGGCGCCGCCGAAATACCCGTATACCGAAGCCGTCTTGATCTCCGACACCATTTCCATCATCTCCAGCCGGGTTTTCAGTTCATCCAGGGGCGTGGCGCCGCTCAGCATGTCAAGCTGCCCGCCCGCCATGGGGAAGATGCTGCCCAGGTAGGCGCCGATACCCTGCGCCGGCAGGTCCGGCCAGGTATTCATCTGCACCGGGAAGCAGACCAGTACGAACACATAACCCGCCATCGCCGGGTTGAACAGGTTGTAGCCGATACCGCCGAACGCGTGTTTGGCGATGATGATCGCAAAGGCGATCCCGCACAGTGACACCCACCAGGGCGCGGACGGAGAGATGCTGACGGCAAACAGCAGCGCGGTGACCACAGCGCTGCCGTCGCGCAGGAACGGCCGCGGGTCGCGCCCGCGCAGCCTGAGGACGGCAAACTCGAACAGCAGGGCAAACGACACGGCCAGGATACACTGCAGCAACACCCCCGGGCCGAACAACCAGGCGTAGCAGAGCAGCCCCGGGACCAGCGCGATGCACACGTCCGCCATCACCACGCCCACGGTCCGGGTATCGTGCAGGTGCGGTGAGCTGCCTGCTTTGCTGATCATCCGCTGTCTTCCGTCTGCCGTGCCGGTCCCGGCCGGTCCCGGCGCTTCGTCCGGGTCCTGGCCAGCGCCTCCTCCACGTAGGCCTGTTTCGCGGCCCGGGTGTCCTGATCCCGGTCTGCGCCGGCGCCGGTTTTGCCTGTTTTTCCGGCCGCCTCCTCCTTCTCGCGTGCGATTTTCCGGGTGTAGCGCTGTCGCGCCTGGTCGGCCTCATGGCTGCGTTGTTGTTCCAGGCCTATCTGCGCTTTCGCGTGACGGTAATAATGCACCAGGGGTATGCGGCTGGGACAGACATAGGCGCAGCAACCGCATTCTATGCAGTCGGCCAGGCGATACTCGCGGGCCTGGTCGTAATCGGCAGATTTGGCGAACCAGTACAATTGCTGGGGCAGCAGTTCGGCCGGGCAGACGTCCGCGCAATCGCCGCACCGGATGCAGGGCATTTCCGGGTAGGCGGGCGCATTTTTCTCGATAATGATGCAGTTGGTGGTCTTGATCACCGGCATGTTGGGGCTGGTGACGCGCAGACCCATCATGGGGCCGCCGATGATCACCTTGTTGTCCTCACTGTGCCGGTAGCCGCAGGTGGCCAGGCAGTCCTCGACCGGCGTGCCGATCAGCACCTGCAGGTTGACGGGGTTATCCACCCTGCCGGCCACCGTCACGTAGCGCGAGACGATGGGTTCGCCGCGGGTGACAGCCCGGTAGACCGCCGCGGCCGTGGCGACGTTGTGGATGACGATGCCGATGTGGATCGGCAGGCCATCGCTGGGGACGTCCTTGCCGGTCAGTGTCCTGATGAGCTGTTTCTCGCCGCCGGCGGGATAGCGGGTAGGCACCATGACCAGTTCCAAGTCGTCATCGACCAGTTCGGCCAGCGCGTCGTAGGCCAGCTGCATGTCATCCTCAACGGCGATCACGCAGTGCCTGGCCTGCACGGCATGGCGGATCATGCGCGCGCCGGATACGACGTAGGAGGCCTTTTCCTGGATCAGGCGGTCATCGCAGGTGATATGCGGTTCACACTCAACACCGTTTATTATTAATGTGTCGACCGCGTTCTCAATCCCCTCCATCAATTTCACATGGGCCGGGAAACCTGCGCCGCCCAGGCCGACAATGCCGCAATCCCGGATCAACTCCTGCAGTTTGGCCGGTTCGGTGCGGTCGTATTCCTCGGTGGGCTTGATATCGAACCAGGCGTCGTTTCCGTCCGGCTCCAGTACGATGCACGGCGCTTCGCTGATGGTCGGATGCGGGACCGGATAATTGCCGATATCCGTTATTTTCCCGGACGTGCTGGCATGGACGGGGACGCTGACATAACCGCTGGAGCGGGCGATGATCTGGCCTTTCAGCACCCTGTCGCCGACTTGTACGGCAGGCTCCGCCGGCTGGCCGATATGCTGCTGCAGGGGCAGGAACATCCGCTCCGGCAGCGGGTGCAGGATGGACATTTTCTGGTCGGTAACTTCCTTGTGCGGCTCCAGCAACAACCCGCCCGGGAAATCATGTAATTCACGCATACCGCCACTACTCCGAAAATAAGCCCGATACCACCGCATAGTATCCTAATTTGGGACAACCAGATATTCTAATTTGGGACACCCATGAATTTGCAATGTCCAACAATTTGGGACACCCATGAATTTAGAATATTCGTTAATTCATGGGTGTCCCAAATTAGTTCGTTATGCGGTCTGTTGATGTGATGTCGGGTGCCGCGGGATCATGGTTATGCAGTCTACCGGGCAGGGTGGGAGGCACAGTTCGCAACCGGTACAGTATTGCGGGATGACTGCGTGCAGTTGTTTGGCGCTGCCGGCAATGGCATCGACGGGGCAGGCGTGGATACATTTCACGCATCCTATGCAGGTGTCTTCGTCAATCAGGGCGATGGTATCTTCAGGTGTGACCGGGGCACTATGAAGGGGGGACGTCCTGCCCAGTAATTTTTCCAGCTTTCTCACGGTGATGGCGCCGCCGGGAGGGCATAGATTAAGGGGTACATCCTGTTCAACGATTGCCCTGGCATACGGCAGACAGCCGGGATAGCCGCAGTCGCCGCACTGGGTCTGCGGCAGCAGGGCGTCTATCGCAGTGGCGGCTTCGTCTTCGGCACGTTTATCAGCCTCGCCTGCTTCGGATAACAACAAGGCCGCCGACAATGCCAATAAATAAAGCGCCAGAGTAACAATTATCAATTCCAACATCATATCTTCGCCGAGTAAGGCAACACGTCTAATTTGGGACACCCATGAATTTGGAATGTCCAACAATTTGGGACAGCCATGAATTTAGAACATTCGTTAATTTATGGGTGTCCCAAATTAAGGTGCCAGGGTGGTGAGTCCCGAGAAGGCGAGGGAGATGATGCCCAGGGTAATCATTTGCAGGGGGAGGCCTTTGAATGGGGCGGGCAGGTCGGTGACGGTCAGGCGCAGGTTGATGGCGGTGAAGCCCAGCAGGATCAGGGAGAAGCCCAGGCTGGCGCCGGCGCCGAAAAAAAGCGATCCGAGCAGGCCGGTGTCCTGCTGCACGTTGAGCAGCGTGACGCCCAGTAGCGCGCAATTCATCAGCAACAGCGGATAGAACCTGCCGTCCCGGTCAAACAGCCGGGGGAGATACCTGCCTGGAATTATCCGGGACGCCTGGCAGACGCAGACGACGGTCATCACCAGGATCAGCAACCGGTAGTTTTCCAGGTGCAGCGGGGTGATGAACAGGGTGTCCAGCAGGCAGGTAATGAACGCGACGAGCGTGGTCACACCTGTGACGGCGATTGCCATATCCACGGCAACGTTAATTTTCTGCGCCGCCGCCAGCAGGGGGCTTACGCCGAGCAGGTGGTCGGTCACCAGGTTGTTTGCCAGGCAGGCCGCCAGGAGGATGAGTAAAAACTCAGTCATAACGGTGAAGGGTTTCGTCGTTTAATTCAGGACACCCATAAATTGTATCGTAACATCGTTCTAATTTGGGACACCCATGAATTTGGAATATTTAACAATTTGGGACATCCATGAATTTAGAACATTCGTTAATTCATGGGTGTCCCAAATTTACACTTATTATTAATTTATGGGTGTCCCAAATTAGGTGGGGGGGGCCAAATCAGGTGGTCACTTGACTCTCATGCCGGGTTTGGCGCCTGTGTCGGGTGTCACTATGAATATCTCTTCTCCGCCCGGGCCGGCTGCGAGTACCATGCCTTCGGATACGCCGAAGCGCATCTTCCTGGGCGCCAGGTTGGCTACCATCACGGTCTGCCTGCCGACCAGGTCTTCGGGCCGGTAGGCGGACTTGATGCCGGCGAATACGTTGCGGGTTTCGCCATCCAGGTCCAGGGTCAGTTGCAGCAGTTTGTCTGCGCCGTCCACGTATTCGGCGCGGGCGATTGTTGCCACGCGCAGGTCTATTTTGACGAAATCGTCAAAGGAGACTTCAGCGCTTATGGGGTCATCCGCCAGGTGTTTGTTGATGGCGTCTGCGCCTGTCTGTGAGGCGCCTGCATTATCAGCGTCCCCTGCTCCGGCGGTTGCGCCGCCGGCATCCCCTGCTCCGGCGGTTGCGCCGCCGGCATCCCCTGCTCCGGCGGTTGCGGCGCCGGCGTCCCCTGCTCCGGCGGTTGCGCCGCCGGCATCCCCTGCTCCGGCGGTTGTGCCGCCGGCGTCCCCTGCCCCGGCCCCCTCTGCTGCGTCGTCTCCGGCGCCCGTACCCGCTGCATCCCCGGCCCCCAAACTCTCTTTGCTGTCTTCAATCATGGCTTCTATCCTCTCTTTCTCTACCCGGGTGAGCAGTGGTTTGAACTTGTTTATCCGGTGATCCAGCAGCGGCGTTGCCTGGTCGTCCCAGGTCTGCGGGCTGATGCCGAGGAACTCCTCGGAGCGCTGCGCCAGGCCGGGCAGGACCGGTTTCAGGTAGATGACGAGGATGCGGAACAGGTTCAGCCCCAGCGAACAGACCTGTTGCAGTTCGCCGGACCCGGGGTCTTCCCTGGCGATCTCCCAGGGCTTGTGCCGGTCTATGTACTGGTTCGCCTTGTCGGCCAGCGCCATGATCTCGCGCACCGCGCGGGCGTATTCCCTGGCTTCGTAGGCCGCGGCGATGGCCTCGCCTGCGCCGGTGAATTCCTGCAGCAGCGCCTCGTCATGGATGTGCGCGGCCAGCGTCCCGCCGAAGCGCTTGTTGATGAACCCGGCACAACGGCTGGCGACGTTCACCACCTTGCCCACCAGGTCGGCGTTTACGCGCTGGCGGAAGTCTTCCAGGTTGAGGTCGATATCGTCCACGCCGCTGCCCGATTTCGCGGCGAAGTAATAGCGCAGGTATTCCGGGTCCAGGTGGTCCAGGTAGGTGCGGGCGTTGATGAACGTGCCGCGGGATTTCGACATCTTCTTGCCGTCGACCGTGAGGAAGCCGTGCACGAAGACGTTGCTGGGCAAGCGGTGACCGCTGCCCTGCAGCAGGGCGGGCCAGAACAGGGTGTGGAAATACATGATGTCCTTGCCGATGAAATGGTACATCTCGGCGTCGCTGCCGGCGCCGGTGTACTCCGCCACGTCCCGGCCCTGCCGGTCCAGCAGGTTCTTGAGGCTGGCGAAGTAGCCCATGGGCGCGTCGACCCAGACGTAGAAATACTTGCCCGGCGCGCCGGGGATCTCGAAGCCGAAATACGGCGCATCCCGGGAGATGTCCCATTCCTTCAACCCGGCGCTGAACCATTCCTCCAGCTTGTTGGCGACCTCGGGCTGCAGGTGCCCGGCGCCGACCCAGTCGTGCAGCACGGTCTCGAACGCGGGCAGGTCGAAGAAATAGTGCTCGGATTCCTTTTCCACCGGCGTCGCGCCCGAGATGGAGGACACCGGGTTGACCAGGTCCGTGGGCGTGTAGGTGCGGTTGCAGGACTCGCAACTGTCGCCGTACTGGTCCTGCGCATGGCAGAACGGGCATTCGCCGCGGATGAAGCGGTCCGGCAGGAACATTTGCTTCACCGGGTCGTAAAACTGCGTGATGGTGCGGCGCTTGATATGGCCGGCTGCGTCGAGGCGCGCATAGATCGCCTCGGCCACTTCCCGGTTTTCATCGGAATGGGTGGTGTGGAAGTTGTCGAACCCGACCTCGAACCCGGCGTAATCGCGCTCGTGCTCAGCGTGGATGCGCTCGATCAGTTGTTCCGGGGTGATGCCTTGCTGGTCTGCGCTCAGCATGATCGGCGTGCCGTGGGCGTCGTCGGCGCAGAGATACAGGCAATCGTGGCCCCGGACTTTCTGGAAACGCACCCAGATATCCGTCTGGATCGCCTCCAGCAGGTGGCCGATATGGATCGAGCCGTTGGCGTACGGCAACGCGCAGGTGACGAAGATTTTACGTGGTCGGGCTGTCATTGCAATAACTTACCATAGTCTTCAACGGAAAAGTTCAGGACACCCGCACAATAGGCACAGATGCGAACTTGCGATGCAATTCATGGGTGTCCCAAATTTACACTTATTGTTAATTTATGGGTGTCCCAAATTTGTGATAGGCACAGATGCGAACCTGCGATGCAATTCATGGGTGTCCCAAATTTACAATTATTGTTAATTTATGGGTGTCCCAAATTTCCGCTCCCCGCAATTTGTCCGTCTTGCCTGGTGGAAATCATGTAAAATACCTGTCTATTATCCTTCTACGCGAACACCCATGCTGAATACGAGCCCTGATGCAATCAAAACGGCCCTGACCGGGGTACAGGACATTAACCTGGAAACAGACCTCGTCTCCGCCGAAATGGTCAAAGACATACAAATCGACGGAGATAATATCAGAATTTCCCTGCAAATGGGTTACCCGGCAAACGGTTACCTCGATACGCTGCGGGACGCCGTCACGGAACGGCTGCGGCAGATACCGGGGGTGCAGGGCATCGACGTGGACATCAGCACCAGCATCAAGTCCCACGCCGTACAGCGCGGCGTGAAACCTCTGGAGAACATCAAGAACACGATCGCCGTCGCCTCCGGCAAGGGCGGCGTGGGCAAGTCGACGACCGCGGTCAACCTGGCCCTGGCCCTGCACGCGGAGGGGGCAAAGACGGGCATCCTGGATGCGGACATCTACGGCCCGAGCCAGCCGCGCATGCTCGGCTGCCGCGCCAAGCCGGACAGCCATGACGGCAAATCCATCGAACCGAACGTCAGCTACCACCTGCAGTCCATGTCCATCGGCTACCTGGTCAACGAGGAAACACCGATGATCTGGCGCGGCCCCATGGTCACCTCCGCGCTGGAGCAGTTGCTGGGCGACACCAACTGGTCGGACCTGGACTACCTGGTCATCGACCTGCCGCCGGGCACCGGCGACATCCAGTTGACCCTGTGCCAGAAGATCCCGGTCTCCGGGGCGATCATCGTCACCACGCCCCAGGACATCGCCCTGCTCGATGCGCGCAAGGGGCTGAAGATGTTCGAAAAGGTGGAGGTGCCGGTGCTGGGCATCGTCGAGAACATGAGTACCCACATCTGCAGCAACTGCGGCCACGAGGAGCATATCTTCGGCAGCGGCGGCGGGACGCAGATGGCCGAGCAGTACGACGTCGGGCTGCTCGGTTCCCTGCCCCTGGACATGAGCATCCGCGAGGGCGTGGACAACGGCCGGCCGACCGTGGCAATGGCCCCGGACTCGCCCCTGTCCGCGACCTACCGGGCCATCTGCCGCAAGGCCGCGGCGAGGCTGTCCTTGCGGGCGAAGGATTTCAGCAGTAAATTCCCCAAGATCGTGGTAGAGAATGCCTGAATGCCGGTAAAGAGCGATAAGTGGATCCGCGAGATGGCACAAACCCGGGGCATGATTGAACCGTTCACCCCCGGCCAGGTCAAACGCAACGGTTCCGCCGCGCTGGTGTCCTACGGCACCTCCAGTTACGGCTACGACATTCGCTGCTCGGATGAATTCAAGATCTTCACGAACATCAATTCCGCGATCATCGATCCGAAAAATTTCGACGAGGACAGCTTCGTGGACTTCACCGGAGAAGTCTGCATCATCCCGCCCAACTCGTTCGCCCTGGCGCGGACCGTCGAGTACTTCAGGATCCCCCGGGACGTGCTGACCATCTGCCTGGGCAAATCCACCTACGCCCGTTGCGGCATCATCGTCAACGTCACGCCGCTGGAACCGGAATGGGAGGGTCACGTTACCCTGGAATTTTCCAATACGTCGCCGTTGCCTGCTAAAATCTATGCCAACGAAGGTGTGGCCCAGGTGATCTTCCTGCAATCCGACGAGGCGTGCGAGACGTCGTACCGGGACCGCAAGGGGAAATACCAGGGCCAGAAAGGGGTAACATTGCCGAAAACGTGATGAATATATTCGGGGTTAGAGTAACAATACCTGTTCGGATATTTGGGGTCAGAGCAAATGCTCTGACCCCAAATATCTGCGCTCTGTGGCTGCTGCTTCTGGGCGCGGGCGGCGCGGCCGCCGAGCCGTATTGTCCGGGGGGGTTTCAGGGGGCGGGGAGGCCGGGGGACGACGTCGGGGGGGCGGGGGGGGCGGTGGCGGAGCCGTATTGTCCGGTGGTGTTTCAGGTGCCGGAACGGCCGGTCGTCGACGTCGAGATGGAGGAGGGTGATACCTACGTCAATGCCGACAGCATTGACCTGGTTGAACAGGGCGTCTCGCACTTGCAGGGTTCCGTGGAAATGTCCAAGGGCGCCTGGCAGGCGCGTGCTGATGAGGCGCTCTACAACGATACCGGGAACTACGTTGACCTGTCCGGCGACGTGAAGTTCTGGGAGGAATCCCTGTTTCTCGACGGGGACAGCGCCCATATCGAGCTGGATGACAGCACCGCCAGGGTGAACATGGCCCAGTACTACATCCCCGAGAACGGGAGCTGGGGCCGGGCCGACGACCTGTTCATCGACCCCGGCATCGAGACCTCCGGGGAGAACATGGTGTTCACCACCTGCTCGCCGGACAACGGCGGCGGGATCGAGGAGAATTTCTGGCGCATCTCGGCGCGCCAACTGACCCTCAACCACGAGACCGACCGGGGCTCCGGGCGGGGCATCGTGCTGCGCATCA